>Ga0116230_10004398_pt1 | contig 13814 bp, 8 predicted proteins | sample S1TSphfallax_3_FD_88678 | JGI IMG/M metagenome (GOLD analysis project Ga0116230, IMG submission 88678) | Host-associated microbial communities from peat moss isolated from Minnesota, USA - S1T2_Fd - Sphagnum fallax MG | ecosystem: Host-associated > Plants > Peat moss > Unclassified | place: USA...
AAAGTATATCTAAAGGTGTGGATACATTCAATGAGAATACCCTCACCTCATGTAAATGTTGTATTGAAGTTAAACAACATTGTGCATCATTTCCCAAAGTGGGAGCTACAAGGGCAACCCAAACACTTGGGTTGGTTCATTCAAATATTTTTGGACCATTACAAACCAACGCACATTTTAGTTGCAAGTATTTCCTCACCTTTATTAATGACTTTTCAAGATATACCTTTGTCTACTTAATTAAACACAAATATGAAATGTTTGATAAATTCTTACAATATAAAGAATTTGTGGAACATTAAACAAATCACAAAATTAAAGCTTTGAGATCCGATAATGGTGGTGAATATAAATCCAACGAATTCAATGCTATTGTTTAAAGTTTGGAATTAAAATAGAATTCACCACTCTGCATATACCACAACAAAATGTTGTTTCCGAATGTAAAAATATAACATTCTTGGTGCTACCCTTGCAATGTTATCACATGTCTCCTTATCCAAAGTTTATTTGGGGGCAAAACATTATTAACGACCAATTATCTTCAAAATCAAAGTCCAACTAAAGTAGTGCCAAATAACATTACACTTTATGAAATTTGGTATGGCAACAAACCGATTTTGTCACACTTACCGATTTTTGGTTGCAAGGCTTATGCCCTTATCCATAAAGATGTATGTTAGAAATTGAATTTTCATACAATTGAATGTATATTTCTTGAATATTCAAAAAAATCAAGGCTTATCAACTAATGAAATTGGACAACTATGGTATAGTCATATCTCATAAAGTTTCTATTAAAGTAAAGGATTCCATCATAAAGGAATATGATAGAAATCCTTTTCTTGATGTTAATTCTTTCAAATAAATACTACATCACCACAAACCTCAAGTACCACTATAAATCAAAAACCTTTATTATTAATTTTGGTTCAACAAGTTACTCCCTTGATTAACAATGCAAACTTTGGCTAACCTACCCCTCGACTCATGTTTGCCTTTGCCAAATGAAACACTTTAAACATTTTCATAGTTACCCATAGGTGAAGATCATTTACCACAAAAAAACATTTCTTCACATTCGATCAATCAACCAAATAACCCTTCTTCTAGCCACATTTGACCAAAGAAGATAGTGAAAGTTCCCACTCAATTAATTGAAACTTGGAAAGCAAAACACAACCTACAAAGAATATATTTACAAGACCATGTGCCCAAACATATCACAAGGTTAATGTTGTATTCACTATACATGAACCCCCTTCTTCTATGCATGATGCATTATCTAAAGAAGATGCCTTTGAATGGCAAAAGGTCGTACAAGATGAACTTAACAAATAACAACACATGGGAGTTGACCACACCCCCAACTAATAGACATGTTGTGAGTTCTAAGTGGGTCTTCAAGCTTAAGACTAAGGCCAGTGGTTCATTTTATCATTATAAAGCTTGTTCAATGGCACGAGGTTTCACACAAATTCTTGAAGTTGACTTTCCATAAACCATTTCACCACTTGTTAAATTCAATTGCATTCAAGTTCTATTGGTCTTGGCCGCACAATACAATCTAAAGATGCACAAATTCAATGTAAAAATTAATTAATTAAATCTTTATTTCAATGAAAATACTTACATGAAATTACTTTAAGGTTTATGTACATTTATTAATTATAATTTGGTATGCAAATTCAACAACTCCATTTATGGTTTGAAACAATCCTATAGAACTTGGTATCAACAACTAATTAGTTATTCGATATCCCAAACTTTTATCAAACTTGATTCAAATGCAAACGTATATCTCTAATGTGAATATAATGCAAACTTCATAATTTTGATAATCTGATTGCATTTTGCTTAACAATCAATTACCTCTTATTCATCATGTCAAAATTATTATATTCCATGAATTTTAAATGTCTAACAAAGGTGAATTTCATTATACCATTGGAAATGTTATTATTAAAAATTGATGGATAATTTTGCATTAAACTAAACATTTTTTTTTAAATTGCAAGAAATTAACATGCTTGAAAGTAATTCAATTAACACCCAATTGCTTGCTAGTGTGCATTTAAGCAAAGAAACAACCCCATTACTAAAGAAGAATGAACTACTACTCATGATTATCCATATTTTTAAGTGGTTGGCAATTTGATGCATGCCATTGTCAATAGTAAACCAAATTGTTCATTTGCAATTAAAAGTTTTGTCCAATATGTATCCAACCTTGGAACAACCCATATACAAACCTTGAAGTGTATTATGTGGTACATCAAAGACACCCTAACCATTGGCATCAAATACCAAAAATGTGAAGGTGGTGCAATCTTACACGGGTTTTTCAATGATGATTGGGTTGAAAACAAGGACCCGTGGTGTTTCACATTTGGATATTGTTTTCTATGAATCAAAGGTGTGGTTCCTAAGCCAATAAGAAACAACAATTAGTTGCCTTGTTTTCTACTAAAAGTGAGTACATGGTTTTAACTATAACCATTGCTAAAGTTGTATGGTTACGATGCATATTACATGAACTTGGGTTTTCATAAAATCAACCCAATAAAATTTATTCAAATAGCCATAGTGTTACCAATCATTAAGTGAAAATCCAAATTTTCATTGTCACAATAAGCATGTGGACACCCAACATCACTTTACTAAAGACAAGGTTTTTGAACAAGAAGTTGCACTTACATACATAAGAACTACTTATACGACAACAAATATTTTCACTAAATCTTTGTCAAAGGAAAAACATCAGCTTTGTGTGACACGCCTAGGTATGTCTCCCATCTCCCATTTTTTTGTTTCACGATCTAGCAACACACAAGCATTAATGACTATTCTTTATAACAACAAGGATCAATTTTGGAGTGGGAGAAGGTATCATTGGTCTTTTGTTGCTTTGAGAAATGCCAACTACTTTATCAAAATATATCCATTATGTAAAGAAAATGAATCACTAGTTTCCAATTTTCATGTTTGAAACCTCAAGCAAAACTCTTCCAATAAAATGGGAGTTTATGAAGACTATTCATCAATAGACTATTCAAGAGATAAAGTAGTGTGAACTACAACTAAAACCTTCCAACCCAATAATGTTTATGAAAGGCAAACATAATAAAATATTTCAAAAAGGAATGGCATAAACTCATCACATCCATAAAAGATGTTTGCTCCACCTTTGTATGGTGCGAACCAAAAGAGTTTTCCCACAAACACATCACATTATTATCCGTATTCTTCTTTTTCAAAATTTCAAAATAAGCTCACTAAGACTTTAATACATGAAGTTGAAAATGATGTTTGAAAATATGACATAGAACTCAAGCAAAGAAGAAAGTGGGAGATGAAGAATGAAACTTGGTAGGAATCTAATGTTTTAATACCAAACAAGAGCATAAGTGTTTCTTAGTGTAAATAGAGCCCTAAAAGAAAAACCTATTAGATGAAAGGTCAAAATTGGATGAATAGAAATTTACATCGCAAGATCTAGTGGGAGTTTTAGAAGAATGTACATTCATATGTATAGTAGTTTTTTGGTATAAATATAGGACCATACATAGTTAGTTACACATGGGACACAACTATTTATAGTTGAAACATATGTATATGAATTCTTCATATTCTTTCTATAAATATCATTATATTCCAACTTATAAATGAATATGTTCTCTTTGATAAACCTCATAGTCTCGTGCTTCTCCCAACATTGAAGAGGGCACTTGATATTTTTGACATCCATTTGATATCATTTGAAAATCAATGGCTTTCATTTGACATACTCTTTTGTTAGTTCATTTTTCCTTGCTATCATGTCAAAAATATCCAAGTTGCAACCTTGATCCATTCTATAATCAACAATGTTATTTTCAAATTCAATTAATGGGTGCAAATGAGGATGACATTTTAGGGACATAAAATATAAAGATCTTTTATCACATTCTTCAACAACAACCACACCTTGCTCATGACCAATAAATGAAAAATCTAAGGGAAAACCAATGAACTTATGATCCAACATCAAAAACTACATATTATGAGTTTTTATTTCCATATTTCTTCAAAAAGGAAGAAAAAATCCAAAACACTACAAACCTCCTTTCTAACGTTGGATGCCAAAAAATCAACTCAAGAACAATTAAAACTTTCTTCCATTGTTTTTTGAAAGGAAGGTGGAATTCATGTTATCTGTTCAATTTCAAATGCATGGATATGGCATAATGCAATCACTTAATACAATATCAAATAATTAATTAATAATAATTTGACAAATCTACCATATCAAATGAGGTGGAATTTAGGTAGTCATCTTCATAACATTTGGTTTTTTGTAATAGAATACAATATCATGCTTGAATTGTAGAGCTTCGTAAAATAAGATGATTTTGCTAGCAAATGTGTAAAGGTTTTTTAAAAAATTGATATTATTTTCTATAGGAATGTGAAAGGAAATTAAATAAACAAAAGGTTTTCAAGTTGAAAAAACATGCCTTATGTTTGTTGGAGTATTTAGTTTCTTTTGGGAAAGGTTGAAATCATTACAAGCCTTATTCCATTCTTGTCTACCTTTCCTTGACTTTTTGGGTCAAGTTATGCATTTCTACAAATCATTTTGTGTAGTCTTGATAGATACATATTTCAAACCCTTGCAAAAAAATTCACTAGTTATAGTATATTGGCAAGCTTTAGAAAACACAGTGCCAAAACAAATTCCTTAGAAACTTTCCTCCAAACCCAAAAGGTCACAACTTACAACTAATAATAGAACATTAAACATGGTATTTAGGTTGACCCCTTATCTTTCGCATAAGTGATTTTTTTTTCCTTTGAACCATATTTTCCAATAACTCTATCAAAGTGTTGGCCAAAGATTGTTTAGAAATATGCATGGTTTCAAATAACTCAATCATAATGTGTTTTGGTTGCCAATTAACCCCAAGAAAATTTATCATGAGTGCAAAGATGTCATGGGCACCTTTTGAGCTCCAAAGGTCAAAGCTAGCAATTACAAAATAATATTTTACCAAAAATTATAATATGTACAACTATTTAATTTTAAAAACTAACTCGAGCAAAATTGATTGTGAAAATTGTATTTTGAAAGGTGAAACAACTCTTGGACATAAATGCATACTAAAATGTTTCAACCATTGACTCTCCACAAGCTACATGGGCAAATAAATGGATCTTCATATTTATAAGGCCCAAATATTCCACAAATTGTTTTTATTGCACACCAACTATTTTGAAAGGTTTTTTTGTAACAAAAAATTTGAATTTTACATTGCCATATGAAAGATTGTGGACCTAACAACCAAGGTATTAACATGAGGTTAGATTTACCCTCTCTTGCATTTGACTTGGATATTTAGTGATACAACCACCTCTTACTCTCCTATATGTTTTACATTGTTTGTATCCCAATTTTGCACTATTAATGCCTAGAGTATAATTAACTACCTTATGTGCTACCAATTTTCACTCATTTCACACCATATCCCACAAAAAACTTGCACAAATTTAAACCTCAATTCTGAATTTTTTTTCTTTCGAAACAACTTCTCAAATGCCCATAGGTTTGTAGCAATAAACATGAAGGTTACTATTGTCACATTTTCTAAAATAGCTAGCACAAAGGTTATTACCATCACAACACCTTGCAACAAATATTTAAAATAAAAATAACTTATACCAATTCTCATTTTTTACAGTACCATCATAGTCCTTTATTTGCTACAATATCACCACAATTTTTTTTGTCCAAGACTCAGAACCAACAATTTTCTTCCTTTGAGAATCTAATAATCAATGAACAAAAACACAAAACTTGGAACATTTTCCAAACATAAAACTCAAAACAAAACAAAACATCAACCAAAATTTTGGAAAAACACCCATAGCACGGTCTACCTAATGTACAAATTATTGTGTCCAAATTACCTTCATTTTCAATATTCCCAAAATGAATACATTGAAAACCTCCACTAAAAAAAACCCAAATACTATAAAAAATTTGAAAATCCAAGTTTGAAAGATGTTTCCCTCAAAAAAAAAACTTGAAATCCAATAGATTTTGAAATTTTGCATATGGGGCATGATACTCTAAAAAATGCTAGAAATTTTAAGCAAAATTGTAAAATTAAATCTATGGCATGGTTGCCAAACGTAAAACCATGGACCAATAGCCAAGGTATTAACATGAAGAGGGATGTTGAATAAAAGTAAATAAAACCATGGAAATAATATTGAAAAGGGAAGGCAATCCTACCTTCAAGTTAAAAAATAAACAAAAGTTCTACAAATCATTCCATTAGGGTTCCAAAAGAAAACATCATGTAGTTGAATCCAATATTTTCTTCTTGTTTTTTTATTGAGGTTTTGTTGCAAGTATGCAAATGATGCAAACATGGTTGCGGTAGTAGTCTATGTTGCAAATCCGAGTGAAAGGTTGAACACATACAATTGAACATAATGAACATGGGTAATGGGAAGCTTTGTGGGATTGTGTGCACTCTCTCGTCAAAAGATGGCAACAAACCTAGTTGCAACAAGGGGACTTGATCATGTCATCAATGTTAAAGTTTAGCCTACTCCTTTCTATTTTGTATGGCAATGGCCAAATTGTTGCTTTCTCCATCATGAACTTGGATCTTCAGGCTTGAAGACCCACGAGGGGTAGGCTAAACTAAAAACCATGACCAATTCAACTACAACCATTTAATTATTTATCTATCCAAGTTTGTTCAAGGTTGTTACCATTGTTGTTTTCCATGATCAAATGTTGCTACAATATTACTAAAACAAAAGTCATGCTTTGGAGTTGGAAGCAAAATCTTAGTGGCTTACTAAAGTTTACAAAATTATTGTTGCTAATTATAATAATTTAACAAGTAGAAGATGGTTTTTTCTCATCAAACAAAGATCATTATCCAATAGTAAAAAATTTGATCATCTACAAAAAATAATTCATGTTTTAGATGTTGTGGGAGTGCATTAGATGCAAGGAATAACTTTATAGGGACGATGTTAATCTTTTGGACAACAACCCTATAATATCTTGGTGAGAGAAAATACATAATCCTTGCAATTTTAAGTTGTATTTTCAAATGGAGCCAATAAATAGTTTGCAAGCTAATGGTCCATAATGATGTTTCAGATTCTAGATGGATGGGCTTTGGTTAGGTATCCTTTGATTGTGTAAGGAAACGAAAAGTAAAATATCACCAAAGCTTTACAAACAATGGGAAAACATACATGGCTCTTCAACATTTTATGCAAGCTGCAAATGGAATTTATTGTAGGTTTTTTTCAATTTCTGGCAACAAAGGTTCATAAATATTAGGGTTGATATTTACAACCATAAAAATGTGTACAAAGGTACATTTTTGAGTAATTAAAATTTTAGTGAAAGATACTTTCCTACATAGGAAATTCAAATATGTGATTTGGACTTCTTGGTTGATACTTGTTACAATGCATTAATTTGTGTTATGTTTGCACTCTAATGAGAGTGATTCAAGGAGTTGGCATTCTCAAAGTTTATTTGCAATGATGTGGTACTCAATGGTGTGTGGGTGAGGACATGGAAGAGGAAGAATTCTCAAAGGTTCATGAAGATCTTGCTGCTTTGGAGAAGGACTATGAAGAAGTTATGGGTTGACGCGCTCCCAACTCCTTGAGCGACTCAAATGGGAATCCAAACTAAAAACAATGGAAAAATAAGGAGTTGGGGCACGCTTATTGGCTTGTAGCACTTTGGAGAGGTAGAGGGACGTGCTGGAGCTCTGGGATGGGATTAAGAAGAATTGACAAGCTTCAACTACTCACACGAACCTACACAAAACCAACACAAGGTGGTTAGTGCATAGTTGGAACATTTTTGGTGCTAAGACAAGCCACGGGCAACTTGGACTCACAAGATTTACCATGGACCGAACTTGGGAGAAGCCACCACCTTCCCCTTATAATATACTTTGTGCCTCTCCACGAGGCCCACATCCAAATGGCATTTTGTCTTGGGACTCCCAAGTGAGAGTCCCGAAATTGCCAAAATTGGGATTCTCACGACTTTGGGGGCCCATAACTTCGCATGAAGACTTTAGATTGAGATGAAGTCTGAAGCAAAGTTGTAGCTCTTGTTGAGAATTTTCCAGCAGTATGTTGCACACCACTTGCACGCAAGGAAATCAGGTCAATTCTTGACTTTTAGTGGTCGAGAATCAAACTGCACATTCGACTCCCGGCCCTTCTTTTAGCCATAACTTGTGTTGCAAATTCCAAATGGGTCATGCGAGCCCATTTTAGACATCTATGTTTCAATAGTTTTCTAATGATATAAAGAACTCTTCAATCTATTGGGTTTTGACCCTTAAAATTACTTTTTGAACATTCAATAGTCCACCGAGATTCCAACTCCCAAAGTGGGAGTTCCTTTAGGAGTGTGAAGGTCTATTCCCTCACACTCTCTTGCACTCCTGGGAGCATGTGGCATGATTCCCGGGTTTTCCTCTTAGCCTGTAACCTTGTAAGCCCTTGCTTTGGTCGTGATCCCAAGGCTAGGATTGTGACATGGGTGTACATTGTGCGAAAGATGGTTGTGAAGATGATGGTGAGGAATATTGAAGCACCATTTGCAATTTTTTATTTGTGCTTTTGTTATGGCCAATCAAATTATATGGAAAGATGACACATTTTGTATCTAAAGGTTTGAAAAGCTCATTTAAGGGAAAATATGACAATGGGACCAAAATAATTTTAAAAATTTTGTTTAAAATTTTATTTTCATCAACAATGTTAAACAATTAAAAAATTATTATCATGGGATGAGTGTTACCTCCCCCCCCAAATTGTTGTCAACAACATTATATATGGGTGCCTTGCAAATAAATAATTATTAAAAACAACCCCATTGTAATATATGATAGTAGGTTGTTTGAAGAAAGTTACTTAAGGTGCTTGAAATTCAATTTTAATTTACTTAAAAAACCCATTTTCATTAATGATAATAGGTATTTCAAATATATTTAAAACATTGAAAACCCATCGTTGTCAATAAAGTTAATTAGATTTGACAAAAGTTGTGGCACCTTTGAAGAAGAATGAAAAAAAAGTCTCCCATTGTCATGCATGACGCTTATAAATAGGTTTGAAGGGAGTTGTGGCACCTTTGGAGAGGAAAAATAAATCAAGTGTCATCAATGACACTATGTCAGCTTGCCCACAAATATTTTAAAATATATTTCAAAATTAATTAATTTAAAAAAAAACAACAACCATGGGGTGGATGTTAGCATGATAAAAGTAATATGGTAAAAACATATTGAAATTAATGGCATTTAAAACCATAGCCATTAAATACATTTTTGGAACTTGGGATGGTAAAATGTTTTTACCTTTATACATATGCAAGTAAAACCCAATAATTTAACCACAAAATGAATGTTATACATGTAAACCTAAAAGTAAACATGGGAATGAATGTAAGCATTCATTCTCATTATGGATGATTTTTTTCATTCATCCAATTTTTTGCATTCTAGCTTATTGGAAGTTTCAACTTAAAAATAAGAGAAGTTTTAACTTTAGAATTTCCCAAGCTAACCATTTTAGGAATGTGATCATGGACATGTGAATAAGTGTTTAGTTTTAGATCAATTGCCAAGTGTAGGGTGTGAAATTTTATGGTGTTTGTTGCATTATAATCAAATCCACTCCTTGAAGCTTTTGGAAATGCCAAGATTGTCAAGAATGATAACTCCATGTGAAGTTTCTTGGCCTTTTTTTAGTCTTTCATCTAGTGACTAGGTTTCAATTATGGTTGTTGCTAAATTCTAATTAAATGATATCATTCTTGTAATTAACCTTGATTTGCTTGGTTTTTAGGACATGTTTGATGTGTTATAAACAATCTTGAAAAAACATGTGTTTGTGTGCTTTAATTTCCAATAAAGTTGTAAAATCTTTTACTGGATATTTTTTGTGGGAGTTAGTATATAAAATAATTATGAAAAATCATTGTGTCCAACAATTGATTGGTTTCTATGAATTTTGTTCAATTGACAAGCTTGTTTTCCATGGTTGCTTGGTAGTGGAGTGCAAATTAGAGACCAAATGCACCCTAATAGTTCAGGATGCATGTTTTTTGTAAAATTCTTGGGACCATAGTTGCCGACATTTAATAAGTATGGGTGTTATGAAAACATAGTTTAAATGGTCCAAGATGTGGATTTCAATAGTCTATTATGAAAGGATTTGGGCATGAATTATGAAATTTTATGTCTTAAATGTAGTTAAGCTTTGGGAAATTTATGGAGACTAGTGGGTGCCCGTGACCTTCGGACACTGTGAAGTCGCGTGCTTCAACACCACCACCACCACCTCCGCCAGGCTTTTGCTTCACGATTTGGTTTCCTCAGCAACGCCAGCGAAAGAAAACCAGAGACAGAACTTCTTGTTTGAAAACACGAGAGAGTCGCAACAGAAAAAAAAAGATCCTGATTTTGATCAGCTCCAATCAAGATCTCTCTTCTCTCCTCTGTCCTCCTCCTCCTTTTCTCTCGCTTGCAGCAGCGTAGCGCTCCTCCTCCAGGCCACGCTCTTCTCTTCTTCTCTTCTCTCCTCTGTCCTCCTCCTCCTCTTCTCTCGCTTGCAGCAGCGCAGCGCTCCTCCTCCAGGCCACACTCCCCCCGTGCTGGGAACCAGAGAACGGCCGTGCCCGTTCCACCCGTGCAGGGGACCAGAGAGCTGGTCGGCCTTTTGTGACAGACCTGGCCCGACACCCCCCACGGCGAGCTCGGTCGGTGGAAATCCGGGAGTCCGGGAATGCTGGGCCAGGCCCAGTCGGCCTTTTGTGACGGACCCGAGCTCCGTGACAGACAAATAAGAAAATTAATATATAAGATTTAATTTTATCAAGGTTTATACACATTTTTGTTGTAACCATCCATTTGTGCCTATTGGAGAGATTTCATGTTGTGCAATTTTTGTTGATCCAAAAAGGAATTATCATTGCTTTTATCAATTATGTGAATCATTAGAGGTACACCTTTTACTTTTTGAGAATTCTTTGGAAGAAATTTACACTATTTAAAAAAAATCAAGCATTGATTTTGGACATGTGGCTCATGTTCTTTCCAATAATTCTATTATTCCAAAGTTGGGCATTATTAATAGTTTGTTTCATAGGTTCTTGTGGCAAGTTGTAGGTTTGAATTTTGTTTTGTGTCTTAAATGGTTAGTGTACCTCTTGGAGAGGTTTTGTGTTGTGGATATTGTTGTGACATCTCATAAATGGTCAAGTTTTTTTATGAAATAAATAATTTTAAAGATCATAGGCACAATTGACAAGGGTATTACTAGTTACAAATACCTAGGATGATGGTTAGGTGAATTTCCCAAGTTGTTTTATTCTTTGTTATTTGCACTAATTTGTTTTGATGTGGTTCCTTATCACCATTTGCCTTAATTACTTGTAAAGCTCTGCAAGAAAGGTTGCCTATTTGTGGGGACTTACACGAGACCCCATGAATGAGTTTATTAGATTGAAGAAGGGAAAGACCCCTATAAATTCTACTTCAATCCTCTTTCATGACATAACACTTGTTCAACCACCCCTTTCTATAAGGTACATGCATGACATTTTTCATAAATAATGCACACAACAAAGAAAATATAAATTTCAAATCTTTGTTCTTGAAATTATTTTTTTTTGTTATGGTTTGAAATAAGGTGCCCAACGTTATTGGGTATGTGTGTCAACCTTGTTCAATTCAATGCAATGGATTGACACAATTGACAATATATAACAACTCTAAGAAGCATAAGTCCAATTTGAGGTAGAAAGGATTATTACATACCAATGACCTTTTTGAACATGTGAGATATGTACAATTTTCCAATTAACAATGCCACTAGTATGCTATAACTTTGATTTTGTTTTAGAATATGATGTTTATGGGATTGTTTGCTGAATGTTTTGATTTATATAAGTATTTTAATTGTTCATTCATGCAGGTCATGATGTTGTTTTTTTATCACTTGATGAATCTATGAAAATGTTAACATAGGGTGAAAGCACACTAAGCCCCCCCAAAATTGTAGGCACACATATAATATTTTTAAAATTGAATTTTTTGGTAATGTATGGGCATCACATCTTGGATCATTTTTGCTTATTTTAAGTTTATTTGATCAACTTTAGACTTCATCCAATCAATTAATTAGGATAAATTCAAAAAACATTGAAAAAGTTGAATGTATGGAATATATTTGTGAACAAAATAATACCCATCACATAGTTTGAAATTTGAATATATACTTCAAAACTAAGGTTGTGGATGAAATTGTTGGGTGAATTTTTTTTATGGTGTATGATATTGATATACATTAATTAAATATAGGAAAAAATTTAATTAATTTTTTTGGATGATATTCCATTCAAAAAATGTGTTTTTGTGCATTTGTTTAATATTGAGTGCATAATATTTTATTTTTAGGAAAAAAACCACTACCATATCAAATAGGACGAGGTTTTATAGATGGGCATTACATTACTTTTTCAATTTTATTTTATTTGGTAACATTTCATGAATCATAAACATAAAGCCCTATGGCCAATAAAAAACTGTAAGTTATATACTTTATGTACATTGATTTTATCCAATCCTCCTCGTCATTGGATCAAAATTAATTTTGACTCAAAATGAACTTTGAATTCAAAAAAGAAGTTGTGCAAATTCTTATTTTTTTACTTATGTTTAGATAACCAACAGATGCCATCACGATTTTAACTTATTATGTACTATAATATTTGTTGTACATCACTTTTTTTGAACAAAAGTGGTTCAACGTTAATGTGTTTTCACCCCACATTAGAGAAAGTTAAGGATTGATATCCCATAATGTATTAGAGTAGTTGTTTAACTTTAGAATGTACTAAACTTTGACAACATTATGACTTAGTTTGACCGATATGAAGACTTGAACATGAACCATGAACTACATGGATATGTGTTAGTTATGGATGGTGAACATGTTGTTGCAATTATTTACCATTGTTCAATTCCATGTGACAAGGCTACAAAAGCATGTCAAACTACTTTGTGGGTTTTTTGACATGCTAAATATGTCAAAAGATTGCCCTAAGTGGAAAAGTTGTTATATGTAGGTGGATTTCAAACCAAGCATTGACCATTTGCATCAACTCCAATTGTTTCTTGACGGTTGTTTCCAAGTTTTGGAAGTTTTTCTCAAGTTGGTTACCATTAGATTAAAAAGTGGTGTTGATCAAAATGGGACCTAGTAATGAATATATATGGAATTTGGAAATTTGGAAATTTGCATTGAATAATGGGTTTTTTTGGCCAATGGTGAATTGATGGGTTTCCGGGGTTTGAATTATTATTATTTTTTGTAATTTTTTATACATTGTTTGCCTTGTCAAATTTTAAGATCAAAGCCATTTCATATTTTTGTGATCAATGAATGCTTGCATTTATAGGCAAGCTTTTATTTACGTGTAACATCAAATTTAAATAAAATAAAATTTAATATTAAAACCTTAATATCATAAACCTAACCATTGGCATTGCCGTTGAAAAAAATTTATACTAAGTTTGTTTTTTTTTTTTTTTTTTTACAACCCAATTTTTAACTTAAAATGTAAATTTTAATTTAAAATTTTTGATAGTAGTTTTGTTGAACTTCATTTCAGTATAATTTAAAAATCTTATATTTGGCTTTGTATTAGCATATTGTAACCATATATAACTTTTAATGTATAAATTAATGAAATCTTTAATTATAATAAT
>Ga0116230_10004399_pt1 | contig 13813 bp, 14 predicted proteins | sample S1TSphfallax_3_FD_88678 | JGI IMG/M metagenome (GOLD analysis project Ga0116230, IMG submission 88678) | Host-associated microbial communities from peat moss isolated from Minnesota, USA - S1T2_Fd - Sphagnum fallax MG | ecosystem: Host-associated > Plants > Peat moss > Unclassified | place...
CCCTCTAAACCGTGGAAGGGCGAGTCCGGCTGCATGGAGATGCACTGGATGGCCGGGTTGAGCTCGCGCAGCCGGCGGGTCGTGCCCATGAAGGTGCCGGAGGTGCCGAGCGAGGCGATGAAGTGGGTGACCTGGCCGGCTGTCTGCTCCCAAATCTCATTGGCGGTGCCGTAATAGTGGGCGCGCCAGTTGTTGTCGTTGCCGTACTGGTCGGCGTAGAAAAATTTGTCGGGCTGCTCGGCGGCGAGCTTGCGGGCGAGGCGGATGGCGCCGTCGGAGCCCTCGGCGGGGTCGGTCCAGAGGATGTTCGCGCCGTAGGCCGCAAGGATGCGCTTGCGCTCGACCGAGACGTTGGAGGGCATGCAGAGGGTGACGGGGAAGCCCTGGGCGGCGCCGAGCATGGCGTAGGCGATGCCCGTGTTGCCGCTGGTGGCGTCGAGCAGAGACTTGCCCGGGGCCGCGGGGCCGAGCTGGCCGGCGCGGCGGGCGGCGGCGACGATGGAGCTGGCGGCGCGGTCTTTGACGCTGCCGCCGGGGTTCAGCCACTCGGCCTTGCCGTAGAGCTGCACCCCGGGCAGCCGCGCGGTGAGCCTGTCCAGCTGGATGAGCGGTGTGTTGCCGATGCGGTCGAGCAGAGCGGTGCCGAAGCTGCGGGCGGGGTTCGCCGCGGCGGGAGAAGCGGTCGGCTTGGGCGGGGCTTCGATCATGCGGTAGGCCTCGGTGCTCCTGTCTGATGCGCGCTAGTCCAATGCGCTCTAGCCGAATGCGCTCTAGTGTGATGCGCCGGAGGGGTTGAAGTTGCAGCCGCGGAAGTGGGTTGCAGGGGCCCGTGTGGCGCCCGCGTTGAAGCCGGGCGCGGGGATGTGCGACAGTGAAAGCAGTTTACCAAGTGTGCGGCAGCAGCCGGGGGTGAAGGGCAATGACCAGGGTAAAGGCGGTTCCGACGTTCGATGAGGTGCTGGCGACGCTGGGCACGGAGCGGTTCGACGTGTCGCCGGCGACAGAGGGCACCAACCGCGCGGCCGGGGCCTATCGGGTGAGCAAGAACGGGTGCGCGGCGGAGATCGCGCCCAGCGTGGAGAAGGGCGGCCCGGTGCGGCTGATGGCCAAGGGCGGCTGGGTGCTGGGCGGCGAGATCGCGCGGCTGCTGGACCGCGGCTACCAGAAATTTCTGAAGACCACCAAGTTGGAGATTCCGGCGACGGCCGAGCACCTGCGTGCGATCCACGCCTTCAACGATGAGCTGCGCGAGGCCGCCGGCGCCCTGACGCTGTATAACGAGGCGCTGGGAACCACCAGCGACCGCTATATGTACGACCGGGTGCAGGGGCGAGGGTAGACGCGAGGGTTCAGGGCCCAGGGTTTAGGGTCCAGAAAACTTCAGCGTTTGCTGCGCTGGAACTCGCGGTAGGCTTCGCTCTTGCCGAGGCCGCGTGCTTTGGCTACGCGTTTGAGGGCGTCTTTTTCTGAGAGGCCTTCGGACTTCATCAACATTTCCACCTCGGCGGCGAGGGACGGCCCGGCGTCCGCGGCAGTGGGTGTTCCATCCAGCAGCAGCACCATCTCGCCGCGGACGCTGGGGCGGGCTTCGAGTGTGGCGAGGACCTCGGATGCGGGGCCGCGCAGAAACTCCTCGTGCAGTTTGGTGAGCTCGCGCGCGACGACGACGGGGTGGGCGGGGCCGAAGACGGCGATGACGTCGGCGAGCGCGCCGAGGATGCGGTGCGGGGTCTCGTAAAAGATGTGGGTGGTGGCGCCGGGGCTAAAGCCCCTCATTTTTTCTGAAGGCCCATGAGACCCGACCCTGAAGGGTCGGGCTACCTGATCGTCGCCGGAACCAAAGGAAGAGTTGCGCAGGGCTTCGAGGGCGGTCCGGCGCTGGCCCTCTTTGGAGGGCAGGAAGCCGTGGAAGGCAAAGCTTTCGGCGGAGAGGCCGCTGGCGATGAGGGCGGTGAGCGCGGCATTGGCGCCGGGGACGGGGTAGACGGCGATGCCGGCGGCGATGGCCTCGGCGGTGAGGGTCGCGCCGGGGTCGGCGATGCCGGGCATGCCAGCGTCGGAGACCAGGGCGATGCGGGCACCGGCCTGGAGGGCTTCGAGCAGCTCGTGGCTGCGCGCGGCCTCGTTGTGGGTGTGGTAGCTGACGGTGGGCGTGGAGATGCCGAAGTGGGCGAGCAACGTGGCGGAGTGGCGGGTGTCCTCGCAGGCGATGCGGTCGGCGGAGCGCAGGACGCGCAGCGCGCGCAGGGTGATGTCTTCGAGGTTGCCGATGGGCGTGGCGACGAGATAGAGGCCGGGAGCGAGCGGATGGGGGGCTTCGCTCATGAGGCTTGGTTCCGCGAGGGCTGGGGCGGGCGGACGAGCTTGACCTGCTGCACGGCGCGGCCGAGGGACTGCAGGGTGAGGATGCCGATGAGGTTCAGCTGGTGGCCGTCGTCTTCGACGACGGGGATGAACTCGCCGGGGCCGAGGCTGGGGGCGCGGTTGAGGGCCTCGACCAGCGGCTCGGTGGGCGAGGCCAGGCTGAGGCTGCGGCGCATCACGCCCTGCAGGTAGCCGTCGCCTTCGGCGAGCAGGCGCTCGGCGATGGCGTGGCGGCCGATGGAGCCGACCAGCCGATTGCCGCGGACGACAGGGAAGGCGTCGTTGAGGCTGTGCACGGTGCGGTCGAGCGCGTTGCGCAGGGTGTCGGAGCTGGAGAGCAGGGGGTAGTCGGTGAGCATGACCTCGCGCACGAGGATGGAGCCGGTGTCGGCGACGCTGCGGGTCTGGATGCTGGAGATCTGCGCGGCGAGCAGCAGGCAGACGCCGAGGACGGTGAGGAAGAAGAAGTTGAACATCACCAGGCCGGCGACGATGAGGGCCAGCGCCACGCCGGTGCCGAAGTTGAAGACGGGGCCGCTGCCGGCGCGGGCCGGCACGGCGTCCGTTGCTTCCGGCGCGCCGGCACGCAGGCGCAGCAGCTCGCGCGAGGGCATCGTGGGCGTGGGCAACAGGCACACCGCGCCGAGCACGATCTGCATCCAGACGAAGCTGCGCAGGATATGGCCGAGCGAGATCCAGGGCTGCGCGAAGAGGGTGACGTGGGGATCGAGCGCGTAGCTGAGGCCGAGCAGGACGAGGCCGGCGGCGAAGTTGGCAAGCGGACCGCTGGCGGTGATCCAGCGGGTATCGGGAGCGGCGGCGTCCAGGCTGCGGGCGTCGCGGTTGGCGAAGGCCATGATGCCGCCGACCGGCAGCAGGAACAGCGCGCGCAGGTGCAGGCCGGCGTAGGCGGCGGCGAGCGCACGGGCGACCTCGCGCACCAGCACCGCGGCGCACAGCGCCAGCCACAGCGCGAAGCCGCGCAGCGCGCCGCCGGTGGCGAGCACCGACCAGGTGCAGGCGAGCAGCAGCAGCAGCGGGAACGAGAGATGGAGGCGCAGGTCGACCTGCAGAAAACGGCCCAGCGGAAGCGACGAGCGCAGCATGGAGTTATTGTAGGCGCGGTAGCCTTTCGGCAGGCGGACCTGACGGTAGGCTGAATGAGGATGCCAGCCAGATGCGAGTGACCCGATGCGAGTGATCGGCGGCGAGTACCGCTCCAGAGTGTTGCAGGCGCCGCGCGGCCTGGCGACGCGGCCGACCAGCGACCGGCTGCGCGAGACGCTCTTCAACGTGCTCGGCGCAGGGGCGCTCGGGGCGGGGCTGCGCGGGCCAGGGGTGGAGGGCACGCGCTTCGTGGACTTGTATGCGGGCTCGGGCGCGGTGGGCATCGAGGCGATCAGCCGCGGCGCGGAGTTTGTGTGGTTCGCGGAGAAGGCCCCGGCGGCCGCGGCGGCGGTACGGGCGAACCTGGCGGCGTTGAAGATCGCCGGCGGCTTTGCGCTGGAGGACCGGGGGACGGCGAAGCTGCTGGCTGGGCTGCTGGAGAAGGGCCGCGTCCTGGATGTAGTGTTTCTCGATCCGCCATACGAGGCGGCGGAGGAGTATGCGGCGACGCTGGAGTTTTTGGGCCGGCATGCTCAGGCGCTGCTCGGCGAGGGCGCGGTGGTGGTGGCCGAGCATGCGCGCAAGCGGCCGCTGGAGCCGCGCTACGGCAGCCTGGAGCGGCTGCGCGTGCTGGAGCAGGGGGACGCGGCGCTGAGCTTTTTTAAGTGCAGTGAGTCGTGATTCGTGAATAGTGAATAAGGCAGAAGCAAAGGCAGGCTACCCCTTGGCTGTTGTGCAGGGGTTCTGCCGTATCCTGTCCCCGTGCCCCCCGTACCCCGAACCCCCGCATTCAATTCGCGAAAGCTCATCGGCGAGCGCGCCGTGATTGAGCTGATCCGCGGCCGCGCCGCCGCCGGGCCGTCGCGCGCGGTGCGGCTGGGCATCGGCGATGACTGCGCCATCCTCGCCCCGCCGCCCGGCCATGAGCTGCTGGTCACCACCGACTTCTCGCTCGAAGGCCGCCACTTTCGCCGCGACTGGCATCCGGCCGCCGCCGCCGGCCACCGCACGCTTGCGCGCGGCCTCAGCGATCTCGCCGCCATGGGTGCCGAGCCGCTGGCCGCGTTTCTCTCGCTCGCCCTTCCGCGCGAGCAGCTGCGCCGCGCCGCCGGCCGCCGCTGGCTCGCGGGCTTCCTCGACGGCCTGCTCGCGCTCGCCGCGCAGCACCGCGTGCCACTGGCCGGCGGCGACACATCGGAGTCGCCCTCCGCGCACATCCTCGCCGACATCGTCCTGCTGGGCAGCGCCCCTGCGGGCCGCGCCCTGCGCCGCTCCGGCGCGCGCGCCGGCGACCTTCTCTACGTCACCGGCGCGCTCGGCGGAGCCGCCGCCGAGCTTCAGGCCATCGAGCTGCAGGCGCTCGCCCAGAAGCCGCGCCGCGGCAGCAAACGTGCAGACGCGCACCCGCACCTCTATCCCCAGCCGCGGCTCGCCGTGGGCCGCGCCCTGCTGCAGCGCCGGCTCGCGACCGCGTGCATCGACCTCTCCGATGGCCTCTCCACCGACCTCGCCCACCTGCTGGACGCCTCCAGCGCGGCTGCCGGTCACCCCCTCGCCGCGGAGGTCATGGCCGCCGCGCTGCCGCTGCACCCGCTCGCCCGCGCGCCTGGAACCTGGCCGGCGCTTGGGGCCGAGCCGGGCCTGCAGATGGCCCTCCACGGCGGCGAGGACTACGAGCTGCTCTTCACCGCACGGCCCGGCACGCGCATCCCCCGCCGCCTCGCCGGCGTGCCGATCACACCGATTGGTCGTATCCTGATACCGAGCACCCTGAGCCACAGCAAACCGTCCCGACTGACCAGCCGCACCGCATCCCCGAGCCCCCGCCGTTCTCCCGCAGCAGCGCATGTCACCCCGCAAGTCGCGCTGCAAGTCACGCTTGTTGACGAGCACAATCGCCGCCTGCCCTTGCCTCCGGGCGGCTGGGAGCACCTCGCATGACGACCTCCGGCCCCGAACTCGGCCCCGTACCCGTGCCCTCGGTCCCCGCCTTCGCGCCCACCTGGACCGCCCGCATCCTGCCCGCGCCTCCGCTCATCGCACCCGCACGCCAGTTCACCTATCCCACCCCCGTGCCCGGCGAGGAGGACGCTCTGCGCCGCGGCGCGCTCTTCGCCGAGATCAAGCCCCTTATCGGCGCCAGCCTGCTGGCCACCTGCGCCCTCGGCTTCCGCGACCCCGCGCTCCCCTCCGCTCTCTACGCCTGCCCGCGCGCCGACGACCTGCTCGCGCTCGCCGGCGGCTACGCCTACCTCATCGATACGCTCGCCCCCGAGCGCTGCCTGCACCTGCCGCTGCGCCCCGTCACCCAGGTGCTGCCCGCACCCGCCAACGGCCTGCTCTTCCTGGCCGGCTTCCACGACGTGCTCGCCCTCGATACCCACGGCGTCCGCTGGCGCACCGCCCACCTCAGCTGGGAGGGCGTCACCCTCTCCGGCGTCCTCGACGGCCGCCTCCACGGCTTCGGCTGGAACCTGCATACCGACCAGGAGGTCCCCTTTACCGTCGACCTCGAGACCGGCCAGCACACCGGCGGCGGCTTCGCCTGAGCCGTGGCCAGGGGTCCGGGAAGACAGACGGGGCAGACCGGGCACGATCCCTCCCAAAGGGGTAGGCGGCGGGCTTGCCGGGGCGCAGACGCTCCGATAATCTATACATAGCGTTCCAAAATGGGTCATGCGCCGGGCGCCGTCTGCCGGCCCAAGTCGCCGACCCAGTTGCGAGTCTTTCTCCGCGACGGCTGGATGCACGATTCTTCCGAACGACCGGCCGACGCCGTCTGCCGGGCACGAGGCTTTTCTTGCGCAAGCGCTACATCATCTACGTCACGCAGAACCAGGACGGCAACGTCGAGCGGGTCTCCATCCCGATGCGCTACGTGTACGTCTTCATGGCGGCGGCGCTCACGGGGATGTTTACCATCGCGGGCATGGCGGGCTCGTACTCGCGGATGCTGGCCAAGGCGGAGAGCGTGAACCGGCTGCGTGAGGAGCTGGCGATGAGCCGCACGGACTATGCGCACCTGGAGACCAAGGCGCACGAGAAGGACGTGCAGGTGGCGAGCCTGGGCTCGCTGGCCAGCGAGGTTTCGGCGATCTATGGGCTGACGGCGGGGCGGCTGGCGCACCACGGCGAGGCCAAACCGGCGAAGTCGGCCGCGGCGGCCGCGGCGAAGACGCCGCTGAAGGACGACGCCGGCTCGGACTCCGGCGGGCTGAGCGACGAGGCCTACTACAAGTCGCTGGATACGTTTTTGGCGCTCAAGGACACCGCCGACCGCGGCATCCAGCTGCCGACGGTGAACCCGGGGCTGGGCGTACGCGGCGAGCTGAGCGGCTTCGGCGGCATGGAGCTGGGCGAGTTCGGCGGCAACATCCCGAATATGTGGCCGATCATGGGCCCGATCAACAGCGGCTTCGGCGAGCGCGAGGACCCGGTGCTGGGTACCGGCGAGGGTGAGTTCCACAAGGGCGTCGATATCGGCAGCCCGGACGGCACGCCGGTGCATGCGCCGGCCGGCGGCCGGGTGGTGAAGGCCGGCATGGGCTCAGGCTACGGGCGCGAGATCGAGATCGACCACGGCAATGGCTATGTGACCGTGTACGGCCACCTTTCGGGCTACAACGTGGTGGCGGGCCAGAACGTGGTGAAGGGCGAGGTGATCGGCTACGTGGGCCACAGCGGCCGCGTGACCGGCCCGCACCTGCACTATGAGGTCCAGCTGCACGGGACGGCGATCAACCCGCACAAATACCTGCAGACGACGGTCGCCCAGCTAGGCGGCGTGGCCGGCGGCCGCTGAGTTTCCGGCGCGGCTGGGGTACCCCCCCCGGGGGATTAGGGGCTAAATGTTCATAAATATAAACTTAGGCTCGTACCGTCTTTGGTGTGGTTATCAAAGTCGTATGCGTGGCTAGCGTCCGGTGGGGAAGAGCCAGGCTGAGGCCGCGCTGTCTTCCGTGACTGTCGTTATTGTACTTTGGGTGTCAAGGTGGGTGGTGCGTTCCTATGCGCTTCTGAAGCCTCCTGCAAACCGACATCTCACAGTGCGGAGATGTGGGGCACCCATATTTGTGTTTGGGTCCGAGGTGGGGCAGCCGATCATTGTTTGGACAGATGTGGGCCATCCGCCGGTGAGGCAGGCGGTGTAGAGAAAGGGGAGGTGGAGATGCGGACGAGCGACTGCACTCGTGGCATCTCCGCCATCTCCGCGAGCGTGTACCGGTCCAGGAAGGTGAAGAACCCTTCATACGCCTCATCGAGGGCCTGCTTCAGCAGGCAATCGCAACGCAGCGGACACGGCTGCGTAAAGCAGTCGATCACCGCCCCGCTCGGCTCTGTAAAGCGCAAAATCTTTCCGATCCGCACAGATTCCGCCGGCTGCGCCAGACGAAGCCCACCGCCTTTGCCCTTGGTCGCGACGATCCAACCGGCCTGCGCCAGCAGATGCACCACCTTCACCATGTGGGTATAGGGGACATTGAACGCCTTCGCGACGGCCCGGGCAGTCGGAACCCCGGACGGCAGCCGTTCCGCGGCCGCCAAGTACGTCAGAAGCCGGAGACTGATGTCGGAGAATCTGGTGAGCTGCATGGGACCTGCCTGAGAGCATTAGAGCATTTCCCCTGTTCCCGGGTATCCCGAGTGTGGCGTTCCGTGGCGTTTTCATTGGGTAAGACGCCCACTGAAGTCGAATCCCTGGACTCCACCCACAAGGGAAATGCTCTATCCATGCCTCAGGCAGGCGCCGCCTCATGCGAAACCGCGCCGGTCTTCGCGTAGAGTCCCCGTTCGTGTTCGATCATGATGGCTGCGAGTTGCCCGTACGCCGCGGCCCAGGCGTCGAGGACTTCCTTGGTGGCGGCGTCCCCCAGCACGGTTTGGATGGCTTGCAGAAGGTGCGTTCCTACCACCGGATACTGTTCGGGGAGCACACCCAGGCCGACGTGCCGGTGACCGATCGCATCGACCGCACCGCTCAGATTCGAGAGCCGGTCGACGTTTGCGGCATACGCCAGGATGGCTGCCGCGAGCCGCCGTGCCTGGGTGCCGTCCTCCTGGTTGGCGGCGGGGAAGATGGAGGTCAATTCGGGATGCGCTGCCAGCAACTGTTGGTAAAAGACGCGGGTGATCTCTTCTCCATGCTGCTGGAGTACGGGGACGGTGGACTTCACGATCTGGTTCTGTTCCGGTGTCAACCAAGCACCTCCATTGGGTTTGAATATAGATATAATATCTATATTCAAATCGGGCAGGCGTCAATGCCCTGTTGTTGCGGGGTCTTGTTGGGATCTGGACGGGCTCAGCGGAACCCACATCTCAGAATCGAGATGGGGGGCACCCACATCCGTTTTCAGCCCGATGTGTGCAGCCGCCACCCAGAGATGGGGGTACGTCCGATGTGGGGTACCCGTCGTCAGTGCTGGGCGGCGAGGGTGCGGGCGGCGGCGGCGAGTTCGTCGAAGCGGGCCTGGGAGAGGGGTTCGTGGGTCTGCCAGCGGACCTGGCCGGCGCGGTCGACGAGCAGGATATAGGCGGCGTCGGGGGCGTCCTGGGTGAAGCCGGCGGTCTGCTTCCAGGCGGCCTCGCCGCTGGTGAGGGGGACGAAGTTGGGCTTGACGATGTCCGGCACCTGCCTGCGGATGGCGCGCACGATGAGCGGGCGGATGAGCGAGGGCGCGTCCTCAAGGAAGGGCATATCGAGGAAGCCGATGGCCGGGGAGGGCTGGTTGGCGAGGTTGTTGCGGACGCTCTTCTCCCAAGCGGTGGTGGCGTTGGCGGAGTGCTGGCTGAAGCCGACGATGAGGATGGTGGCGCGGCCGGGAAGGTCGCGGGGCAGGATGACGCTGTGGCCATCGAGCGCGGTGCCCTGCGACGGCGGAATGCCGGTGGCACGGGCGTGCGCGGCCAGGTACACGGCCGAAAGGAAAAGGACGAGTCCAGGGCGAAGGAGGTTCATGGTTTCGATAGACCCATGGTAGCACCCGGAGTTGCGCGGCGAGCCCTCCGGGGCTGAAGCCCCGTCCTTCTTTCGGAAGGCTTTACGGCACGGCTAAAGCCGTGCCCTTAACAAAACGAAGTGACGCTACTTGCCGGTGTAGGCGACGCGCCAGACGCTGCGGCTGCCGTCGTCGGTGACGAAGAGTGCGCCGTCGAGGCCGACCGCGACACCGACGGGGCGGCCCCAGACCTGGCCATCCTTGGTGGTGAAGCCGGTGAGGAAGTCGTCGTACTCGCCGGTGGCGCGGCCGTTGTGCATGGGGATGGAGATGACTTCGTAGCCGGCGCGGGGGTCGCGGTTCCAGCTGCCGTGTTCGGCGGCGAAGGCGTCGCCGTCGAAGGTTGCAGGGAAGCTGGTCTTGCGGTCGGGGTAGAAGACCATCTCCAGCGAGGCCATGTGGGGCTGGACGAGGACGTCGGGGGTTTTTACCTTGGCGGCGAGGCTCTCGCGCTTGCAGTTTTTGGCGGCTTCGGCGGAGAGCGGTGCGGCGAGCTGCGGGTTGGGGCCGGTGCCGTTGGCGCAGGGGTCTTTGAGGCGGGGGTCGAGCGTGCCGCCCATGTAATACCAGGGCCAGCCGAAGAAGCTGTGCTCGGGGACGCTGGTGACGTAGTCGGGGACGAGGTGGTTGCCGAGGTTGTCGCGCTCGTTGACGGAGCACCACAGGCTGCCGGTGGTGGGGTTGATGGCCTCGCCGACGCAGTTGCGGATGCCGCTGGCGTAGACCTCGACGAACTTGCCCTCGGGGGTGTACTCGAGCACGTCGGCGCGGTGGAACTCCTTCGGGTGGGTGTCGGGGTCGTCGACGTTGGAGCCGGAGCCTGCGCTGACGAGCAGGTGCCGGTCGTCCTTGGTGAAGACGACGTCGCGGGTCCAGTGGCCGCCGCCGGTGAGCTGGGCGTAGCCGGGGATGTCGGGGACGATGGTTTCAGCGGGGCCGCTGGCTTGGAGGTCGCCGGCGTGGTAGGGGAAGCGGACGACGGTGGTGGCGTTGCCGACGTAGACGTACTTCGGATTTTTAGCGGGGTAGAAGGCGATGCCGAAGGGGTGGTCGAGGCCGGAGGCGAAGGTCTCGATCTGTTGGACCTTGCCGTCGGGTGTGAGGCCGCGGAGGATGAGGACCCTGCCGGCGCCGGAGTCGGCGAGGAAGAGGTCGCCGTTGGGCGCGGTGCGGAGGAGGCGGGGTTCGGTGAAGGTGCCGGAGCTGAGCTTCATGTGTTCGGTGGCGTCGGCGCGCTGCAGCGGGGCGGTATCGCCGCCGGCGTAGAGGGTGACCTGGAAGCCCGGGGGCGCGATGGGCCAGGCGTCGGCGGGCTTGGGGACGATGTGCGGGCCGTTGTTGGCGGATTCCTCGGGTTTGGGCGCGGGGAGGTCGGCGAGGGTGATCTTGTGGCGCACGCCGGGATGCTGCTGGCTCCAGTCGGTGAAGGCGGCCTGGCCGGTGAGGACCTTTCCCATCCCGCTCTTGTCGACCGGGTGGAATGGCGGAGCAGGGACGCCGAGGTTGACTGGCTGGACGGGCTGCTGGGCGAGTGCGGCGGACGTAAGGGCGAGGGTGAGGAGGAGGTTTCGCATTGAGGTCTCAGGGGTATCGATACTCGGGGAAGCGAAGGCGATTTACTTCCAGGTACCCGTTTGCCCGTTTGCCAGTCTTCCAGTGCGAGTGGAACGGAGCGGTGCTACCTAGAGGAGTTTCCGGCGTCTTTGAAGAGGGTCTTGATCTGGTCGACGGTGGCGTCGGCGTCGAGTACGGCGCGCTCGCCGTGCTGGGAGAGTTTGGTGGAGAGCAGGATGGCGCGCAGGGCGTCGTCGGAGGGCTTGGGTGGCGCGCCGGAGAGGTCGATGCCGCCGACGCTGCGGACCATGCTGAGCAGGACGTTGAGGCTGTCGACGGTGGCGGCGGCGGCCTCGGGGCTGGGGGCGATGTCGGTGATGCGTAGCTGGACCGAGCCGCCGGCGAGCAGGTGTGCGGCGCCGTTGTAGCGCAGGCTGGCGACGAGGTCGGAGTCCTCCGGCAGCGGCAGCGAGAGGCCGAGCACGGCGATATGGCCGTTGTGCGCGAAGGGCAGGCCGATGTGGCCGATGCCCCAGGCCTGGGCGAGCAGAGGGACGTCGTGGAAGCGGGCCGCGAGCAGCGAAGAGCCTGGGGTGCCGAGCGCGGAGGCGCGGGCGCGGTCGAGCATGGAGTGGATCTGCTCGGAGGTGGGCATGTTGCTGGCGGCCACGGTGTCGTAGCCGAGCTGGGCGACGCGAAGGGTCTGGTCGTCGAGCGGGATGCTGTAGACGGTGCGGCCGGCGTAGGTCTCGCGGGCGGTGGCGGCGGCGTCGAGGTACTGGGTGAGGCGCTGGCCGTCGAAGCGGCCGACGAAGACCTCGGAGGTGAAGAGGTCGGCGGCGGGGCGGCCGGCGGCGGTGAAAGGGACGCGGTGCAGGGCGAGCGCGGCGGCGTCGATGTCGCGCTCGGGGACGATGCCGGTGGCGTCGATGAAGCGCTGCAGGCCGGGGCTGCGCTGGGTGGGTGTCTGGTCGAAGTGGGTGGCGGCGCGGACGTCCTTGAGCTGGACGAAGAGGATGGCGTCGGACTCGGGCAGCAGGCGCGCGGCCTCGGGCGGGGCCTTGGCGCGGAGGTAGAGCATGACGCCGAGCGCGGCGACCAGCGCCAGGGCGATCAGCAGCGGGATGAGCTTGCGCTTGCGCACAGCGGCGATTCTACCAGCGGGGATTCTACCGGCGAGGATTCTGCCGGAGGGGCCGGGCGCGGCCGTGGGGTCGCGGGGGCTGGCGGGGGCTGGCGGGGGGTGGCGGGGCGCTATGGTAAAGTTGAGGCTGCGGTCGAGAGGTTTCGGGCGCAGTGTGCTGTGTTTCCGCAGTGAAGGGCTGGCGTAGCTCAGCTGGTAGAGCACCTGATTTGTAATCAGGCGGTCGGGGGTTCAAATCCCTTCGCCAGCTCCAGTTTTCGCCCACCAGCGCGGCGCGGCACAGAGTTTGGTTGTACCTGCCAGTGGTTCTCCTCTCCAGCAGCGTCCGCCAGCGACAGTCTGTCCGGTTCCACCCGCGCCGCCGTCGCGCGCGTGTGGCAGCGTGCGGAAGGCCGGCGGCGGGAGAGTGGGTACGAACGGGCAGCAAACGGGCACAGGTGGCCGAGTGGTTAATGGCAGCAGACTGTAAATCTGCCGCGCTATGCGCTACGGAGGTTCGAATCCTCCCCTGTGCACCATTTTTTAGCGGGTCAGCAAGTTGGCGAGTCAGCAAGCCAGCGGGCTGGGAATACGAGGGAGTGAGAGATGAACATGTCTCCCTCGGGCGACGGACGGATGGTTGTGGCGCTGGCGGTGATCGCGCTGCTGGCGGCGCTGGCGTGGCGGACGATGGAGCCGGGACGCTGGCAGCAGCTGACGTGGCTGCTGCTGGGTTTTTTTGCCCTCCGCGTGATCCTGGCGCGGGTGCGGTCGCGGTAGAGTGGCGGTAAAGTAATAAGGGATGTACAGAGGCTGATGTAGCTCAGTGGTAGAGCACTCCCTTGGTAAGGGAGAGGTCATGGGTTCAAGCCCCATCATCAGCTCCAGACTTTTATAGTGCGCGGGCACGGGACGGTAGCTTCGGGCTTCAGCCCGAAGTGAGTTACTCCCGCAAAGCGGGAGTAACTCAGTGGTAGAGTCACAGCCTTCCAAGCTGTTGGTCGCGGGTTCGATTCCCGTCTCCCGCTCCAGATTCGCGGAACTCTTCCAACGCAGGGGAACGATGTCGATGTCGCAGCCAGCCTCCAGCCCACAGGGCCAGACCTTTCAGGTAGACCGCAGTACAGCGCTGTATGAGCGTCCCGCCATGGGTGTCGTGGACGAGGCGGGATTCGCCGCGGTGCGGCAGGCGATCGCGGACCGTTTCGCGGCCGAGCAGGTGGAGGCGTTCCTGCGCTCGGTGGAGCGCGCCGGTCTGCGCATCCGCAGCTTCGAGGCCGTGCTGGACGCGGGCAAGCTGGGCGCGGACGCCGCGGCGGAGTATGCGCGGCTGAGTCCCAGCGACCAAGGCCAGATACGCGAGTTCTATCTCGCGAGCCTGGAGAAGGTGGAGCTGGCGCTGCGCGACAAGTACTTCAAGCTGTATTCGTACTACTAGGCTTTCGCGGCAGGCCAAGAAGCGGATTTCCCGTTCGGCTTCGCTCAGGGCAGGCTCCGCGGGAATGACAATAAGAGCAAACGCAGATTCCCTGCGGGAATGACAAAGGAACTTGGAGAACAGTCATGGCGAAGGAAAAGTTTGACCGCAGCAAGCCGCATGTGAACATTGGGACGATCGGTCACATCGACCACGGCAAGACGACGCTGACGGCGGCGATCACGAAGG
>Ga0116230_10004400_pt1 | contig 13812 bp, 11 predicted proteins | sample S1TSphfallax_3_FD_88678 | JGI IMG/M metagenome (GOLD analysis project Ga0116230, IMG submission 88678) | Host-associated microbial communities from peat moss isolated from Minnesota, USA - S1T2_Fd - Sphagnum fallax MG | ecosystem: Host-associated > Plants > Peat moss > Unclassified | place...
AACCGCAACACCCTGCGCAAGAAAATCCGCGAACACGGGATCGGCGTGCAACGCCGGGTCGGATGAGGCGGATGGGGTTGGGGGGGGACAAGCAAGCACGGCCGGCGGGCGCCGCCCTGTCGCGGCGGCTGCGCGCCGGTCATCTCAGGCGGCGGCTCTGCGGGCCGACGAGCCCCACGAATGGCCGCGCCCATCTCCCACCCCAACCCCGCTCCGCCTGATGTCGCCCGAGTTGGACACGCCGGTGCGGTCCTGGCCCGGCACCGCGCTGGATCTTGTGCTCGGGCGGTTGTCGACATTGCTGGTCGCCTCGCTGGCCCTGGCGTTGGGGATTGCCTCGTTCGCGGTGTTGGCTGGCCGGGTGGCGGTGCATTCCGGCGTGGCGGTCGGGATGATCGTCGCGGATTTCGCGGCGTTGTTGTTGTTGATCATCGTGCTGGTGGGCCGCGTGACGCGGGTGCTGCTGGAGCATCGGCGGGGTGCGGCGGGCGCGCGGCTGCATGTGCGGCTGGTGTTTCTGTTCGGCGGCGTGGCTGCTGTGCCGGCGATACTGGTTGCGATTTTCGCCATCGTCTTCTTCAATTTTGGCATTCAGGCCTGGTTCAACCAGCGTGTGCAGACCGCACTGGGTGAGAGCAGCCAGGTGGCGCAGGGGTATCTGGCCGAGCACGACAACGACATCAAGCTCGACGCGCTGACGATGGCGAATGATCTGTCGCAGATCGAGACGCAGTATTTCGGCGACCCGAACGCCATGGATTCATATCTGGGGTCGCAATACCTCGCACTGGGGTTGAGCGAGGCGGTCGTGTTCGAGCCGCAGGTCGGGCAGAAACGGCTGAACAGCCAGATCGTCGCGTCCGCATCGATGTTCGCGGGCATGGGGGTGACGCTGCCGAACCCGAGCGAGTACCTCACTTTGCAGCCGGGGCAGGTCGAGCTCGTCATGCCCTCCGACAGTACGAGCGAGCAGGCGCTGATCCAGTTGGATACGACGCCGCAGATGGTGCTGTTGATCGAGAAGCCGATCGATCCTGCGATTCTCGACCATGTGAGCAAGACGCAGCAGGCGGTGGCGGAGTACCAGCGGCTCTCGAAAAATCGCGCGGGGCTCGAGATTTCCTTTGCGCTGATCATCGCCGTGCTGACGCTGCTGGTGCTCTCGGCGCTGGTCGGGTTCGGCCTCGTGATCGCCAACCAGATCGCGCGGCCGATCGGGTATCTGATGAATGCGGCGGAGGATGTGCGCGCCGGGGATTTGTCGGTGCGCGTGCCCGAGCATGCGACGGGCGATGAGATGGCCGGGTTGTCGCGCGCCTTCAACCGGATGACGGCGCAGCTGGCGGCGCAGCGGACCGAGTTGATGGATGTGAACGGCCAGCTCGATGAACGGCGGCGGTTTACCGAGACGGTGCTGGCGGGCGTGTCCGCCGGCGTGATCGGGCTCGACCGCGCCGGGCGGATCGAGCTGCCGAACCGGGCGGCGTCAGAATTGCTGCGAATCGATCTGGTGCCTCAGATTGGTCAGAATCTCGCCGAGATCGCGCCCGAATTCGAAGCCCTGATCGCCGCGGTCATGGCAGCGCCCGAGCGCCCGGCGACGGCCGAGATCGAGCATGGGCCGGCGATGCACAAGCGTGTGCTGCTGGTGCGGATTGGAGCGGAGATGAAGGCGGGGCAGCCGGATGGGTTCATCGTGACGTTCGACGACGTGACCGAGCTGCTTTCGGCGCAGCGCAAGGCGGCGTGGGCGGATGTCGCGCGCCGCATCGCGCACGAGATCAAGAACCCGCTGACGCCGATCCAGCTTTCGGCCGAGCGCCTGAAGCGCCGGTTCGCCAAGGAGATCACCTCGGATCCTGAAAGTTTTTCGCAATGCGCCGATACGATCGTGCGCCATGTCGGCGATATCGGGCGGATGGTCGACGAGTTCTCGACCTTTGCGCGCATGCCCGCCCCTGTGATGCGCGCGGAATCGCTCGAGCGGATCGCGCGCGAGGCGATGGTGCTGCAACGTGTCGCGCAGGCGGATATCGAGTGGAGCGTGCTGATCGAGGCGCCTTTGCGCGCGGTCTGCGACCGGCGGCTGCTCGGCCAGGCGCTGACCAACCTGCTGCAGAACGCGGCGGACGCCGTCTCGATGCGCCCGGGTGCGCGGCACGTGACGCTGCGGCTCGCCGCCTTGGGGAGCGATGCCGTGCTGAGTGTCACCGATGACGGCATCGGCCTGCCGGCGACCGATCGCGCAAAACTGACCGAGCCATATGTCACGCACAAGCCCAAAGGCACCGGCCTTGGCCTTGCCATCGTCCGCAAGATCATGGAGGACCATGGCGGACGTCTGGAACTTGACGAGGCGCCGGATGGTCAGGGCGCGCAGGTCCGGCTGATCCTGCCGGCGTTGCCGGCCGAGACCGCGCACGATGCCACGCAGGACGCCGTGCCGCTCGAGGATCGGTCGCATGCCGGCAACAGGGGGGAGTTGGGTATACGATGACTGAAATCCTGATCGTTGATGACGAGCCGGATATCCGCCTGCTGGTCGAAGCGATTTTGCGCGATGAGGGTTTCGAGGCGCGCAGCGCCGGCAACTCGGACGAGGCGATCGCGGCCTATCGCGCCCGCCGTCCCGCCCTCGTCATCCTCGATGTATGGCTGCAGGGCTCGAAGCTGGACGGCATCGGCATCCTCGACGTGCTGCACCAGGAGCAGCCGCGCGTGCCCGTGGTGATGATCTCGGGGCACGGCACGATCGAGACGGCGGTTGCCGCGATCCAGCGCGGCGCCTACGACTTTATCGAAAAGCCCTTCAATTCGGACCGCCTGCTGCTGGTCGTGCGCCGCGCGCTCGAGGCAGCACGTCTCGCCAGCGAGAATGCGGAGCTGCGGCTGCGGGTCGGCAACGAGATGACGCTGACGGGCGAGGGCCACGGCATCGCCGGGCTCAAAGCCGCGATCGAGCGCGTCGCGCCCACCGGCTCGCGCGTGCTGATCACCGGCGCGCCGGGGGCGGGCAAGGAGACGGTGGCGCGGATGATCCACGCGAAGTCGCGCCGCGCTGACGGGCCGTTTGTGGCGCTGAACTGCGCGATCCTGGCACCCGAGCGCTTCGAGGTCGAGCTCTTCGGCGTCGAGGCGGGGGCCGATCCGCACGCCAACCCGCGGCGCATCGGCGTGCTCGAGCGCGCGCATGGCGGCACGCTGCTGCTCGACGAGATTTCCGACATGCCGATGGAGACCCAAGGCAAGATCGCGCGGGTCCTGCAGGACCAGAGCTTCGAGCGCGTCGGCGGCGGCGCCGGCTCGCGCGTGAAGGTCGATATCCGCGTGCTCGCCTCCACGGCGAAAGACCTGCAGAGCGAGATCGCGGCCGGCCGGTTCCGCGAGGATCTGTACTACCGCCTCGCGGTCGTGCCGCTCCGCGTGCCCTCGCTGAAGGAGCGGCGCGAGGATATCCCGGCCCTTGCCGCCAACTTCCTCACCCGGGCCGCGGAGACGTCAGGGCTGCCCGCGCGCGGCCTCGCCTCGGATGCGATCGCCGCCCTGCAGGCGCATGACTGGCCAGGCAACGTGCGCCAGCTGCGCAACATCATGGACTGGCTGATGATCATGCGCTCGGGTGAGGTGAGCGACCTGTTCCGCGCCGAGCATCTGCCGACCGAGCTCTCCGCGCACGCGCCGCGGGCGCTCGCGATCGACCCGGCGGCGGACGTGATGGCGCTGCCGCTGCGCGAGGCGCGGGATGTGTTCGAGACGCAATATCTGCAGGCGCAGCTACTGCGGTTCGGGGGGAATATCAGCCGGACGGCGAATTTTGTGGGAATGGAGCGGAGCGCGCTGCATCGCAAGCTCAAGCAGCTCGGGATCGGGGCGGAGGATAGGGTGCAGGCTTAGGCAGGCAAGCGCTACTTTTTTTAAAAAAAGTAGCAAAAAATTTTTGGCCTGAAACTGTGCTGGGGACACCGCCAGATCCCATGAGCCAAATTATCACAGTTTTTTGCGACGTTTGGCTTCCTAAAAGTATTTCTATTGTTGCGTTTTTTTCTCTAACATCGGCAGCGTAATGACCGCCCGCAGCCCGGGATGATTATCCGCCAGATGCAGCGTCCCGTTATGCAGTTGCGCGACTGCCGCCACCAACGCCAGCCCAAGCCCGGAACCTGACGTGCTGCGGGCGGTCTCGGCGCGGAAAAAGCGCTCGGTCGCGCGGTCGCGGTCTTCTTCGGAAATGCCCGGCCCGCGATCGGCGATGCTGATTTCGATCACCGCCTCGTCAGCGCGCGCGAGGAAGGAGATGGTGGTGCCGGGGGCGGAGAATTTGAGGGCGTTGTCGAGCAGGTTGGCAACCGCCTGCTGCACAAGCTCGCGGTCACCCAGTATCGGCAACCGGCTGGCGATCGCGGTTTCGAGCTGCAAGCCGCGCTCCTCGGCGACGGCGCGGTAGAGTTCGTCGATGTCGTGCAGCATCGGCGTCAGGTCGATCGCCGTGAAGGCGGAGCGGCGCGAGCCTGCCTCGATTTCGGCGATGCGCAGCAGGGCCTCGAAGACGCCGACGATGCCGTCGAGGTCGAGCGTCGCGCGCTCGATCGCCGATTGCAGGTCGTCGGCCGTATGCGCGTGCAGCGAGGCATCCTCGAGCCGCGCCCGCGCGCGCGTGATCGGCGTGCGCAGGTCGTGCGCGATGGCGTTGGAGACCTGGCGCACGCCGTCCATCAGGCGGGAGATGCGGTCCAGCATGTCGTTGATAACATCGGCGAGTTCGTCGAACTCATCGCCGTCGCCGGTTTTCGGCACGCGGCGCGTGAGGTCGCCGCGGGCGATGGCGCGGGTGGTGTTTGAGAGTTCCTTGATCATCCGGCGGAACATGGTGCGGATGACGAAGGCGCCGAGCAGCCCGAGCACGACCATGATGCCGAGCGCCCAGATAAGCCCGTCGCGCAGGACGTTGCGCAGCTCCGAGCGGGCGCGCACATCGCGGCCGACCAGCATCTGCTCGCCACCGGGCAGGGCGAAGGCGCGCAGCAGTGCGAGCGAATTTACGCCGTCGCGCGTCACGTTCAGCTGGTACCAGGTGTCCACCTGGGTGAGCCGCTTCGGCCACTGGTCGAGATTGCCGATGATGCGGTTGCCGAGCGGGTCGAGCAGCAGATAGATCGATTCCGTATCGCCGGTTTCGCTGAGCCGCATATGGATCGCGGCGATCAGCCCCGGCACGCCGCCGAACTGGTACTGGGTGCTGAGCGAGAGCGCGTCGCCGCGGATCGAGCTTTCGACCTGGCGCTGCAGCAGGCCGACGGTCGAGTACCATAGCGAGACCGCGAGCAGGAACGCGGAGACGCCGAACACCGCCGCGTAGACCAGCGAGAAGCGGATGCCGGCCGAGCGGATCAGCTGTTTCGGGCGGCGCCGTGCGGGCTCAAAGTCCTGCTTGTGCCCATGCTTAAGCATCGGCGACCGGGCCTCTGGCCGCGTACGCAAGCCATATCGTGGAGGCGGGGTCGTATCCATGCGCGTTCCGGATTGTGTGTGTCAGACCTCTTCGGCGCGCAGCATATAGCCCGCATTGCGGACCGTGTGCAGCAAGGGCAGGTCGAAGGGCTTATCAATTTTCTGCCGGAGCCGCGAGACATGCACGTCGATCACGTTGGTCTGCGGGTCGAAATGGTAGTCCCACACGCCTTCGAGCAGCATGGTGCGGGTCACGACCTGGCCGGCGTGGCGCATCAGGTATTCGAGCAGGCGGAACTCCCGGGGCTGCAGGTCGATCTTGTTGGCACCGCGGCGCACGGTGCGCGAGAGCAGGTCCATCTCGAGGTCCCCGACCGCGAGGCGCGTCGTCGGCCCATCGCTCTTGCCGCGCCGGGTGAGCGCCTCGACCCGGGCGAGCAGCTCCGCGAAGGCAAAGGGTTTCGTGAGGTAGTCATCGCCGCCGGCCTTGAGGCCTTTGACGCGGTCATCGACCTGGCCGAGGGCCGAGAGAAACACGACCGGCGTCGTATTGTCCTGCGCGCGCAGGGTCTCCAGCAGACGCAGGCCATCGATGCCGCCGGGGAGCATGCGGTCGAGGATGATGGCGTCAAAATTCTCCGATGCCGCGAGGAACAAACCGTCCCGGCCGTTATCCGCGTGCTCGACCGTATGACCCGCCTCCCGCAAGCCCTTAACAACGAAACCCGCCACATCCTTGTCGTCTTCCACGACGAGTATCCGCATCGCTACTCTCCCAGTTGAACCGGTCTGCGATCTATGATGACCGGCAGGTAGAATATATGTTTAGTTTTGCTGACCCCAAGGACCACCTTGGTGCCGGGCGGTATCGAAGCGATCAGCCGGGTCAGTCCGGCCGCGCCGAAAACTGCTTTCCCATCAACGCTCAGCACCGTGTCGCCGGACTCCAGACCCGCTTCGTCGGCCGGTCCGCTGGGCTCGACACCGGTGATTTGCGCACCCGCATTGGTGCCGCCGGAACCGCCCGGCGGGTCCGCCACGGACACCCCGAGCCAGCCGCGCGGCACCGCGCCATGCGCGATCAGCGCGGCCACGATCGGGCGCGCGCTGTTGCTCGGAATGGCAAAGCCGATGCCCACCGATCCGCCGGAAGGCGAGACAATTGCTGAATTTATGCCAATCACGTCGCCCGCCATGTCGAACGCCGGACCGCCCGAATTGCCCGGATTGATGGCCGCGTCCAGCTGCAGGAAATGGTCGAACGGACCGTCCCCTATGTCGCGCCCCTCGGCGGAAATGATGCCAAGTGTAAACGAGTTTCCGAGCGCGAACGGGTTGCCGGCGGCCAGCACCCAGTCGCCGACTTGCGCCCTGTTAGAGTTCGCCCAATGCGCCACCGGCAAAGATTGGGATGACGTAATTTTAATGACAGCGATATCCGTGAGGTCGTCCGCGCCGACCACGCGGGCCGGATATTGCGCGCCGTCGTTCAGCGTAACGACGATGCGGGACGCGCCCGCGATCACGTGGTCGTTCGTCACGATCATGCCGTTGGACGCGATGATGAAGCCCGAGCCGGCGGCCTGCGAAACCGGGGGGATCGCGCGGTGCTGCCCGCCGCTGTCACCGGGGATCACGGGGACCGTATCGGGTGCCGGCGCGCCCTGCTCGGTGACCGCGATCCCGACCACGACGGGCGCCACGCTACGCACCAGCGGGGCGAGCGAGGGCGGCGCGCCGGCGAGGAAGCCGAACTGCGCCCACGCGGCAGGCGGGGCCACGAACGCCGACAAGGCGGATAGCGCAAGGCAAACGGCCAGAACCCGAATCGGGGCGGAAACTCGTTGCATCCTGGCGACATGCCACCCGGCCACCGACCGTGCAAGGCAACGCGCCCTCCAAAGCCGCCGCGCCCCGCCACACGCAACGCGGCACGCCCTGTACACCAAAGCCGGCCCGCTTACGACGGGACCATGAAATTCGGCCCAGGTTTGAGTGTATTACCGGCATTTATGACGATCTACCGTTGAAAAGCTTCCACAGCCTTACGAGATCGCAACCGACATTCAGGAGTTACCGACATGAAAACCAGCCGCATCGATACCGACACCGTTGACCTCGATTACCTGAAGCAGGAGTTCAACCGCTTCCGTACGGAGCTCGGCGGCATGAAGGACAAACTCGGCGGCAACGCCACCGAGGCGCTGGACCAGATGGGCGCCTACCTGAACGGCGGCGCGCTCTCCTCGCGCATTTCGACCCTGGAGAGCGAACTGGCGCAACTGAGCGAGCGCCTCAAGGGCAGCGGCAAGGATGCGGTGGTCAAGCTCGAACGCGGCGTCGGCGAGCGCCCGCTTGCCAGCATCGCCATCGCCTTCGGCGTCGGGGTGCTGGCGGCCCAGCTGTTCCGCCGCTCGTAACGCCGGTCGATGAACCTGTCGCGCCGCTTCGGCCTCATGCTCAAGAGTGCGGCACTCTGGGCGGGGATGGCGATCGCCGTGCTCGGCGTGCTGCTGGCGGCCCTCGGCTTTCTCGTCGCGGGGTTCTTTCTCTGGGTGAGCCACCACATGGGCAACGATCTTGCCGCCGTCATCACCGGCGGCGTGCTCATCGCGGTCGCCATCATCATCGCACTCAGCGGCTTTGCCATCCTCAAAGGCATGCGGCGCAAGCAGCCGAGCCTGCTCGCCGAGTTCGGCGGCACGATCGGGCTGGTGCTCCGGCTGGCGGGGTTGGTGGTGCGGCGCGATCCGAAGAAGGCCATAATCATTTCGATTATTGCTGGTGCGCTGGCTGAGTACATTACGAGTGAGAGGAAGAGGTAGGAAGGACTACTTTTTGTGAACAAAAAGTAGCAAAAAAACTTTATTTATTCGGGTCATGGGCGTTGATGGTATACCGCCCGTGGCCCAAAGTCATGAAAGTATTTTGCTTCTTTTTTTCAAAAAAGAAGCGCTTTCTTCCTCAGCCTTCCTTAATAGCCTTAGGAAATTCCCCCCCCAGATCTTCACGAGCGCGTCCCGCTCATACCCCCGTCGCGCCAGCTCCGCCGTCAGGTTCGGCGCCTGCGATGCGTTCATGAATCCCTTCACCCCACCGCCGCCGTCAAAATCCGTCCCGATCCCGACATGATCGACGCCGATGCGCCGCACGGCGTAGTCGATATGGTCGGCGATATCGGCGACCGTGAGATCGGCGGCGCGGGCTTTCAGGCGCAGGAAGTTCGACACGATGGTGATCTGCACGAGGCCGCCCGTCTCGCGCAGCAGGTCGAGCTGCTCGTCGTCGAGATTGCGGGCGTGGTCGCACAGCGCGCGGATGCTGGAATGGGTGGCGAGGACCGGCGTGCGTGAGAGGGCGGCGGCCTGCATCATGCTGGCCTTGGAGGCGTGCGAGACGTCGACGAGGATGCCGAGCTCGTTCATGCGGGCGATGACGCCGCGGCCGAAGGCCGACAATCCGCCATGCACCGACGGCTCGTCGTTGAGGTCGCGGCGCGGGATGGCCGCGTCGGCGATCTCGTTATGGCCGTTATGGGTGAGGGTGATGTAGCGCACGCCGCGCGCCGCGAAGGCATCGAGGTTGCCGATATCGCGCCCGATCGCGTAGCCGTTCTCGATGGCCGGGATGATGCCGGTCCGCCCGGCGGCGTGGGCGGCCTCGATCGCCTCCGCGCTCGCGGTGATCAGGCCCCCGGTGCCATCCGCAGGCGCCATCGCGGCGATCGCGTCCAGCATCGCATGCGCGCGGGTGGTGGCGGCGAGGTGCCCGGCCGTGTCGCGCGGGCCCTGCGGCACGTAGGCGGCAAAGCAAACGGCGGCGATGCGGCCCGTTTTGAGTTTCGGCAGGTCGACGCAGCGCGGACCGTCCGCGAACGGGCTCGGGCCGTCGGGCCAGGGAATATCGACATGCGTGTCGATCGCGAGCAGTCCGTCATGCGGATCGTTCTTCATGGCGTATCGTCCAGCGCCGTGGCTGGATCGTCAAGCGCTTCGCGCGCGCAATTCAGCGCCTTGCGCATGACGCTCGGCAATGGCGCCGTGGCGGCCGGGGCCCGCAGGGCCGCCGCCGGCAGTTCCGCGACCCGCGCCGCCTGCACGCCGAGAGCGAGCGAAAAATGGGTGAAGATGTGGTTGACGATGCCGGCCTGCCGCCAGGCAGCCGAGATGGGCGGCACCTCGGGGAGCGCCAGCATGCCGCCGAGCAGGCCGCGCTGCGGCCGGCGGATCAAATACACGTCATCGGCATCGTCCAGCAGGACAAACACCTCGCCGGTCCGGTGCGGCCGCGCGGGTTTTTTAGCACGCGCGGGCAGTCCGCCGGCGGTCCCCAGCGCCCGCCCGCGGCAGGGCTCTTCCCATGGGCAGAGCGAGCAGCGCGGGGCGGCGGGCACGCACACCGTCGCCCCCAGATCAAACAGCGCCTGCGCGAAGTCGCCCGGTGCGGCGCGCGCCGCCGGGTCATCGAGCAGGCCCTGGGCGACCTTCACGATCAGCGGTTTGGCGGCGGGAATGGGTTCGGTGATCGCCCAGAGCCGCGCTGTCACGCGCTGGATATTGCCATCGACCGGGAGTGCGGGAATGCCAAAGGCGATGGCCGCGATCGCATGCGCGGTATAGGGCCCGATGCCCGGCAGCGCGCGCAACCCCTCGATGCTGCGGGGAAAGCCGCCGAGGGCGGTGACCGCCCTCGCGCAGGCGTGCAGGTTGCGGGCGCGGGCGTAGTAGCCAAGCCCCGCCCAGAGCCCGAGCACGTCGTCGAGCGGGGCCGCCGCCAGCGCTTCGATCAGCGGGTACGCTGCCAAAAATTTGGCGTAATAGGGCAGCACGGTCGCGACCACGGTCTGCTGGAGCATGATTTCCGACAGCCAGACGTGGTAGGGATCGGCGCGTTCGCCCGGGGCGGCGCGCCACGGCAGGTGGCGGCGCCGGCTGCCATACCAGGAGAGGAGTTTGGCCGCCGATGGCGGAGGGAGAGAAACATCGTTCACGCCGGCAGGATGTGCCGGCAGAGCCTCGTGACATCAAGGTGAGCCGCGCGCGGGCGAGGCCGATACCCGACCCGCCTGCGCCGCAGCCGCCGCCGCGCCACTTTGCCTCCCGCGGCATCGCGGCGTTGATCGCACCCGTGGTGCGCCCGGCCTTCCGGCGCCGCGCGCCCGCCGCCGCGCAGTTGCTGGCGGACTGGCAGACGCTGGCGGGGCCGGACCTTGGCGCCCGCGCGGCCCCCGTGAAATTCGCGGGCGGCACGCTCACGCTCGCCTGCAGCGGCCCGGCCGCGATGGAGCTGCAGCTGCTGAGCCCGCAGATCATCGCGCGGCTCAACCTCGCCCTTGGCCAGGCGATGATCGAGCGGCTGCGGTTCATCCAGCAGGCCCCGCCGGGTGCGAAAGTCAGGGTGGCGCCGCTGCATCGCCCCATGGTCGCAACCCCGCCGGATCTGCCAGAGGGACCCCTCGGCGAGGCGCTGGCGGCACTCTATCGGGGCATCAAATCGCGTGAGTGATATACGATTCGACTCTTGGCCAGAATTTTGGCTACACTACATATAGGAGAAAAAATGCTGATATCCCGCCGCAGAACACTAGCCCTAGTAGGCGCTACCCTGACCGCCCCGGCCGCGCTGGCGCAAACGGTTGCCGATTCGCCGCTCGGCCAACGCTCGATCGGCTCGCCGAAGGCGCCGGTCACTGCCATCGAATATTTCTCGCTCACCTGCACCCATTGCGCGCATTTCGCGAACACCGTGATGCCGCAGGTCAAGCCGAACCTGGTCGATACCGGCAAGCTGCAGATCATCTATCATGACTTCCCGCTCGACGACGTCGCCCTCATGGCCGCCCAAGTGGCGCGCTACCTGCCGGCCGACCAGTACTACACCTTCATCGAGGCGCTCTTCGCGAGCCAGGACAACTGGGCCTTCACGCCGGGCATCGACTACAAGCAGGCGCTCTACCAGTACGCGGTCCTGGCGGGCATGGACCAGGATACGTTTAATGCGGCGTTAAACGACCAGAAACTAAAAGCCTTCATTCTGCAGGGGCAGCAGGAGGCCGAGACGCAATATCACGTTGACGCCACGCCGACCTTCATCATCAACGGGAAGATCTTCCCGGGTGCGATGGAGTACGACAAGTTCGCCGAGACGATTGCGCAGGCGGCTGCGGCGTGAGCGGCTTGTTGGCCTTTGCGAGCAACAAGATGACCAAGACAACCAAGACAACCAAGACAATCAGGATATAGGTAGCAAAAATTGCCCGCCCGTTTCGCCCGTCTGCGCATCGCCGGTTTCAAAAGCTTCGCCGACGCCACCACGGTCGAGATCCTGCCCGGGCTGACCGGCGTGGTCGGCCCGAATGGCTGCGGCAAGTCCAACGTCATCGAGGCGCTGCGCTGGGCGATGGGCGAGGCGAATGCCCGCAACATGCGGGGTGCGGAAATGGAGGACGTGATTTTCGCCGGCACCGCCGGCCGCGCCTCGCGCAACCTCGCGGAAGTGACGCTGACCCTGGAGGAGACCGCGGGCCTGGCGCCGCCGCCCTTCCATGAAGCGCCGGATCTGGAAATCTCCCGCAAAATCGAGCGCGGCGGCGGCAGCAGCTACCGGGTCAACGGCAAGGAGGCCCGCGCCCGGGACGTGCAGACGCTGTTCGCGGACCTCGCCTCCGGCGCGCGCGCCTCGGCCATGGTCAGCCAGGGGCGGGTCGGCGCCCTCGTCAATGCGCGCCCCGATGAGCGCCGGGCGCTGCTCGAGGAAGCCGCCGGGATCACCGGGCTGCACGCCCGCCGGCACGAGGCGGAGCTGAAACTGAAGGCCGCCGAGCAGAATCTCGCGCGCGCGGACGACCTCAAGGGCCAGATCGAGCAGCGGCTCGGCGAGCTCAAGCGCCAGGCCCGGCAGGCCAGCCGCTACCGCAATCTTTCTGGCAATATCCGCGCGGCCGAGGCCGAATTGCTGGCGATCCAGCGCGCCATCGCGGTCGCCGCGCGTGATGGCGCACGCGCGGCGGTCGCGGCGGCCGAAGACCGGGTGACGGCGGCGACCATGGCGGCCGCCCAGGCGGCGGCCAGGGCAGCGGACACCGAGGCCAAGCTGCCCGAATTGCGTACCGCCGAGGCGCAGGCCCGCACCACGCTGGAACGCGCACGGATCGGCGCCGAGCAATCCGCCGAAGCCGAAACCCGCGCCCGCAACGCGCTGACCGAGGCCAGAACGCGGCTCGACGCCCTGACCCGGGATCATGGCCATGCGACCAAGCTGGTCGCGGATTCGCAGGCGGCGCAGAGCCGGCTGGAGACCGAGCGCTCGCAGCTGCTGGCCGAGCTCGTCGCCGCCCCCGCGGCGCTGGAGGCGGCCGGCCTCGCCGAGGACACCGCCCTGGAGGCGATGCGCGAGGCCGAGGCCGCCGCCAACCGGGCAACCGAGGAGGCCGCGCGCATCGCCGCCGAGGCCGAGCAGGCGCGCCGGGCGCTGACCGAGGCCGAGCAGCGCGCCAGGCGCGCCTCGCTGCGCCTCGCCGAAGCGCAAGGCGAATACAACAAACTCGCCGCCGCCGTGATCCCGCCCGAGCGGGTCGCCGCCGCCGAGGCCGAGCGCGCTGCCGCCGAAGCCGCCCTGCTTGCCGCCCGCGCCGCTGTGAGCGAAGCCGAAGCCGCCCGCCCGGCGGCCGAAGCCGCCCTCGCCGCCGCCCGCGCCGAGGCCGCCACCGCCGAGCGCGACGCGACCAAAATCGCCACCGAGTACGACGCGCTGGCCGCCCTGCTCGCGCAGAAATTCGGCCGCGAGAGCGCGCCGATCCTCGACGAGCTCGTGGTGCCCCCGGGGCTCGAGGCTGCCCTTGGTGCGGCCTTGCGCGAGGAGCTCTCGGCCAGCGCCGACACCCAGGCCGCACGGCATTGGCGAAGGCTGCCGCCGCTCGACCTTGCCGTCGTGCCGCTGAAAAGCTTCGCGAATCTCGTGCAGGGCCCGGCAGCGCTGACCCGCGCCCTCTCGCATATCCTGCTCCTGCCCGAAGGCGCCGACGGGGATGTGCATCAGGGCAACCTCGCCCCCGGGCAAATCCTGGTCTCGCGCGCCGGCGCCGTCTGGCGATGGGACGGCTACACGGTGCGCGAGGGGGCCGCCTCCGAGGCCGCCGTGCGCCTCGCCCAGCGCAACCGGCTCATGGCACTCGAGCGCGACCGCAGCGCGACGCGGGAGGCGGCAGATGCCGCCCGCGTGCACCGGCAGGCCGCCGAGGCGGCCGAGGCGCAGGCGCGCGCCGCCGAAATCGCCGCCCGTGACGCGCGGCGCGCTTCGGAACAGAAATTCGACCGGGCCCGCGCCGAGGCGATCCGCCTCACCGCGGACGCCGAGCGGGCGGGT
>Ga0116230_10004401_pt1 | contig 13811 bp, 13 predicted proteins | sample S1TSphfallax_3_FD_88678 | JGI IMG/M metagenome (GOLD analysis project Ga0116230, IMG submission 88678) | Host-associated microbial communities from peat moss isolated from Minnesota, USA - S1T2_Fd - Sphagnum fallax MG | ecosystem: Host-associated > Plants > Peat moss > Unclassified | place...
TAAAGCACATTGAGGACATTCAAAGCAAAACATGATTATGAGAATTGTAAACCAGAATTTCAAAGTTGTAGATGTCCAAACATTTAGTATAAAAAAATTTGATCTCAAACCTAGTAGGAAGCAAAACAAATCAAGTTCAATTAGTATTTTCAAGGCTTAATTCTACAAAAAATCATAGAATCAATTTGAAATAAATTTTCTTGTCCTCCAATATCATGTGACAAAGGAGGACCATCCAATTAGGCTCCATTTCTATAGCATGAAAACACTAATGAGGGTCTTACAAATAATGATTATGGTGTTTCAAATGAGGAACAAATAATATTCAGAGCAAAAATTGATTATGAGTAGAAGAGCGAACTGACATTTCAACATTTTTTTTTTGTCCAAACAATCAACAACAACATTTGAAGTCATGGTAGATAATAAACAAGGGCCTTCTCCCTAAACATTTGGCAATTGATTTGACCAGAATGTTAATGCTGTGAGAAAAAATGATTATGTAAATTCAGTAAATTAGTTGAAAAACATAGTTTCTTGTGTTCCATGTACTATCATGCGACTAATTTGTAACTTGAAAGAAAATGATCATGAACAAAAGAGCAAAGCAATATTTCAAGCTTGTTTGTGTCCAACAACAATAACAAGACCTATCATGGTAGGAAATGCACAATAATGAAGTTTAGTACGTAGTTTGAGGCCTTTTGTAGGAACAACAAAAAATTCCTATACATTTTTATACATTTCTATAAGAATGTATGAAATTATATATTACCTTTTATTACATCAATTAGTTACAATATGACAAATTAAAAAGTGATTTAAACCAACTTAGGACTTATTTAGTAATTTATTTTACATACAATTTTGAATTTAATTTCCATATATTATTTTGGGCCTTCATTTATTACAATGTAAGAACATTTTTAGGAAATAAAAAAATGAAAATCCAATTTTAATCATTTGTGTTAATATATATTTAATATAAATATATTATATTATAAATAATATATTTCACTAATATAATGTAATTATATATAATTAATCAACATATTCCAATATTTTGAAACCAAATGAACTAGAATAAAATTCCAAATAAATAAATAAATGAGAAATTTGTATTTATTTATATTAATAATTTTATTAATAATTAATATGAATTAATTTGAGTTTATTAATATTTGAAAAGTATTTTTATTATAAAATAAAATATTATTTATAATTATGTAATTTAAGTCTTATTCAAATATTAAAGACCATTAAAAATATTTCATTTAAATAAAGTAAAATATATTTCATTAAAAAATAATATTCAGTTTAAATATTCCATTTATATATATATATAATTTTGTAATGTACTAATTTATTGTAATAACTAAGTAAAAAATAAAATAAAAAATCGATTATTCTATTAAATTGAAATATTAATTAACATACTATTTATAATAATATAATATACCTATTTTTAACATTGAAATTTAATGTAGAATATTTTTACATAAATTTATTTCGATGTATTTATTATATCAATTAATCATATAATTTATTGTTAGTTTACGTAGAAATACTATCAATTATAAATCCAAAAAAATATGATTAAAATAAATTTCTATTTTAACTCTCAAAATTAGTCAGATTTGATTTTCTGCCTTTATTTAATAAAATGGTAAAAGATGTTTGCAACAAAAAAATATCAAAATCCAATATTTTTAAACATAGAAATATATTATATATATTATATACTATATCATATGTTTATAAAATATAAAATACATAACATAGAAAATTATGTACATATTACATATAAAGTTTTGAGCTAAATAATGTTCTATTGTGGGCTTCACCTCATAAAAATGGATAACATAATATTCATCCATGGAAATATAGCTTTTTTGATCCAATATTTATATCATATATGATCACTTGTATATAATATATGAAAATATTTATTTGTCATATACTATATTGATAAAATATTTCTGAATAAAATAAATATAAAATTAAAGTTATTTACAATTTGTAATAAAAAATTAATTAATTTAAAAAACGATTTATAATTAATCTATAATTTATAATTGCATAATCAAACTGATATTGTAATATAAAATTTATTGTGTATTTATTTAATATACCATATTTAAATGTATTATATTTTAAAAATACACTGAACATTAAATGGTTTTGAGAATAACGTTATTATATGTTGATAGATTATATTTTATGAACTAGATTTTTATTAAATTTCATAATTAAAGTGTATTATGTAATGCCAAAAGAATTGATATTTTAAAACTTTTTTTCATTAGGACAAAGTATGAGAAAGATAATGATGGTTAAAGAAAGAAAATGTTTTCTTGTTAAAATGTATTGAAATGCAAGATTTACATGCAAAGTTTTCAATTTAATTAGTTTTAAAATAATTTAATTAATTTTCGTGGTGTAGATTTTGGAATTTGTTTCAAAATAAAGTTTAAATAATTTCATTTGGACATAATATGAGAAAGATATTATTAATTAAATTTGGCCTTTTAGAAAAGGTTTAATTGGATCTTAGTTTAAAACTATGGTGCAAGTAAAAGGTTTAACCCATATGTTTTGTCTTTGAATTTCATCTCACAAACTATATAAACAATATGTCTTGCCTTGCCTTGTCACATTGAAATGCACATGCCAATTTGGGATTGGTGAAAAACTGTTTAACCTTAAATGGAAATTGCAAAGGAAATGAAATATCTTTTTGGCTACTCATCCCATGTACATTTTTTGCTTTCCTATCTATTTGCCTACTTACACAAGCAAGTAGCTGCTAGTTTTCTATTGAGGTAGGTAAGTAGGTTTGAAAGTAGGAAAATTAAAAGAAAAACCAATTAATAAAACATCTTTAATTAAATAATCCAATGAAAGCGAAAATAAATATTTCGTACGAAAATAATATATTAAATAATATGGATTAATCATTAATAATCAATAATATGGATCAAGTAATTAATATTAAATAATCTGAATTAAATAATTAAAATATTCAAAATTCCTAATTGTTTATATGTTAGTGAATTTACTTGTCTTTATCAACCCATCATCGATCATAAGCAATTGACAAATTCATTAAGAATTCATTAGGATCAAAATTCACCTAATTCACTACAAAATTGAGTGAATTCATTAATGGATTTGGATTCATTATGTACTAGTGATTCCATCTTTCAAGTTTTAAATAGCTTCATGGCTTTGCTTTATGGTAGTAAGATCACTCAGATAGGGTGGTAAATACTTCCTCATTGCCAAATGTGACAATGTTTTTTCAATTACCAAATGCCTCACATTTTTTCCAAAATTTTGCATTTGATTAATCGTGAACAAGATAAGTTTTTTGGCTATACTTGCAATGACTCTTTACTCTTGCCTAGCAATAAGATGCACATCCAAACCAATATTTGGGATGGAATCAACTACCATATAGCTTGGAACCATGTCTTTAACAACTTTTTATTGTTTATATCTATGAACATGATCTTTATTATCACATCTCCTCTTATCTAAGTACCATTTCTCAAAAGTACCTCCTCCCCTCCCTCTTCTAACAATCTAGTTTCATTTGTTTCAAGCCCTAAAACTAGTTTCCCCCTGGCAGATTTTAAGGCAATGTTCATTTTGAAAACCCTCACAACCTTGATACCAACAAATATAATGACATGTGGAACTTAACAACATGAAGAAGCTATCGAAAATTCATTGATCTACCACATAAACCTTTGGAAAATGCATCACATCTTAAGAATCGACTACATCAACAACAACAAAAAGATGTGAAAAATTTACTTTTGCAAATTTGGGTTCGTTGGGTTGCGCTTTCATAGTCACAAATGGAGGTCCATCGTGGCTTGATTGTGCATCCTTAAACATTGTTGCTTCACATAGATTCATCTGTGTCTAGAAAGGTATAGGATTGATCAATTCATGAATAATATTTTCATGTAGCTTTAATTTCGCACATGATTTGCAATAGATGGTTGCCTTTTCTTATTCGTTGGGAACATTTGAATCTTCTTGCCATGGATAAGAGACCAAGCAAAAAGGACTTTTTGGTGGTGTGAAAAATACCTCATATTTTGAATTAAAATATGACTTGTGCAATTTTAGAACTCATCAACAATAGTGGTGTGTTTTAAAGTTTCCTAGACGACATTAAAGAGTTTGTGAATATAGCGAACATTTGCACTTTTTTGATGACTTCAACATGAATGTTTCAACAATGAACACCAAAGTTGAATCTATGTGTTCCCAATTTGTGGATTCAAACTCCTAGAAACAATGCATTGGCATTCAAACTAGTGCACACAAATCTAAAAATTGTCCGTGAATGCTATTGGCTAGTTTCCATTCATTATTAGAAAACATGGTTTTTCAAACGGTTGAAGTTGATTAATTGGTTTTTTTTATTAATGGACATGTCCATTTTGACTAGGGGTTCGAAGCATGTATTTCTTGACCAATCGATTTGGTTAAGGTGACTTATTTTACCAATACATCTAGTCAAATTAAACAACCCTAGCCAAAATGGCCAATGGGTTTTAATCAAATGGGACATCTAATCAAATTGAACATAAGAAATTGACATCATTAATCAATATGACCAATGTTCTTTAATTAAAAGAGACATCTTATGCCTATTACATACTTATTTTCTACTTCCCACTTATAATTTTACAACCTATCTACCTACCTAGATGCAATACCTACCTTCTACCCACGCATCCACCTACCTACATACTTATGTGCCTATCCACCCACTTATAGCTTACCTAAATGTACTACCTACCTACCTATTCACCCACTTATAACCTTCCTACCTATCCACCCACTTATAACCTACCTACATATTAACTACTTACTTACCTACCTACCCACCTTCCCACACACCTACTTACTCATTACCTACCCACCCATTTGCCTATTTATTTGGCCACCCACCTATCTCCTACAACTTCCTACCTTCATATATACCTCATAATCTTGTAGTGAAGAGTCAAAATAAACATGTGAAACAAAAAAGTTGACAAAAGTTAAACACCTTTTAATGGTGTGTTTCATTGGTTAAGGACTTGGTTTATCATTGGAGAGGTCAAGGGTTCAATCCTAACATTATAACTTATGTATATGCTTAAGGGGCTAAGGTAGGTAAGGTAGTCTAAGTAGGATATACTAGGTTAGGTTAAGGTAGGTCAAGTAAGATAAAGTAGGGTAGGCTACCACATACCTACTTGCCTTTTTATGACCTACCTACCTACTTACTTACTTGCCACAAATTTATTTTATATGGGCTAAAATTTGACCAGTCAAATGGTCGAATAAACAAAATCACCCCAATCACAACAGACATGTTGAAATCGACTTGTCCAAAATGACATAGTGATCTTTTTGACACTTGTTCAAATTGGGTACATTTGGATTAAATTTGCCTGTCAAAAAGTACCATGTAATCTAATAGTGATTGCATTGATTTTAAGTAGTAACTCCAAGGTAAACAAAAAAAAGTAACAACTGTAAAACAAAAGAAAGTATTCCATCCTTAAACATTAATTAAGGTTGTTTTGAACCCTAATCTTGGGTGTGGCTCCCATGAACCCTAAACCTAGTGTACAAACTAGACAATCATCATGAATTAAAATTGACTTTAGGGGTTGTCTAGCTCCCCTACCCCCGAGATATCTAATGCAAAATGCACATTCATAATTAACCCCTATACCCTATAGGTTTAATGCAAAGTGCAATTATTTTTGGGGAATAGTTTGCAAAACAAAGTGTTGTATCCTAAAACACTAATTAGGGTTGTAACACCCTTGAATCGTAATATTGGTTGTGGCTTAAGCCATGAACCTTAGACCTAATGTACAAGCTACATAGTTGTCATGAATTAGAGACTTTAAAGGGGTTGTCTAGCTCCCCTACGCCCTAGAAATCTAATGCATAATGCACATTCATAACCCATGAACACTAGGTAATGACTAAACTATAAACCATGGGCCTTTAATGCAAAGTGCAAATTTTTCTTTTAGAATAATTTACAAATTTCATCATCATGTATATATATGCACTACCTTAGAGATGAATTTCACATAATGTCTTGGTAATTTGCACAAACATTTTTTTTACATGTACCTACATAGAAATGGCAAAATTTTCAATGTAATTTTTTTTTCTAAAAACAAAAGTTTACATGAAGGGAAATAACTAATTTTAGCTAACACTTCAAAATATTTTTATTTTGACAAATGGCATATATATGGTCCATGTATATGTAATATATAACATTTGATCATATGTGTGTGTGAATATTATTAAAAATCAAAAACATATATAGGGACAACATTCATGAACATTAAAATACATGATTAAAATGGATGAATTTGTGTAATATTATGGACCCATATATTGAAACCAAATGCATTTTATTTTAGGTGTGTTTAATATATCACAAAATGTGAGCATAGTCTATGTAAAGTTGAAATGACAAAACAATCCAATGTCTTTTCGACAAATTTGTAATATTAAGGACTATAAAAGGACATAAACAATGGTTACATTGACAAAAAAATGTTTATAGCTAATCAACTTTCAATCAAATGATCTAAAATTGTAGTATGTGTTACATTTTTTATCATGTGCCTGATATTATCTATTTCATTTTTGTTTCATATTTTGAAAAAATAAAATTAGACATACCCAAACTTTTTAAAGCAATGGTGACATTTGCAAGTGGCTCCTTATATGTAGTTTGCAACCTCATATATGATACGTTCATCCAATCTAGTATGTTTTCCAAACGATTATCTAATACACATATTTGGCTTGTATTCATTTACAAATGAAGATGGCAACTAATGTATGCCCATGACATCATGTGACATTTTCATGCACATATTCATTTGAAGTTGCATCCACCCCAACAAATTTTGGTATTGGCTCTCACATATGAAGCGGGCAAGCTAAATAAATCTAACATCATACCATAAAATGCGACCATGAAGCAAGCAAGGTTTCAAGTTTCAAATTAAAATGTCATGGTGCTAGACGAAGCAGAACATTCATTTGCGTGTGACTACGAATGTGTGAGAGCTACCACCATAGTTTGCAACAAGGTTTTGGTTTGGTTAGACCTACTTGGTTATGCAAGGTGACTTTATATAGCGTCTTCTTGTCTTATTTGTCATTCACATTTGTTTTTCAGATTTTTGGCTTGCTTTTGAAGAGTGCTTATCCTCTCTCTTCTTTTCCTTTGAGTTGTGTTTCTTGTGAGGAGGTTACATTTGAAATGCGGCCTTGCTACTCTCCACTTCCCTAGCTTTGGTTGTACATGACCAGCAATGGCGCATTGGATGTGGCGAGCTTACTTAGGTACAACCAAGGTACCCACCACGCCATGGGAGCCTTACCCTATACCAATTATCAAGCCCTGATAGTTAACCCTTTCTTAGATGGTCCATGCATATAATTTGCCACCAAAACTAGTTTTTTTTTTCCCATCAAACCGAATAAATAATTTAGAAATCCCTTTTCAATAAAATTTTATGTAAAAAAAAACTTTTCAAGCTTTGACACAGATGTCAAACAATTAAAAAAGGCATCCAACTGTCACCACAAGCTAGTATTGATTGGCTTTAGATGAATTAGCACCCACACACCCCTCCTACACATACCATGATAAAATTCTCAAAATCAATTTAAATTATTTCCAAACATTACAAAACATTTTTGGGGGGCTTAATATGCCCACTAAGAGGTCTTACACACTCAAAAAAAAGGTGAACATACAAACGGTGTGGATGCTAGTTCACCCTAGTGCATGATGATTATTGGGCTCACTTTGCACCCAGACCCGACCTACCCACCATCTCTCTCGTTCTTATGAGTTGGTTTGTTTTGGTCTTTTCTCTCTTTTCATAAACAAACAAACAAACAAACAAACATGGGAAAACAAGCATTGGAACCATGGTAAAAAAAACCCCAAAATTCATTTAAAATTATTTCTAAATATTATAATATAAATGGCCCAATGTTTAGACTATTCTAGGGTCACTGAATTTTCATTCATAAAAAAAGGACACCCTGATTAATCCCCACTTCCATGGATGTTCTTTGCCTATTAATCACTCTTGCATTTTCCACCAAAATTGGAAAAGGAGTAAATCTTAGTATTGTAGGACCATTTTTAGGTTTGGCACTTGGGTGCCAAATATATATATATATATATCAAAAATCCATTTCGGCAGTAAAAATAATAATTTATGAAGTTTTGGCCAATAAGTATTTCATTCCAGCAGGTTTTTCTAAATTCTGAATATTTAATATAATGAGATATTTTACTTAACAATTTTTGTTGCTTCTTTTTGCAAAATTTGGGAGACTTTATGTTCCACCAAATTATTATAGGATTGAGAAATGTTGTCAATCCTGGGTATAATTTCTACCAAATTTTGATATTTTCCCCTTCCCTTGTAATTTTAAAAATAAAAAAATTGACATTTCAAACAAATAATGTCTAAAAAATTCAAAATTTCCAGCAAATAATCTCTAAAAAATTCAACATTTCCAGAAAATAGTAGTCATTCAGTTTTTGTTCACATCTTGTCCAATTCAACCAAAAACACCTTCCCTCATTCAAGGGGACTCCCTATGTCCAGGAGCCCTATCTTTGGTGACCAAAATAAAACAACACCCCAAATTGAAGGACCTTGTTTCCAGGAGACCTAAGAATATAGTAAGACTAACTTAACAAGCAGAGGTATAGGCTAGGTTAAATAATAGACCAGGCTAAGTTAAAACTGAACTAGGGTTAAAACAAAGAATCAACCCCCCCTTTTTTCTAAACCAAAAATGATTTAAAAAATCAACCCTACTAGATCACTTTTCACTTAAACTACCAGTTTACAAAAGGAGTAAAATCAAGAGCCCCTATAAATATAACCAAGAACCCTATCTTTGGTCACCAAAAAAACACCACACCAAATTGTAGGACCTTGAGCCCCATATATATATAATAACCAAGAGCCCCCCTATCTTTGGTCAACAAAAAAAACACCACCCCAAATTGTAGGACCTTGAGCCCCTAACCAAGAGCCCTGTCTTTGGTCAACAAAAAAAACACCACCCCAAATTGTAGGACCTTGAATTTATAACCAAGAGCCCCTCTTTGGTCAACAAAAAAAACACCACCCCAATTTGTAGGACCTTGAGCCCCTAAATTTATAACCAAGAGCCCCATCTTTGGCTAACAAAAAAATACGACTCCCAATTTGTAGGACCTTATTTCCAGTGGACTGCACAAGGATAGACGCCTAATTAACGATGAGAGGGATAACCACCGGGTGAAGTTAAAAAATGAACTAGGGTTAAAACAGAGAATCACCTAGTATTTTATTTTACCCAAAAGGGTAAAAAGAAGTAAAAACATCAAAGACTGGTAGATTACTTTTACCGACTACCAGTTTACCAGTTTCCTTTGTCTTCCTCCCCTCTCCCTCGCGTCGCACTAGCGGCGGCCGCTTCATCTCTCTCTCGTCTTGTCTTCTTCGGGAGTTTGCTCCAAGCTTCTCTCAAGCTTTCTGTTTCTCTCTCTCTCTTTCTCTCAGTTTTTGGGAATAGTTCCTTTGTGTGTGTGTGCGTTTATTTTTTTAAAACCATTTTTATAATAAACAATTTTAGTTTTAAGTTCCATGTTATGTCTTCACGCAGAAACTGCAGGTGTTGTGAGCACTCCAACTATGCAGCTCATGGCCATCGTCAGGACTCATGTGATGATCACGTTTCCAAGGAAACCGCCACTAGTACGGCAGATGCAACAATGTTATTTTTACTGCTGCTGCAGCTATAATATTATTCATCTGAAGAAGAAGAAGTACTAGACTATCTGTTGAAATATTTCTCTCTTGTGTTGTTTGTTTTGCGGATCACGAAAGTGAACAAAGCTCTGGTCGACTCGAACTATTGCTCATATTCACACAAGGCAGTTTGAGCAGTTCTTTCTTTTGGGTGGTAAGCGCACAAATCTAGGTTTACACATACCAAGTTCTACCCGTACTGTCAGTGCATTCACAATATCCAGAGTCACAGAAAAATAATGTAAATCAATGTTTGATATTTCATGTTTCAGGATCGCATGTAACCATTTGTAATTAATGTTGCAAGTCACATTGTAATATCCCATTTGCACCAGGTGCACACCTGGGCAACTTCAAGAAGTTCCTGAGATTTCGTTCCTCAAGTTTTGTTTTGTTTGTGTGGAATCCTGAAGGAGCAGAGCTGCTGCTGTCATGACGGTGTGAGACGGTGGATCAGGAACTCGAAGCTGAGCAGAACTCAGAGATATAGGAACTACTTGGGTGGGAGAAACTGCAGGAAGAGGGAGATAAGAATCATCCGCATCTTGAAAAAAAAATTGCATCGTGGGTGCACTAGAACTAGGTGCCGGGGAGCTACATGAGCGGCGGCATCACGAGGAGGAGGAGCACGAGAACGAAGAAGACTGGAGGACGGCAGAGAAGAAGGTTCCTGTAGGAGAAGAAGAAAAAGAGGAAGAGGAAGAAGAAGGGTATGCATCGCACGGATCCCGGACGGTTCTCAATCCGGGGGACAGACTGGAGGGACTGAAAGCATTGGAACAGGGAGGGAACGCGGACGAGTCGCCAGTGGAACAAGTTTGGACTGACTGTTCCCAATACGGATGATCCTAGTCTGCCGGTATGGACATTCCGGATGTGGACAATTGTTCCACTGGCGACTCCTATTTTGTTTTTGCATTCAAGTTTTCTATGCATAAGTATAATTATTTTTGCTTTTCTTCTTTGAAGCTAGCTACAAACTTTCTTTTGCATTTTTGAAACATTTAAAAATATCTTTTCACATTCAAGTTTTTTCAACTGCATGAAAAATTTAGGCTTTTTCCTAAAAGTTTTGGGAATTTAGGGTTCCAAAATTTGGGGAAAAAAATGACATATCCTTATTTGGGTGGATGGGTGGGTGTTTTGAAGGTATTGGGTTATGGATGGGCTGGACTTATGCGAATTTTTTTGGTGGACCCTGCCCACATGTGGTGGCCAGTCAATTTTGTGCAAGTCACAATTTTCAGGCAAGTTTCCCAAGTTTTTTTTTCCTATCCCAAAAAAAAGAGTCATCAAATCACAAATAATATTCATTTGTAAAAAAAACGTGCAAACAGTTATACAAAAGAATCTAACTAACAATTAAACATCTTCTATGGCAAAGCTAAAATAAATGCCCTAAAATTGGCAAATATACAAAGAAAACACACCCATATTCTTCGAAGGCCTCAATGAACCCATTACCCTTGCAAGTTCAATTGATAAGAGTATGAACTGCACCCATAACAATAGTTTTTGGGTTGATAAGAGTTTATAAACCCTAAACCCCATAACCCAATGTAATATTCCACTAGCGGATTCCAATCATCATTCTAAACAATTTAAAGTCTACAGTCCATGAGTGGATTCCATTCATCATTCATTCTAAATAACGATCTAAGTCTCGGTCAGGCTGCCCATCATAAATTTTAATTTTCTAAGCCTTTTTTGACAATCGTTGTTGTTTATGCATGTTTTCATTCAGGACATTACACAAGAAGGAGATGGGAAAGGGGTTGAAGCGGATCCAATTCTTCATGATAGCTATGATGGCAATGTTTGCATATTATGTCCTCCTGGGCTACTTGTTCATGATGTTGACGTTCTTCTCATGAGTGTGTTGGGCATGGCCGAATTCAGTGACTGCGCATTCAACTTGGTTCGGGTCAATACGGTCTGGGCATTGGTGTGGTAAGCTTTGATTGGGCAGGCATAGAAGCGTATTGTGGTAGCCTGCTTGCAACTCCATTTTTTGCAGCTGTGAACATCCCGGTGGGCTTTGTAATCGTGATGTACATTGTCACACCCGCTGTGTATTACAGCAATGTGTACCGTGCAAAAACTATCCCTATTTTTTCTGACCAACATTTCCAATCCAACGTTCAAGAGTACAATATCACATCCATCATCAACTCCAAATTTGAGCTTAACTTGACTAGATATGAGGAAGTTGGCCCCATTCATTTACCAACCTTCTTTGCAATATCACATCCATCATCAACTCCAAATTTGAGCTTAACTTGACTAGATATGAGGAAGTTGGCCCCCTTCATTTATCAACCTTCTTTGCTTTCACTTATGGTTTCAGCTTTGCTGGTATTGCTGCTACTGTCTCACATGCCGCCCTCTTCTATGGAAAGTAAGTAACCCTCATCTATTTCTCTTGGAACAAATGAATGAATGAACGAATGAATGTACAAACAAATGAATGAACAAATGAATGCTAAGAATCATACCTGAAAGCCCATTTCAAATTTCATCCAGCCACCCCTGTGTTTGCCAACAACCCATTTCACATATTATCCTGCAATTCTGTCTATTTGTATTAACATTTCGGATGTAGAGTATGCTGAAGGACAATGCATGCCCATGGGTTTAATACGTTAGGTTTTTTGAAATTTTGAATTTAAAAAAAAAATAATAATAAAATTCCCAAGGAATTGCGAAATAAGAAGAGCAATGATCATCTGACCAATGACAAAACATTTTGTAGGGAAATATGGCTTCGTAGTCGTGCAGCATTGAAGAGCAATGAGGTTGATGTGCACACACGGCTTATGCGCAAATACAAGGACATTCCCCAATGGTGGTTTCTCATGCTTGCCATGGTGGGCATAGCCATTTTGATTGCAACTGTGGAAGGCTATAAGCTTCAGCTCCAGTTGCCATGGTGGGGTATATTACTAGGCAGTGGTTTTGCCTGCTTCTTCACCCTCCCCATTGGAATCATTGCTGCCACAACCAATCAGGTTCACCATCTCCATTTTCCCCTCTACATCCGTCACATAATTAGCCAGTAAAATTGTAGAATCACCACCAACGTACAAGACCCGGCAAGTGGGCCTTATATGCAGAATTTGCTTCAGATAATGTCATCCTAGTCTCCCAATCCATTTGCATGAAATTTTGAAATGTGCATGAAATGTCCATGAAATCCCCTTTCTTCAGCTTGTGTTAATATATATATATATACTTACTTGTTTTAGCTCACCCATTGAGGCCATTAGTGGTCTTCTGGACAAATTGTTTGAAAGAACAAGGGGTGTGTCACACTGTGGCCTTGCCATTTACATTAAAAGGTATCTTAAGGCAAAAGAAGAATGATGAAAACTCAAATATTTCACATGCAAAAATATAATCTTCAAAACAAGCCTCGAAAAGAAACCAAATTCGTTCAAGATATTATAACTCTGTAACTAATCTCAAGTTTCAACACAAGCCAAAATATCACCTTTCAAGTATCCTTGTATCAAAATAGACCTATTATTACATAGGGACCAAAATCCATTAACCTACTATATACTCTATAATGAATCTAAAACACAGTATCCTTGCCTTGGTAGGCAAGGCCAACAACAAAGGCAAAAACACAAACAGGTTTTTACAATTGATTAGGGTTTTTGTGTGAGTATAGGTTCCGGGCTTGAATGTTATTACAGAGTACATGGTGGGCTACATTCTGCCCAGCAAGCCTATTGCAAACGTTTGCTTCAAAACATATACACATATAAGTATGTTGCAGGCTGTAAGCTTCTTGCAAGATTTCAAACTTGGGCACTACATGAAGATCCCTCCCCGCTCTATGTTCATTGTCCAGGTTTGTAAGCCACATACAAAACTTCTAACAATTTCATTTTTGCTTTCTTCATTGTACTGGATTAATCTGTCTGAAAA
>Ga0116230_10004402_pt1 | contig 13808 bp, 15 predicted proteins | sample S1TSphfallax_3_FD_88678 | JGI IMG/M metagenome (GOLD analysis project Ga0116230, IMG submission 88678) | Host-associated microbial communities from peat moss isolated from Minnesota, USA - S1T2_Fd - Sphagnum fallax MG | ecosystem: Host-associated > Plants > Peat moss > Unclassified | place...
GATCAGGCGCGGCGACATGGCCGCATCGCCAATGATTCGGCGCAGGCGCGGCATGTCCTGGTCGCGCAGCGCTGTTTCCAGGCCTGGAGACAGAGTTGCGGCCACCCGGGCCTGGGCTTGGACGATGTGAACGCGATCCGCGCTCCACTGCTCAAGGGTGAAGAGTGCGCAGGCAAGCAGCAGGACGCCCACCGCCGTGCCCATAGCGGCGGCGGCGATGCGCGACTCAAGTGAAAAGTGGGACTTTGGCTGTCCGCTCATTGCCGCTCCAGCGGATCGGTCATCTTTTGTTCACCCCTGAGAAGGGCGCAGAGCCTCCTGCGAGGTCCTATTCTTACATTGATGTCCTAACGAAACGCTGAGGATGCAGTTTTCATTTTGAAGTTAGTTAAAATTGGGTTAACCAATATTGCTCGGTTCAGTTTTTTGAGGAACGAAAATGGAAAAGGCTCTAGTGGCGCAGCGGGTAGCCAACCAGCTGGCGGCGACCGAAAACGCTATCGATGCGTCGATGACGGAAACCTCCGCTCTTATCGCTTCTCTCATGGAAGCACGTCGTGAAATGGGCCTTTCGGCTGTGTTCGGCGACGAAGCGGTGCAGAAGGTGACGGAAGCGCTCGCCGCGGTCTCGGCCGCTCGCAAGTCCGTCGTCGAAGCTCATAACGAGTTGGCGGAACTCAAGCTCCGGGCCGGCATCCGGACGAAGTTGGGGGCCATCGGCGACAAGTACCTCCTTTCTGCGGATAAGAAGCTGGACGTCAGCGCTCGCCGCGTCGGCTAACGCTTAAGACCGGGCATTTCCATAGAATTTACGTTGGTGCTTTAAGGCTGCTGCACTTTGTTTGGTGCGGCAGCCCATGGCCCATACGCTTCTAGGACAGCTCGGCTTTATTTTGTCTCTGGTCGTGTGCGCTTTCGCTTTGCTGCGAGGCGCAGCCGCGGAGCGTTTTGCGGCATTCTTGATTTCATTGACTTGGGTGAGTGGTATCGTCGTCTCAACCTTCTTGGGCCGAACGATTTCCTCGCTCGTTCTTCAATATATATTTCTAGGTCAAGATTGTATCGTTGCGATTGGCCTGCTTCTTGTAGCCTTACGATACGCGCAGATCTGGCTTGGTGTAGCGATGTTGCTCCAAAGTCTGGAGCTAGCGCTAAATGGCGCGCAGATGGCCGACTTCGGGCTCTCTTTCAACACCTACATGTGGTTCAATAATACCGTCAGCTATTCGCTCCTCGCGATCCTCTTTGGCGCCACGGTAAACGTGACATTGCAGCGGCGCCGGGCGTCGGCTGACGCGGATGAGGGGTCACATGCGACCCCTTGGGTTACCCCCACTCCGGCACACCCCTCCGAAACGCCTGCGCACTAGCGTCGCCTTGGACTAAAATCCTTATCTAAGCACCGCCAGGGCCTGCTCCGCTGCGCGCATCCCGCTCTCATAGGCGCCATGGGCCGTGGAGAAGAAATTTCGGTGCGTCGCTTCACCCGCCATGAAGAGCCGATCGCTTAAAGGCTGGGCTAGGGTGGCGCGGGCTTCATGGCATCCGGGCTTCGCATGAGAATAGGCCCCTAGTGCGAAAGGATCGTGGGACCAGGCCGACGCGGCGATAGGGCGCAGGATTTTACGAATATGCGAGCCGAGGACCCCCGCCAATTCTTCAAGGGCGAAAGCAAACATGGCGTCTCGCCCCTCGGCCTCCAGACCGGCTGCGTGACGACCTCCGAAATAGCCTTCGATGTAGGGCCGGCCCATCGGCCGTAAAGCATATCCGCCGGTCTCCGCGCGGTCTTCTCGTCCCGCCAACTGGGTGTCGGCCTTAAACGCGTTCGCCTCCGTCAGGCCGAGAAAAACCTTATTGGCGTGGCCGAGGGGCAGGCCTGACGCGGCTTCGAGCAGGTCATGCGGACGCGGGAGGATGCGGATCCTCTCTTCAGCGAGGACTGGGGTCGGAACGCTCACGATGACAGTCCGCGCGTTCACGTCGCCCTTTTCGGTGACGACGCGCGCCTCCTGGCCCCTGAGGTCTATCGCGCGGACGAGGGTATTCAGATGCAAATCGCCGCGGGCCCCAAGAAGGGCGATGGCCGCGCCATAGCCTTCCCGAACCCGCCAGTTGACCTGGGTGTCGCGGTATGCGGCGTAATCCAGGACTGAGACCTCATCCCACGTGCAGCCGTTATAGTAGGCGCTGACCGCATTAAGCCGCGGGTTGCTGGGGTCGTCTTTAATGAGAAGCTCCGAGGCGGGCCGATCGACGCCTGTGGCCGCCGCAGCTTCGAGCCTTTGGTCAAGGGCCATGTAGGCTTCAGAGAACCGCCGCATGGCGGCGGCGTGTGAACGCCCTTGAGACGCGGGACGGGTCCAGGGCGGCGGCGTTCGGTCGATGGTTAAGCCTAACGCCTCAATGGGCGCAGTAAGGAGGTTCTCGTCCGCCGAGTGCAGCCAGCCGCAGCCCATATCCAAGGGAAGGGTTTCGTCGGGGGTGAGGGTGAAGGCGCGCCCGCCGATCCGGCTACGAGCCTCGAGGACGACGACGCTGCAGCCTTCGGCGCGGAGCCGGGAGGCGGCGGCGAGGCCTGCAGCGCCAGCGCCGATAATGGCGATGTCCGCCGTCGCTTGGACGAGCGGCGCCATCTAGGCGACGGCCAGAATGATCTTTCCTCGCGCGTGGCCCGTCTCCAGACGGCGGTGCGCTTCGGCGGCCTCCGCCAGGGGAAGAACGTGGTAGGCCGGGATCGTCACGCTTCCCGCGTCGATCTTTGCCGCGAGGTCTCTAAGAAGTTCGGCATCGGGACGCGCCAGGAACCTGAAAATCCGCACCTGATGCTGGGCGGCAAGGGTCTCATCCGGGGGCTGGACGCCTGAGATAAGGGCTCCGCCCGGACGCAGGGTCGGAAAGGCGCGCGTCTGCATCTCTCCGCCCACGAGGTCGAGAACAAGGTCCATGTCTTGCGCTGAGGCTTCGAAGGGGCTTGTGGTGTAATCCACCACCACATCGGCCCCCAAGGCCTTAACCAGGTCGACGCCCGCGCCCGAAGCGGTGGCGACGACGAAAGCGCCGGCCGTCTTGGCGAACTGAACCGCGTAGGATCCCACTGCCCCGGACGCTCCGAAAATCAGAACCCGGTCTCCCGCTTTGAGGGCGCCATGGTCGAAGAGGCCCTGCCAGGCCGTCGTCGCGGCGAGGGGTACGCCTGCGGCGGCCTCGAGGGTCAGACTTTTCGGTTTCAACGCCGCCCCGGAGGGCGATACGACAGCAAACTCGGCGTAGCCGCCTTCTGTCCACGCGAGATGGGCGTACACCTCCTCACCAACGGCGAATTCGCCCGCCGCCGTCTCCACAACCCCGGCGACGTCCCGTCCTAGGGTGACGGGCAGATCCTTCTGCGTGACCCGTGCGTAGCCGCCTCGTCGGATCTTGTAATCCACAGGGTTTACGCTGGCGGCTGAGATGCGAATGAGGAGGCGTTCGGAGCCTGGTTCAGGCTTGGCGATGTCGTCCAACTGCAGAACTTCAGGGCCGCCAAAGCGGTGGACGCGAACAGCCTTCATCACACATCTCCAAGCCAGCTCCCGCGGGCCATCGGCGGTGGCGGCTATCAATCGGATCGGAGGTGGTCTATATCACCCCTATCGATCTCTGCTGCACTACGCTCAAAGAAGTCGTCGTTCGCGCGGGGATTTTAGACAGCCGACTTTCTCAGACCTCGAAGGGCCGCCGGATACTCCGGCGTCCAAACCCTATACGGAGGCTGAAAATGGCTACCGGCACTGTCAAATGGTTCAATACCACCAAGGGCTTCGGCTTTATCCAACCCACCGACGGCGGCAAGGACGTGTTCGTCCATATTTCCGCGGTTGAGCGTTCGGACCTGCGCTCGCTGGTGGAAGGTCAGACCATCTCCTACGAACTCGAGCGCGACCAGCGTTCGGGCAAGGAGAGCGCGGTCTCCCTGAAGGCGTCCTAGCCTCAGGTTCTGCGGACCTCAGGGCGTCTCGGACCTCCGTCCCCAGGGGCGGGGGGCCGGGCGCCTACGGCCTGGCGGGCGTCCGCTGGTCCGACTTCCGGACGCGGCGTACCGCCGCGCCCATGTTCCTGGGGACGCGACGCCGTCGTCCCCACGCAGGAGATCCGCTTGTCCGTCGCCGACTTGATTCCACGCCTCAGCAATGAGGAGCTCTCCAGCCTCCACGACAACGCCCGCCGCCTCGAGATCACAGGGTCAGGCATTAAAAAAGAGCAGGCCACCCAGATGCGGCCCCTTATCGAAGCCGAGCTCGCGCGCCGCGCCGCCGCCCTTCCTGTAAAGCCTGTCGCTGTGCGCGCCCCGCGCGCCAAAAAGGCGGCCGCCCCCAAGGTCGGCGCCGCGGAAACCGCCTAGGCGCCTCGACCCGCCGTACCCAAGACAAGATTTCGGGCGAGGCGGCGAAGCCGCCCCACCCCGCATGGCCCTTCGGATCAGTCCTCCTTGACCTTCCGCTTGCGGAAGGAGGGATTGAGGATCTGCTTGCGCAGGCGGATGGACTTGGGGGTCACCTCCACCAGCTCGTCTGAATCGATGTAGGCGATAGCCTGCTCGAGGGTCATACGGCGCGGGGGCGTGAGACGGATCGCCTCGTCCTTGCCTGACGCGCGCACGTTGGTGAGCTGCTTGGCCTTAAGGGGATTGACGTCAAGGTCGTCCCAGCGGCTGTTCTCGCCGATGATCATGCCCTGGTAGGTCTTCTCGCCGGCGCCCACGAACATGACGCCCCGCTCCTCAAGGTTCCAAAGGGCGTAGGACGCCGTCTCACCGTCGGAGTTGGAAACGAGCACGCCGTTGCGCCGGCCCTCGATGGCGCCCCTGTGGGGCTCATAATGCGAAAATACCCGGTTCAGCACGCCTGAACCTCGGGTGTCGGTGAGGAATTCGCCCTGATAGCCGATCAGGCTGCGGGACGGCGCCTCCAGGGTGATGCGGGTCTTGCCCGAGCCCGACGGGCGCATGTCCTTGAGTTCAGCTTTTCGGGCGGAGAGTTTTTCGATGACGACGCCGCTATATTCGTCGTCCACGTCGATCACCACCTCTTCGATGGGCTCCAGACGCTCGCCGGTCTCCTCATCCTTCCGATAGACGACCCGAGGACGGGAGATGGAGACCTCAAATCCCTCGCGCCGCATATTCTCGATGAGAACGCCTAGCTGCAGTTCGCCCCGCCCGGAAACCTCGTAGGCGTCCTTCTCCTCGGTCTCACGCACCTTGATGGCGACATTGCTTTCCGCCTCTCGCAGGAGACGGTCTCGGATGACCCGGCTCTGGACCTTGTCGCCCTCCTTGCCCGCAAGGGGGCTATCGTTGACCGAGACGGTCATGGAGATGGTGGGCGGATCGATGGGCTGAGCCGGCAGGGCCTCGGAGAGCTCAAGGGCGCACAAGGTGTCGGCCACCGTGGCCTTGGAGAGACCCGCCAGGGCGACGATGTCGCCGGCCTCGGCCACGTCGATGGGCTGACGCTTCAGCCCGCGGAAGGCGAGGATCTTTGTGACGCGTCCCCGCTCCACCTCCGTTCCGTCCCGGTGCAGCGCCTTGATAGGCATGCCCGGAGTGATGCGGCCCGCAGCCACCCGTCCGGTGAGGAGACGGCCGAGAAAGGGGTCGCTCTCCACCAGAACGGCCAGCATCTGACCCGGTTCGGCGACCCGCGAGGTCGCCTCCGGCTCAGGCACGTGATCCACGATGAGATCGTAGAGGGGCGCGAGGCTCTCGCGGGGGCCGTCCATGGTCAGGGACGCCCAACCTTCCTTGCCCGAGGCGTAGATGTGGGGAAAGTCCAGCTGCTCGTCCGTTGCGCCAATGGCGGCGAAGAGGTCGAAGGTGTCGTTCAGCACCCGGTCCGGATCAGCGTGGGGTCGATCGACCTTGTTGAGCACCAGGATGGGACGAAGGCCGAGCTTGAGCGCCTTGCCGAGGACGAACTTGGTTTGGGGCATGACGCCTTCCTCGGCGTCGACCAGGAGCAGGCAGCCGTCCACCATGCCGAGGATCCGCTCCACCTCGCCGCCGAAGTCGGCGTGGCCGGGCGTGTCGATGATGTTGATGCGCGTTTCCCCGGCCTTGCCATGCCACAGAACGCTGGTGGCCTTGGCGAGAATGGTGATGCCGCGCTCACGCTCCTGATCGTTGGAGTCCATAGCCCGCTCAACGGTGGCCTCATTGGCTCGGAACAGGCCCGACTGGGCGAGGAGCTGATCCACGAGCGTGGTCTTGCCGTGGTCGACGTGGGCGATGATGGCGATGTTGCGAAGCGGCATGACGGACGGACGGCCTTGGTCGGGAGGTCGCGGAAGCGGTCTCAGTGTAGAGGGGAGCGCGTCCTCCTACGCGAGACGGCCGCGAAAGGCTAGGGGGCGGCTCGCCGCGGCGCGGCGGTTTCGCGGCGCCGCAGCATGGCGAAGGGGCGCTCAGCGCCCCAAAAGACAGGCTATGGCGCGGGCATAAAAGGCCGAAGGGGGGGCGCATGGCAAGCGCCGACGGCCACGAAGCCGGGGTTGAAGAAATCCGGTTTCGCGTAGGCGAAGGGGCCCCCATCAAGGGCGAACGTGGTTCCGCCCGCGGCGCGAAGCACCGCGTCGCCCGCAGCCGTGTCCCATTCCATGGTCGGCGAGGGGCGCGGATAGAGGTCCGCATCGCCCCGAGCGAGGAGGCAGAATTTCAATGAGGAGCCAATGGAGATCCGCTCCGTGACGCCGAGGGCGCACAGATAGGCCTCCACCGCAGGGGTGTCGTGGGAGCGGGACGCCAAGGCTACGGGCGGCTCATGAGCCGGCCGTCGCACCGCCAGGGGGCGCCATGGGGATCCGTCACGGCGCTCTAGGGCGCGCCCGAGGCGCGCGTCGCCGATAAAGAGCTCGCCCCTCGCGGGGGCGAACACCACGCCAAGGGTAGGGGCTCGGTCTTGAATCAGGCCGATGTTGACGGTGAAGTCCGTACCCTTGCGGATGAACTCCTTGGTGCCGTCGAGGGGATCCACAAGGAAGAAGGCGTCGTCCACCACGGGCAGGCGCCCTGCGGCGGCCTCCTCCTCCGCCACCACTGGCACGCCGGGCGCAAGGCGGGCGAGGGCGTCCAGGATAATGGCCTCTGCCGCGCGGTCGGCGATGGTCACGGGCGAGGCGTCGGCCTTGGTCTCCACGTCAAAGCCGGTCTCGAAGATCTTCCAGATCTCCCGTCCAGCGGCGAGGGCGGCGGCCTCGAGGCCGAGGAGGAGGTCCTCGCGGACGCCAGGACGATCAAGGGTGCTCATGCCGTCCCGATAGGCTGGAAGGATGGCCTCGAGCAAGCCCGCCGGAGGGCGCCGCTCCACGGGCCGGCTTGTGAGCGGACGAGGTTGGGCCTAGGTTCCGCCCACTCAAGAGGCCAAACGACCCGTTTTTATGTCCATTCCACGCCACTATCTCGAATTCGAGCGTCCCATCGCCGACCTCGAAGCCAAGATCGACGAGTTGTCGCGGCTTTCGGCTGCTGCCGAGTCGGAGGGCGCGGCCGGGTTTCCGGGAGAGCTGGCCAGCCTCAGGCGGCGCGCTGAGGATATGCGGGCCGAGCTCTATAGCGGCCTTGACGCCTGGCAGAAGACCCAGGTCGCCCGCCACCCGGAACGGCCGCATTTCGTGGACTACCTTGAGGCCCTGGTGGATGACTTCGTTGAGCTCCGTGGCGATCGGGTGTTCGGCGACGACCAGGCCGTCATCGGCGGGACGGGCCGGTTTCGGGGGGTCCCAGTGGTGGTCCTCGGGCACGAAAAGGGCCGCGACACCCAGACCCGCATCAAACACAATTTCGGCATGCCAAGGCCTGAGGGGTACCGGAAGGCGGTGCGGCTCATGGACCTGGCTGAGCGGTTCAACCTTCCGGTGCTGAGCTTTGTGGATACGGCGGGCGCCTATCCAGGCAAGGAGGGCGAGGAGCGTGGGCAGGGCGAGGCCGTGGCCCGGTCCACCGAGCGGTGCCTGACCCTCAATGTGCCCATGATCGCCACCATCACCGGCGAAGGTGGATCGGGGGGAGCCCTCGCCATCGCCGCCGGCAATAAGGTGCTCATCCTCGAACACTCCATCTATTCCGTCATCGCGCCTGAATCCGGCTCCTCGATCCTCTACCGTGACCGCGCCCAGGCGCCGCATATGGCGAAGTCCATGAAGATCACCGCGCAGGACCTCCTGTCCTTCGGCGTCGTGGACCGCATCGTGCCCGAGCCTCCCGGCGGGGCCCACGCGGCGCGCGAGGACGCGATGACCCTCGTCGGCGACGCCATCGAAGAGGAGCTTCATCCGCTCATGGCCTTGGACGCCCCGGCCCTGCGGCGTCAGCGCGCGGAGCGCTTCTACGCCATCGGCCGCACCATCGGCCACGGACGCTGATCTCCAGGACAAGGCCCCGTGGGCGAGATCGCTCCCCTAGACCCCCCTTAGACCCCCCTCGCTCAGCGCAGGCTCTTGAGGACCTCGAGAAGTTCCTCCACCGCTTCGGCGTTCGTGGCCCACGAGCACATGAACCGCACTGAGCCGTCCAGGAAGCGATAGACGAACCATCCCTTGGCGTGCAGCCGTGTCAGGGTCGTCTCATCCATGTCCACGAACACTGCGCTGGCCTCCACCGGGTGGTTCAGCCTGAATGGCATGCCGGCGGCCAATTTTCGCGCCATGGCGTTGGCGTGCGCTGAGCGCCGCACCAAGGCGTCGTCCTTGAGGAGGCCGAGCCACGGGGAGGAGAGGAAGCGCGCTTTCGAGGGGAGTTGACCGGCCTGCTTTAAGCGGGCGTCGAAGCGTCGGGAGAGGGCGGGATTGAAGAGCACGACCGCTTCGGATAGGGGCGCTCCCGCCTTGGTCCCGCCCATGACCAGGATATCAAGGTTGAGGGTTTTGAGGGCCTTCAAGTCAAAGCCCGCGGCGGCGGCGTTGGCGAGCCGGGCGCCGTCGAAATGAACCCCCATCCCCGCCGCCCGCGCCTGATCCGTGAGGGCGCGGACCGCATCGACAGAGTAGACGGTGCCGTATTCGGTGACGTTGGTGATGGAGAGCGCGGCCGCGGACTGATGATGGGACACGTCCGGTCTGGCGATGGCGGCCCGGAGGGCGTCCGGGTCCACGCGCCCCGATGCGCCTGGAAGCGGAATAAGGCCCAGCCCTTGGCCGAAATAGCCCGGTGCGCCGGTCTCGTCCGTGCAGATATGAGCATGTTCATGGGCCAGAATGGCTTCAAAGGGACGGCAAAGGGCGGCGCAGGCGATGGCGTTGGCGGCGGTGCCCGACGCCACGAAACGCACGTCTACGTCCGCGTCGAGACGGGCGCGGACCGCGTCCGCGGCCTTCTTGGTCACCCCGTCCGAACCATAGCCCGCGGTGAAGCCGCTATTGGCGGCGATAAGCGCCTCTAGCGCCTCGGGGCAGGCGCCGGCGGTGTTGTCGGAGGCGAAGTCGTAGCGGGCTTGGGTCATGCTCCTCTTTAGCGAGCCCAATCGCCCCTCGCCAGAGGGACGGCGCAGCCGCCGTCCTGGCGTTTGCGGTCACAGGGGATCGTAGGGGAAGACGCTGGCGGTGGCGCCCACATCGGTGTAGGCGGCCTTCATGGAGGGTAGGGCGTGCTCGAGAAGGGTCTGGGGGCTCCATCCCTCAAGGCGCGCCACAGACCGCACGGGCCGCGGCTGGCTGAAGAGAACCACCTCATTGCCCCGCACGGCGAAAATCTGACCCGTGGTCTCCTTCGCGCCGTCGGCGCACAGGGCCGCCGCCAGCTGAGCCACCTGGTCGGCCCGCATCTTGGTGCGCATGCGCTCCACCCTCAGGGCCGAGGCCTCGTCCTTGACGGGAATGGTGGCGATCATCCGCGTCCAGGCGAAGGGCGCGATGATATTGGAGCGTACGTTCTTGGCCGCGCCCTCCATGGCGATGATCCTGGAGAGGCCCATGACGCCGAGCTTGGCGGCGGCGTAATTGGCCTGGCCGATATTGCCGATGAGGCCTGAGGTGGAGGTGAAAAGGACGTAGGCGCCGTCGTTCTGGTTGCGGAAGTGCTCCACCGTCGCGCGGGCCACGTTGAACGCGCCCCGAAGGTGCACCTCGATCACCTTGTCCCAGTCCTCGTCGGTCATCTTGTGGAACATGCCGTCGCGAAGGATGCCCGCCGGATTGATCACGGCATGGAGACCGCCGAAGGAGTCTAGGGCCTGTTCGACCATGCCCTTCACCGAGGCCATGGAGGTCACGCTCTCGGAGTTGGAGACCGCCTCTCCCCCCGCCGCGCGAATTTCGGCGGCGACGGCCGCCGCCGGCCCTTCGGATCCCTCATCCGCGCCCGACACGCCCCCGCCCAGGTCGTTGACCACCACCTTGGCGCCTTCCTTGGCGGCGAGGAGAGCGCACTCGCGTCCGATGCCGTTCCCGCCCCCGGTGACCAGAATAACCTTACCCTCGAGTACGCCCATAACCGTCTCCCATGCGACCTTGGGGAAGCTAGGACCGTCGGGCGCGGCTGTAAATCGCCGCACCTGGCCCTTCTCCCCGGCGTCAATCCGGCAGGAGGCGGTCAGCGCGGCGCAGGCTTGGGAAAAGGGCGGCCCAGCCCCCCACGACCAGGAGGGAGCCGACGCCGCCGAACAGGGCGGCGAGGACCGGTCCGGCCCAGCGCGCGACGACGCCGGTCTCAAACTCCCCGAGTTCGTTGGAGGCGCCCACAAAGAGGCTTGAGGTGGCGGAGACGCGCCCGCGCATGGCGTCCGGCGTGGCGATCTGAACCAGGGTCTGGCGCACATAGACGCTGAGCATGTCCCCCGCGCCGAGGATGGCGAGGGCGAGGACGGAGAGGGCGAGGACGCGGGACAAAGCGAAGGCGATGGTGGCGAGGCCGAACGCGGCGACGCCGCCGAACATCCAAAGCCCGGCGTGGCGGTGCATGGGCCGGCGGCTGAGGAGGACGGCTGTGAGGCCCGCGCCGCAGGCGGGCCCCGCGCGCAGGAGGCCGAACCCTCCTGCGCCCACATGCAGCACATCCTTGGCGAACACCGGCAAGAGCGCCGTCGCTCCGCCGAGGAGCACGGCGAAGAGATCAAGGGAGATGGCGCCAAAGACAATGCGGTTGGACCAGACGTAGACCAGGCCTTCGCGGATCATCTCAAGCCGCCGTCCGCCCGCGTGCTGGGGTTTCGTCTGTCCACGGATCAAACTCGCGCTGATGGCCGCGCCAAGGTAGAGGGCGGCGGCGGCGGCGTAGGCTGCGGCCGGAGAGAGGCTCACGAACGCTCCGGCCAGAACCGGGCCGATCACGGCGCCGGACTGCCAGGCGAGGGAGCTCCAGGCGAGGGCGCGGGGAAGCTCGGCCCGCGGCACGAGCATGGGGGCGAGGGCGCTGTGGGCAGGAAAGGCCCGCGTCGCGCCAAACACCGCCGCGATCAGGAAGATGGGCGTGAGGGAGACGTGGGGCTGAAGGGCCAGGAGCGCCAGGGCGATGTCGCAGATCACCTCCACCACGAGGCAGACAATCATGATGGTCTTGCGGTCGTAGCGGTCTGTGGCCTCGCCAGCGATGAGGGTGAGGGCGAAGAGGGGCGCGAACTGGGCGAGGCCCACCATGCCCACGAGGAAGGCGCTCTGGTCCACCGTGTGCGTCGTGCGGGCGATGGCGTAGACTTGCCAACCGATGGTCACCGCTTCGGACATGACCGCCAGGGTGGCCAGGAGGCGGGCGAACCAAAAGAAGGCGTAGGCGCGATGGCGAAAGACGCTTCCTCCCGGATGGAGCGGATCGACGGGAGCGCGCGTGGTCGATGAATCGGTCATACCGCGCCGACGATGGGGGGCCCACTGGGGCGGCGCAACCGCCTGCGCGTGAAAAACCTTTGACGCCGGCGGCTCCGAACCCTAGCTGCATGCCATGACATTGCCCTCCTCCACGGCTGAAGCGCTCCTGCATCCCAGGGCTCGGGCGGACGACCGCGTGAGCCTCGCCCCGGAGCGTCCACAGGATCAGGCGGCGGTCTCAGGGCTCATTGAGCGCGCCTTTGGACCTGGCCGCTACGCCAAGGTCTCCGAGCGTCTGCGCGAAGGCAATGTCCAGGCCCTTCATCTGTCCGTGTGCGCATTTCAAGACGGCGTCCTCGTGGGCGCGGTGCGCCAGTGGCCAATTCTCGTGGGCGACACGCGGGGCGTCTTTCTTGGGCCCATCGCCGTCGAGGAGCCGGCGCGGCGCCACGGCGTGGCGGGTCTGCTCATCGCGCGGGCCGCCAACCTCGCCGCGGAGGCGGGCGAGCGGTTCGTCCTCCTCGTGGGCCATCCGCCCCTCTTCGCGCCCCACGGCTTCGCGCCCGCGCCCAAGGGCCAGATCCTCCTTCCCGGCCCGGCCGATCCGCGGCGCATCCTTTGGAAGCCCCTCTACGCGGGCGCCGTGGAAGGCGTTGGCGGCCTTGCGCGGGTCCCGCCGCGGACCGCCCTATGACCGAGCCCGCCGCGCCTGATCGTTTGGCCGCGGCGCTTGAGGCCGCGACCAAGGCCGGAGCCAAAAGGGGCCTTCCCCCGGTGCATCTGTGGAACCCGGCCCATTGCGGCGAGATCGACATCGTCATTCGGCGCGACGGCGTGTGGATGCATGAGGGCTCGCCCATCGGTCGTGAAGCCCTGGTTCGCCTGTTCGCCAGCGTCCTGCGCAAGGATCCCGATGGGTTCCACCTCGTGACCCCCGTGGAGAAAATGAAGATCACCGTGGAGGACGCCCCCTTTCTGGCGGTGCGGGTGGACCGGGCGGGGGAGGATCTGAAGTTCACCACCAATGTTGGCGATGAGGTCGTCGCAGGGCCGGAACACCCCCTGCGGGTGGAGCTTGATCCGAGCACCGGAGAGCCCTCGCCCTATCTGCATGTCCGCCGCGGGCTGGAAGCCAAACTCCGCCGACCGGTCTTCTACGAGCTTGTGGACCTGGCTCAGACCGAGGAGACGGCTGAGGGCCCCACGCTTGCGGTCCGTTCGGGCGGGATGGTGTTCCCCCTCGGGCTTTCGGCCTCAACGCTTTGATGGACCCTTCGATCACCGCCGCATCGTCCGTGGACGTTCTTGAGCCTTTCATCGCCGCCCGCCTGCGCCCCCTTGACGCCTATGACCCGGATGCGGCCGCCGCGCGGTCGGATTTCGACCTCAACCCCGCGCCGGGTCGTCGGGGCGCCCCTTTAACCCCCGCCGCGGTCCTTGTGGGCCTCGTCGAGCGCCGCCAGGGCCTGACGGTTCTTCTGACCCGCCGCTCGGACCAGCTGCGTCGTCACTCCGGCCAGGTGGCCTTCCCCGGGGGGCGGATGGAGCCGGGCGAGAGCCCCGCCGAGGCGGCCCTACGCGAGAGCCGCGAGGAGATTGGTCTTGATCCCCGTTTCGTGCGGCTCGTGGGTCTTGGGGACGCCTACGAGACAGGGACGGGGTTCTCCATCACCCCGGTGGTGGGGTTTGTGCGCGAGGGGTTCGTCCTAAAAGCCGATGCGGCGGAGGTGGCGGACATCTTCGAGACCCCCTTCGCCCTCCTGATGGACCGGGCGCACCATGAGCTGCGGGAGCATCGCAGCGAGGACGGCCTTGTACGGCGCTACTATGCCCTGGAGCACGCCGGTCAGACCATCTGGGGCGCCACGGCGGGGATGATCCGGGCCCTGAGCGAGCGCCTGTTCGTGGTTCCGAGCTCTGGAGCCTCAGCCCAAGAACCCTGACGCCCGGCGCAGGCGATCGTTGATCGCTTCCCCCAGACCCGCGTTCGGGATGGCGGCGACGGCGATGGCTTTAGGCTTAAGCCGGTCCGC
>Ga0116230_10004403_pt1 | contig 13807 bp, 5 predicted proteins | sample S1TSphfallax_3_FD_88678 | JGI IMG/M metagenome (GOLD analysis project Ga0116230, IMG submission 88678) | Host-associated microbial communities from peat moss isolated from Minnesota, USA - S1T2_Fd - Sphagnum fallax MG | ecosystem: Host-associated > Plants > Peat moss > Unclassified | place: USA...
GGATCGCTACGACGGATTCTCAAAAATCGAAAGATTCTCAAAAGCTTCGAACCAGAGACCATCGAGATGCGGGAAAACATTGCGTCCTTCGTTTTGGGTGTTCATTGGATGAAAGCAAAGAGTAGATGAATGTGTGAAATGAATGAAATCCGTCAGCTTCTATAATTTTCTGATTGTCAGCACAATTTAATTAATCCTCAAAACACACAATTCCATATATTGTGGGTTTAAAATTAAAATTTTAAGGTTTGGCAATAATCAAATTATTTTTGGAAGTATCAAATTTTTAAGAAATTATCTGTTTGAAATGTCAAAATTTTAAGAAATTGCAAATTTTCAATTTGGAATTGTTTCTTGTCATCTATCTTGCAACTTTCAATGTTTTTGTTTGTTTGTAATTTTATTTTATTTTTTTTAACACTTTTTTAATGTTCTTTCTAAAAATTCCAGTGACAAAGATTTCATTGGAACTGGTTTAGGTGGGATGGGCTATAATCATGGGTCATACAAAAACAATTCCAAACTACAAATTTATTTGAGGTTGATTCCAAATCAAAAAAAAATTAAAATAAACATTTTACAAATTGTAATGTTTCAAAATGTCCTTCTCCTAAGGTATCAAAAGAGAAACAAATATCTTTATTTTTTTCAATTTCTTTTGGATATTTGTGTCCTTTCAAAAAATTTAAAAGAAAATCTTTGTGTCTTTTCCAATTTCATAAACATGTATACATGTAATTTCATACTAATGTAAATTTGAATATGTTGAGATTATTTCAAGATATTAACATTTATTTATTTTTTCGATTCAACTAGTTTCCAATAAAAAAATTCCCTTAAATACCTAATTCAAGGATTTAATCCCAACTTGTTTAATTGATTTAATGTTTATCCACCCTAATTGCTTCCAAAATTTCAATGAATTAAAAACAAGGGTGAGTAATTAAATCTCCCCTTTGATGATAATTGGGTAATCTTTTCTTTTATACAATTTGAATCCTATTTATATCTGAAAATAACAAAGTTTTCAAATGTAAACCTTTTTTCTTTTCTTTTTTGTCGTTTCATCGTCACTTGTCATGCATATCAACATTTAGCCCAATAATTTAATCATCGTCCCTACTAGTGCAAAATAATGCAAAGCCCAAATGAGATAATTATTCAACACTTGAGTGCTAAACCTGAAAAGGTACTATGGTATTTAAAATTTCAAAAACAATTATGTATAGAAAAATGGTATTATTATTTTTTAATTACTTCAAATCAAGGTTATATATGTGTGATTTCGTTTGAAATTTTATCCACATAATTTTTTGTTGAAAGCATCATCCAAGCAAAACATAAAAGGTAGTGTTGGGAGGTTCACCTTATTTGAACCTTGAACCAACAAGTAAAACTAAGATATATATGTATACCCTTTATTTTTTATTCATGGTTCTCAAAACTAAAGAATTGGTTATGAACCTTGGTTGGAGATTCTAAAAAAATCACAAAACCCATTTTTGCCCTTAACTAGGGTTCTTAAAATATCAAATAACCAAGTCAAATAACCTATCCTAAATTGTTAGTTCTTTGTCAATTCTTTCATGAAAACCATTTATATTTTTATTTTTTTTAAACCCAAAGGTTTTAAGATTCTAAAAGATTTTTAAACACCAAAATTGAAGGTTGTTTGATTTTAAGAATTTTACTAGACCAAAACTCAAAGGCTTTTAACAAAATGAAATGTTACCCAACATTAATACAGTGATTTTACCATGATACATAAAAAGATAATCAAGAAAATGTAAGGTCTATCAATGTAAAGTCTCAAATGGATTTTGCAATGATCCTAGCATGAAAGAGACCATGGTGAATCACCACCTACTTTGATACAATGATCTTTGAAAATGTCATGAATTACATCCAAAAAATTATCCATTTACCTTTCCAAATATATCCCCAACATAATAAAATAATAATTTATTTTCTTATTTCTAAGGTTAAATATGGTTATACTCAACTAATAAATTTATTTTCCTTCAGTAAATAGTTAATTTTCTCTTCGAAATCATCCCAAGTAATAAGTTCTTTTTTTAATTTTAAGGGCTACACCTACAAAGGTGTATATTTGTAGCTTTGCCTACCTTCTTATGATAAGAAACCTTTCGTTTTCCATTTTAATGTGATGAATGGTCCTATTAAATAAATGCATTTCACATGTTGGGTTGATCTTTCACACAAAAATCTAAACAATAAAACATATCATGTTAACAAAAACACTATGTGCTACCACAACACCCAAATTATGCCCCAAACATCAATTGAATTAGATTCAAAACATATATTGAATGGAATTTACATGAAACAAAAAGAACAAGGCTAAAACATCTTATATTGTATCTCAATTTATGTTGAACAAATGTAACATAGAGGGAAACTCCTTTTGTTTTAGGTTGGCTAGTTGAAGTGCATATATGCAAATTTTGTATGTTTTTTGGCATATAAAAGTTTGCAATGATCCTTGACTATGGAACAATTTTGTAGTTGTTTTATTCGCCATAAATCGTGGTGAGATGGCATACTTTCTATACTTTCTACATTGAAAAGGTTTTTATAACTTATCACTAACACGTTTGCATATTAATAAGCACATGCTTCATTAAATCATGCATGAGACGTGAAAATCTTATTGATTCTTATGATTTTTAATGACTAGTTGCAAAGGAGATTTACTTGCAATGGTTAAATTAATTGTGATTAAACTAATTTGGGAATTAAACAAATCATGACTAAATTAACTACAATTGAATTAGTAATCATTGAATTAATTAGGAGGCTAAATTAACCATATGGACTACATATGTGTAAAAAAATCAAAATATTATACATTAGGGCTAATCCTTAACAATTTAAGGTTTTGGCGAATTTAATTTCACAAATAACTTTGTAATATTATTAAAAATCATTTCTTCATTCTTAATTGCCAAATATATTAAATTAAAAAATTGAAAATATGGCGAATAAAATATTTTTAAAAATATTTTATTGAGGAATTTTTTTGGAATTTTTTTTCTAAGTGTGAATTGAAAAAAACACAAGAAATGAAGCAAAATTGAAAAAAAAATTGAACCCGCAAAATCTTCAAAACATATCCCACCTTCTTTTGGGATATAATAGAAAATAGTAAATTAATATGAATAGTTAGTATTTTTCATTATTTTCACTATAATCAATACTTTTAATATTAAAAATAATAGTTCATTATTATGAATTTATTATTATGTATATTATAATTAGTAGGTTACATTAAAGCTTATAGGTACCTTGACTTAGGCAATAATTATTAACAAAAATTAGGCATAATAACATTAAACCCAAATTAATTATTATAGGTATGCATAATTATTAAATTTTTATTATAATTATAATAATTAGTGCTACTACTTATTAATAAATAATATTAATGATATGAATAGTTGTATTAATTATTATGAATATTATTAATTTTTTCAATAATATTAATACTAATCATTCTAGGTTATCACACTTTTTTATTTTATTTTATTATTATTATTATTATTATTATTATTATTCTATATTTACTATTATTATATTAGGTATGTTAGTATACTTACAGTCAATATGTTAAACTAACTTATAAATATCTTAGCTTAAACTAATTATTAGCTTAAACTAGGAAATAATATTATAATATTATAAAATATTGATTGTTATGGGTAATATTAGTTATTAAATCACTATAATATTATTATCTATTATTATCTATAATTTAATTCATATAACTAGTAGCTAAACTAAGTTAATATAACATAGGCACTAGGTAGTAATTGCAAGTCACCCAGAACTAAATTGGTGATGTTTGCAAGTAAATTATTTCTCTCGTATGTTTTGTTTCTCATTCCAATTTGGTGCATTAAATTTGTTCACATACCAAATACCAAGAAGGATGAACCAATGAAAGAAGTTCAACCCTAAAGTTTAAAGTAAAAAATATCATGTATATTCCATAAATGGGAAGGTTACATTTTTTAAAACCTACCCGCCTACCCTAAGCCTACCTTCTTACCTACCTACCTATTTAAGCACCATGTGTTAACATCTTATTAACCACAATCCAAATTGAATTAATTTATTCATTAAAAAACAAATGAGTCAAGAAACAGCAAGTGTCACCATATAAATGGCCTTTTAAATTGGACACATCTCAAATGGTCTATGATGTGCCATGTGTCATCATCCTAGCAACATAAACTTTGACGATTGAAATTTTAACAAAAAAATTGTTTTGGAAACATGAAAAATAATTAAAAGTGACACATGTTCTCAAGCAATTTGCCCAATCTTAAGACATTTGGCACACATCAACTAATGAAATTGTAGTTGCAAGCATAGTTACATCTAAATGTATATGTATGGATGAATGCCTATTTCATACCATATATACATGTTACATATATACAGTTAGATGCAACCAAATGTCATGTGCAACTTGTCATAGGCAACTCCACAAACTTTAATTGCATGTGTCACTTGCAATTGAAAATCACCTACAAATGACAATTGCCAAAACCCATTTTTCTACTACAGTAGAACCTCTATAATTTTATCACCTAAGGACCGGCGGCCAGTGATAAATTTTGAGAGGTTATAAGTTATGGGAGAGTTTAGAACTGTGAGGCGCAGGGTTCAAAAGCTGCAGGTTCAGTGAAAAACATATGAAGTCCAACACTTTTTTTCCAAACCTGGTTGTAACCGGAGTATTGTCCCTCCAGCGCACTTCGCACTTTGCCCTAAACTAGATATACATGGTACAAATGTACGCCATCTCCACCAGAATAGTCTTAAACAGAGGCCTATCACTAGCTATTTCCACCATAAATGATCAAGAAATAAACGAATTATAAAATTATAAAATTGTCGAAAAAGAGGAAAAGTGATAAGTTATAAGAATATAAAATTTTTGCCTAGTCCCATTGATGGACCGGGCCGGAGTGATAAAATTTGAGAGGTTATAAAATTTGGGGGGATCAATTTATAGAGTTTCTACTGTAGTGTAATTTTTCAAATTAACAATGTTATTTTCAATATGGTCATCAAAATTGGATGATGTAAAATCTCACTTTTCATTTAATTCTTCTTCATTAGTTTCATTAGCAAATGAACTTTTCACATATTCATCCTCATCAACATGTGTGAATTCAATGCTTTTTATTAGCATGTTGAATTCTTAAAGTGTTTTTGTGTGATGTCCCGTCCCCCATTGAACTCACCAAATTGAAAAAAATAAATTCACGTCCTTTTCATTCATGACCTCATTCCTTCACTTTAATGTGACATTGTTGTAAGCCCTCATGAGAAGAAATAAAATGGCTAAAAGAAATTTTGAATGTAATCAATAAAAAGGAAAACAAAATCAAGAATGTAGACTAAAAATGCAATCTTTAGCTTCATTATTTGTAGTCCCCTAGGGACATATATTTCTAAAGATCAATTAACATGGAATTAAAGAATTCAAAACCATTTTATGTGGCATGGAGATGAACAATTACCCATTGTGTGACTTGCAAAATTCCAAATAACCAACTTATTCCAACTATTGGTTGAAGAAACCATTGCCACTTGATCCAATAATCTATTGTTTCTAATTTTCAACACAAAATTTTGATCTAAGATCTTTGCACATGTACATCACAATGCCATTATAGATTGGATGTAATAACAAATGGTTTTAGTTATTAAAATAAAGATTGAATGTGTTCAAAAGATAATACAATTTATTTTCCTCAACAATTGTTCATAGTTGGGTGTTCATTGGTGAACACCCTCCTATGGTGGAATTGTTTTTAAAAAAAATCTTGACATGTCATTCATATGTTGGTGTTCATTGAAAAGCACCTTGTATTGGGTGAATTTTTTTGTTTTATTCTTTTAAAAAATATATTCATTGTGAAAAGTATGTCTTGCTCACCCTACATGTTTATACATTTATCTAACAATATCCTTTACATATTACCAACTAACATTTAAATATTGTGTACACATCCCTATTGTGGCCAATTTTTATTTTTTTCAATAATGTTTTGATTACAAATGAAAAAAGTTATGTCATTGGCTTTATTTATTTAAGGATCAAGATTTATCATTAAATTTCTTTAATAGTTGAAATATATGTAAATCAACTCATGAAATATTTAGGCATGAACCTACATATTAAAATTAGCCCCATCATTTTTCTTTGGAAGAAATTAAAGACAATACATATTCATTATTTTCAAGTTGTAAAAAAATTGTAATAATATGTATCAAGGTATAAATGTTATACGCAATTTATGTATAAAATCATTTGATGTTTAAATTTATAATTTATAATTCCTTTTGCTTGATTTTAAAATTAAAATTCAATTAAATTAAGTATTGTAATATCTATCATTTTCCATGACAAAAAAATATATGAACACATGAAGATATTGTGATATTAACATGCATATGCAAATGCAAATTTGTAGAAATCTGAAGGTATTATATAAATTTCTACCATAAAAATGACAAGGTACATAAAAACTTACAAATAATTGACGTGGCTACAAAATTCATACTTTCAAAAAATCTAATACACAATAGATGGACGACCCATAATTTCACACATGAAGTTGAACACTTTGAATAACAAAATAAAAGGAACTAATGTTGAATTCCCACCATTGTGGTTTTTCAAGTTTTAAATCATGAAAGCAAAGTTATTGAACCTCATTTTTAAACTTTCACAAGTAAGGTTTGATTAAAATCCAATTTAAACAATTTGATTATGATTAATCCAAAACTAATTGTTGAAAAACTAACTAGCCACAAACATTTGTCAAACCAAAACACACATTCAAATATTACAGCAACACATACATTGAATCTCTAAAATTTTCAAACGTTAGTTATAAATTTGAAATGTAATCTTCTAAGTTGTTTACATGTAGCATGTCCAGACATGAAAAATGAACACACATCATGAAGTTTTTCTATTCTAGTTTTTTTCACCCCAAATGGAAAACTCCCAATAAGAACATTTCAACCTTCTTATCAAATTTCTACAAGTTTTTAATGAGCCTTAGTTTATGTGTGGAACATCTTTTTAAAATAGATCATGAGCTAATTCAAGAAGGTCTATTTGCATCATGATTTTTCCTCCTTTCATTTTTTTTTTGGGTACATGCAATGACACAATTTTTTGGATAATATTAAGTTCCACATCAAGTTCTTCATCGGTGATGTTAACTTTTTATACATGTTTGCATTATTAAATGTCTTTTATTATTTAGATTTTGTCATGATGCAAATGAAAGTCCACAAATTGAAACAAAATGTATGGGAAAAGAATCATTTAGAATGTTTTTTAGGTCATTTTATCATTGAGCAATTTTCTTTTGTTTGAATAATATTATTCTTCATATTCTCAATTATCCTTGTCAATTTAAACAAATCCCATATACTATGAATTTTTTTTTGTTTTGCAACTAGGTTTGCAACTAAGTTTTAGTTGCAATTTTGAATTATAATGACCATTTACAATTCAATGTATTTATATAGTTGATTGTCATCTAACAAGTTGCAAGAGTTGCAACAACATAGTTCATTTTATATGAGTTTGTATACATATGCAATTCGTGCAACTATGTTGCAATTCAATCTTTACAACTATTGTGGCACTTCGTTGCAACATTATGTGATTAAGTTGCAACTACTGTGGCACTATTTTGTAACTACTATGCAATTAAGTAGGCAATGGTGTGCTGATGTGGAATGATGTGTTAACAAACCATTGATGAACAAGTGGCAATTTTAAATTTACTTCAATATTTCATATATATATATATAATTTAGATCATTCAACTTAAAATTGATAAGATGTTGACATATGGCACTTAGGTGAATAGGTTAGTAGGCCTAAAAAAGGTAGATATTACTATCTATAATTCCTACACTTAGTAGGTAGGGAGTTAGGCCTAGGTAGGTAAGTCATTTGGGATTATTTTATTTTATTTTGGGTTTAATCTTTAGAGCCAAAATTTCTTTTATTGGTTAATTCCAAATGTCATTTTAAAAACAATTTTGTTGGCTTATTAACTTTTGTAAAGTAATTGAAACCAGGATAAGATAAAGAAATAAAAAATAAAATAAATATCTCATTAATTAAAAAACATGAAACCATTTTTGTTTCGATAAAGGTACATAAATGGATTAGGGATAATATAGTGGGTAAGGTGGTAATATTTGGCAAGTTGTTCCAACTATTGAATGTCATTCCAAGAGCCAAACAAGAATGAATACCACACATAAGAGTAAGTACCAAGCTTATAGTAGTAAACCAATTTATTTTGGATTGATCAAATTGGTATAGAAGTTGTAATACTAGTAAAAAAAGGAAAATACCACTTATTTGAAAAACCTAGCGACCTACCAATTTAGAAAAAAAATGCATTCAAATATATTTTTTTACACATTTGAAAACTAAGAAAAATATATAAGATTAAAAATAAATTACATCTTAGTTGCAACTCATTTACAACTACTACAAAATTAACTAGTGAATAAACATTTAAGCTCTTAAATAACTTCAAACCTTAATACATTACCTTTTATATCCAAATGCAAAAGTTTATTTTTGACCTTGACTTAGTGCACGTATAGCCATTTAAATTGCTCAAAAATGACATAAAATGAGAAAATTATGGTTGTAAAAACCAAGTGACATTAATGTTTTGTCACCAATTTAATTCACACTTTAAGATCTAGCACATTCATCTTCTTCATCACTTTTCTATGTTTTTCCTTTACTTATGGAACTGAAGTAATGAATGTAGATCTTAACTTGGCACGCCTATATAACACTTTAGATCACTCAAAATGAATAAGAGACAAGAAAAATAAAAGGTTTAAAAATGATTTCAATGCTATGTGATTTTGACATGCTCTGTGTTTCATTTATGTTGTTCATTTGGTTTTGGAATTGAAAGATATAATGTAAAGTTTACCTTGGTGTTCCCACGATGCTTTACATCACACCAAATAAACAAAAAACAATAAAAATCAAATTTATTCAATCATTGCCCAACAATTAATGATGCGTGAATCTACTTTAACATAATTTATCTATTAAATATATTAATTGTTATATTTCATAATAGTTAATTTACAGTAATATTATTTTATTTAATCTAATAATATACAATACAATATAATAATAATATGTTATTATGATCATCATTATTAAATATTCATATTCATATTTATATTATTTATTAAACTATTATATATATAGTTAATAGTTGGGTAATTGCACAAAAATCCAATGTAATATTTGTAAAATAGTTATAACAAAATTGTTAATGAAAGTTTCATCTATTCCAATTGTATTATAGTTGTCATATGTGATTCACGTGCAACTTCTTAATAAAGTCAAACATGGTTGACCAAAACCATATATATAATGTTTATAGTCATTTGTATAGGGGTCCATCTTGGGATTAATATCTAACTATAATACAATTCCACAAATTTTTATGTGGCATTTTATTTTATTAGTTCACATATTTCCATAGGATAGTTGCAACATAGTTCCAAATTAATTGTTTCAAAGTTCTATTTACAAGGTAATGAGGTTTTTGTGGACACAATCTCTAATAATGATATTGGATGTGTCATGTTCATTTATAAGGATTTGAATTCATTATCACTTACAATATATTAATTTATATCCAATTGGTTGCTATTTAATTTAATGTAATTGATTTATATCCAAATATTTAAGTCAGTGAATAATGTCATTATGAGAAATTACATCCATTGAAACCACATTACCCTACAACTAAAATTCAAAACAACAATCATATACAACTATTGTGCAACTATTTTTTGGGTATTACAACTACTGTAAAACTATCCCCCTAGAAATACGATGTATTGATAAATAAATTACATCATAAATTCAATTATTTATATTATAATTGCAAATGGGTTGAAAATGGATATTCTATGTGGTAATTTATACATATCATATATACATATGTAATCAACTATGTTTGATTTTTTGATGGATTGCATTATAGTTACATATGGCAACTATTTTAGTTCAATATGTGCCATTAAAACAACAATTATGTTCCAATTAATTTACAATGTACATACATTTGATCATGCCACATGTTCAAACTTTCACCACCCATTACATAATACATTTGCATATCTGATTCCCATTGATACAATTTATATGACCACTAATGCACCATTATTAAAAAATTATTGCTTAATTATGTTATGCCTACAATACAAGTACTTATATAACTTAATAAGGATATATGTTCACATCTAATTTTTTATAAAAATTTATTATTTCAATAATTTGATTATTAATTTGAATAAATAAATTTTATTCATATAAATAACTTACCATTAATTTAAATATCAATTTATTATTAAATATTAATCATATAAATATTAATCTAGGTTGGGATATTTCACAATAATTACCAAATCATTAATTATTTAAACTCATTAAATTATTAATTGTTTTGATACATATAATTAATTTAGATGTGAAACTAAAAGTAACATGTATATTATATTAAAAATTCAATTTGATGTACATATGGATATGCCTATTTATACCTTCATGTTTTATACCCAAATTCATTATCAATATTTAATATTTAGTAATGAGTTATTTTAAATAATTTATTTCATATTAATTATTAACTAATGTGTCATTTATTTAATTATTGTGAACTAATGATTTAAAATGATAATTAATTATTATGAATGATTGATATGAATGATGTTTGATTCATATAATTAGTTAACTAATTAATTTAAATAACTAATATATATATATTAAAAAATTCAAATGATAGGTGGCTATTTATATGAATTTAAATAAATAATAATCTAATAATAAATTCTTTGACAAAAATTTAATTCAAATAAGTAATTCAAATCACAATTTCAAATAAATAAATATTAAATAATTAAGTTACATATTTAATCATCATAATTATTAACTTAATTGTATAATTTACATAATGAAAAACAAACACAAAGCGGATAGGAAAATCTTTTTAGGGTAAATATGCACATCACTGATCACTTGCTTATGACCGAATATTTATTTATATCCTCATCATATGTGTTTTGTTTTGAGTGATTTAATATGTTATGGGAGTGTTATTTCAAATTCTACAAATCATCTTTGAAATGCGAAGGGAATAAAATAATGAAAAATAACAAGAAGTTTTCCAATTTACAAGACATGTTTATTTTCTTGGGATCCCTCCTACTTTCAAACATCATAACTTTCTTATTTCTTATTCATTTTCAACAATTAAAGTGTTGTAGGAGTGCCACTTGAAGTTTTACAAATCATTTTAGAACTTTGATAGCAATAGACCAACATAGAAGGAATTTTTTGGATGTTTGGGAACCAGCCTTTGTATCGTTCAGTGGTGTGTTTTTATAGTTATTAACCCCTTATACTTTGGGGGGCCATAATTTTCTCAAATTTATTACATTTTGATGATTTTTGTTTCACCAGGTGTGCCAACACGACGGTTTAAAGTTTTCTTCGGACACTAAAAACAATGGAGCCTTCTCCTTGAATTCGGCTTGCCATGAATGTTTAAATGTTCGATCATTGACTGATTTACCTTATAGTTGCAACATAATTGCAATTAAATAATAACTAAAAGATTTTACCCATATGTTATGTCTTCAAATCCCATGTTGCAAACTATATAAAAAAGCCTTGTTATTTTGTGTTCTCACATTAAAATACATGTGCCATTTTGGGACGAATTCAAAAAGGTTCAATTGAAAGGCACAACATAAATTTAAATTTAAAAAATTAATTGTTATTCTTTAATTCATTTAGTCTTGTGTTTTCTTGTCAAGTAAACCTAGGTAAGTAAGTAGGTTTTATTTTTCTACCTACCTACGTATAGGTAGGTAGGTAAGTAGGTATAAAAACAAGGTAAATACATAATTATGTAGGTTTTAATACTTATTAACCTACCCACCTATGGACATGTACAACCAACCCAACTATTAAAATATATATTTATATTCAATTATTTTTTCCAAAATACAATTAATATCCATGTAGCAAATTTTTATTGGCACATGTCATAGTTTCGGACCATCATTAGTACTTATAATGGATGATGGAAATTAATATTTTGAAAAGAAAATCATTTTTGTGTCCAAAAGTTTTCATAGTGCCACATGTCAAATTTTAGTAGATGAATGACAATTAATGATGTCAAAATGACACCATGGGTGTAGTTATAATGGAATTGCATAATAGTTGAAAATGAATGATTTTGACAAAGTTGCATTAAGTTGGAATGAATTGCACCATATATATAATGAGTTGCAACTTTACAACTCATGCAACTTGTATGTTAACACTCATGACATATAAATATAATGAGTTACAAATGTCATGTCAAACTCAAAAATTGAATTGCAAGGCTAATTGCAAAAACAATCCTTTTTTTCATAGTGTGTTATTAGGTTATGTTCATGTCAATGACATGATTTATGAATGTGACTAATGTTGGGTTGGTATATTAAACTTAATATTTTGTTTGGATATGGGTAGAACAAATTTTCAAAAATATTTCAATCGAATATATTGGCTTCGACATGTATATTGATTTAAATAGCTCCAAATTGAAAAATGTTAAAAACATTCAAATGTTGCAAAATAATCAATTGAAGTAAAGTTAAATTATGGCATTTATTTTATTTGTTGGAAAATGATAAGGTTTGTTTTTTGATTATTTGCTTTACAAATATGATGCAAATATATGTGAATAAACATAAAACATAAAATATAAAATATAATAAAATTTCCAAAAAATTGATAAAACATAATATCGAAACATTCTTATAATGGAAAATTGTAAGAAAAATATCAAGGGAGACAAAATATAACAATAACAATAACAATCATAGGAAAATTTTGGGAATATATATATATATATAATGTTGTTGTTTTTCTAAAAAACTTTTGCAACACAATTACCTTTATTGGGTAAAAATAAATTTCACCAATATATTCTTCAAGTACAATTAAAACAAGGTGAATTTGAAACAATCAATTGAATAAAACAATAAAAAGAATAACCATGTGATATACCTAAATGTAAATATATTTATTTACCCATCTAACTTTAAATGTGACAATCATTTAATGTTAATAACATGTTAAAAACTCAAATCCATAAGTGAATATATATAATATAATGACCTTTTTAAACAAGGACCTTTGGAACTCAAGAAAAATCACATTTTCCACTTGAATACTACAAAACACCTAAGAAGATTTCTAAATTTCTTGAACAAAATGAAAAAATCAAAACAAAACCAAAAAATAATAATTTTAGGATTGTGTTTTAAAATGTGAATTTGATTGGACATGAAATATGACAAAGTTGAATTATAATTGGAAGTAAAAACATCGCGTACAACACAAAAATGTGTTATTTAAATCTTCATACTTTTTTAATACATGGATCACAAGATGCCTATGCTTAATTTTAATTTTTAATAATGCGAAACCAATGGTGCAAACCTTCATTGCTTTGCTCATCTATTAAACATGTTTGATCTTGCTACTCTTTAATCAAATACACTTTCATTTTGTAATCAAATGATTAAATTATGACATAAAAAAATTAACTTCTATTTTTTATCACGTAACAAAATATTATTGACAAACCTTCAAAGGGTCTGAAGTTATAATTAAATAATGTGTTGCAAA
>Ga0116230_10004405_pt1 | contig 13802 bp, 4 predicted proteins | sample S1TSphfallax_3_FD_88678 | JGI IMG/M metagenome (GOLD analysis project Ga0116230, IMG submission 88678) | Host-associated microbial communities from peat moss isolated from Minnesota, USA - S1T2_Fd - Sphagnum fallax MG | ecosystem: Host-associated > Plants > Peat moss > Unclassified | place: USA...
CACTTGACTCCATCTCATGCAGTCCCCTGATTTTGGTAATGCCCTCCCCCTAGGTAGGGCCTTCTGTAGCATGTAAAAGACATTGCTTCAGGGATTATGTAAACCAGCATTCACCAGTGCACCAACCATTGGAAACCCAATATGAGGAGCCAAATTTGGCTAGATCTTCTTTTGGTTCATGGCCCTAATCAACAATCTATGTAGTAGCCCCACAGTGAACCTGCACGACAACCCACAAGCAGGTTGTTAGTAGGTAGGTAGTAAAAACAGCCCTTGACTATGTATAAACTATCTACATACCTTGTAGTTACCTATTTTCCTCCCTATCTACCTATACCTGAGACCTATTTCCTACAAAATTGATTACCGAGATGAAACCAAATAACTCAGTTGAGGTTCATCCACAACTGAGGTAGAAGAGGCATCCAGTGGACGGTGCACTGGTGGGTGATGGTTTACTGTGGCCCCTGTAGGCTGGCTTTAATCGAAGCTGGAGGTTTTGCAGTCGCTGAGAAGGTGGCTAGCTACTCGATGGGTGTGTTGCATTCAACACATCCTATGCAACAAGCTTCCTCAAAGTGGACCTGTCACGCCACTTCTTGCCGTGATGCCGAATGTCAGACCTGGAACACTAATTAACCGATTTAGATGACAGAGAATCATCATCCATAATATCGTTTACTTTCAAGGATTCACTTTGTTGTTGAGGCTTGGCATGTAGTGCCGACTGTCCTGACTTTTGACATTCCGTTTGGTTTTCTTGGCGAATGCGCAAGCTTTCTAATGCTAATTAATGCATGTTGCCCTACAAGAGTCATTGGTACTGATATTACATATGAACAGTAATACCTGTTCAACAAGCCTTTTTTCCCATTACTGGGGTGACAACTTCAACATACCTTCAAGCATAGCTTTTTCACTGTGTTGCACACATCCTTGACATGTTGCACCCAAGGTTTCTTTAAAGGAATTTGTGATGTAGCCGAAGTGGCCTTCATTCACAAAATGATTTAGCCAAATTTGGCTAAATACTAGATATGAAAGTAGGAAAACAAAAGAATCCTTTTATATTCCTGTCTACCTAGTGGAACTCATCATAAAAATCTGGTGAGTTGAAAACCAAATCCTTCAACATCTGGTGAGTTTCGGTCATTTTTTCTACGAGTAATCCTTTGTACAGATTGAAATCATATTTTCGAAGAAACACTGCTTATACCCGCTCTCCAGACTGTCCATAAACCAGGACCCATGTCCGTCATCCAATATGCTTTCATTGGCAAGTAGAAAGCTTTTAAGTGCGAATTAATGCGTGTTGAATATAAGAAACATTGGTATACATATTACATGCGCATGGTAATAGCTGCTCACAATGTCTTTTGCCCATACCAGGCCATATGAAGAATTGTTCTTTAATACCTGCACAGCTTGTGTCGATTGTTTTGATAATGTTAACAAAGGGGGGTTTTTTTTTTTAAATCATCTGTGGTCGAGGATCACAGTGGTTACCTGGCAAGGCCCTCTGTTCCACTTTACTCTTACCTGTCTATTAGGTAGTCAGAGTGATGGTCAGTCACCAAACCTTTCTATAGGCCCACCATAGGAGTGACTTTTTCCCACAAAAGTTTCAGAGTAAAAAGTGGGAAATTTTGGGGATTTTACTGTCAATTTGAGGTTTTTCAAAACATTGCCCAAAATTCTGATTACAGTACTGCAAATCAAAACCGTGCTCGCCAAATCGAGCGTTCCTCTGCAGGTAACAGCCTACATGCTGTAATTTCTCTTCTGGTGCATGAAAGCATCTCATTGCACTAACTCATGTACTGAAGCATGCAGTAAACTATTACTGAATACATTTTTTAATCAAATCTTGTTTTCTGGACAAGTATTCAGAGCTTGTACATATCTTGAGGGATTCCCAAAACCTTGTACCTTAAGTCGTAAGGAACTCATTGGCAGGGCATAGTTATCTTAGCTGTTTTCACCAGAGATATATATTATTGTAGGAAAGTCAAGTTTTTCAAATATATATTTTGTCAGTGGAGAAAATTTTGTGGACAGATATAGAGAATCTCATCAGCTATTTGATTTTTTGGGCATGGAGTCTTCAAAATTAATTAATCTTTCAACTGACATGTGTTTAAGCTGCCCCTGTACATATGGAGTTGTCAAACTATTTAGTGGAATATATTCCAAATTGATTCAAGTGCTTGTGCATAAAAATGGTTACAGGCGAAATATTTGAAGTTCAGATTTTCTGTGCAAATGTACATAAGGGGAATGTAAAGAGAGCTCCTTCAAGCCCCATTATTGGCCATGTGCAAATCCTAAGGTGTCAATATGACTAGGTAATTTGGCCAAGGCATTTGCCCGTGTTTTACAATTTTTTTAAAACCAGGGAGAGCTTTGAAAAATAATTATTTGGGCAGACACAAAAACTTCAAGCAGATCTGGCGGTATAGGCAGTTCATTTGGGATGTGGGTAGCCAGAACAATCTTTTCACAACAAGTGCATCTGTTTTTAAAGGTGGTGCATCACTTGAGCATAGTCTACACTAATGTCAGGTTTGAATGATGAAAAACATCATCCATGATTTGGTAGCAAGCTTCATTTACTGAAGGGGAATCCATATTCTCACACTCAGTGTGGACTCTCTATCAACAGCACAGCACAGGGTTAAATTGGTAGTTTTAGTGCTAAAAAACAAACTACACATATCTCAAAGCACATTTTGTATGGTTGACAATTATCACACCTCCTACCGAAGGAACGAGCTAAGAGCTTAAAATACACATTTCTAATGATGGGGAATTCCAAATTATAATAGTAGGGTTCTCCTTGGAATAATTTGGGTTCTAATTTAAAGGGTTATAATGTAGATACATCCGCAGTTAACTCTCTAAATTATAATTGTAGTGAACGCATGTTTGAAAGGGTTGCATCTGACCTTATTTAGCCCTTCTACTTCAAAGGATTGTGGAACCTTCCACCATGCTCTATGTTGGGGATGTTATTTCCATTTTATTCCAAACATCAGGCAATAAAACGTAGGGTTCAAATTATTGAAAAAAAAGATAATTTATAATTTACTTAATTTATGTAAACAAGGTTTTTATAATTTATTATTAGCATACATTTAGAATATTCTTGAAATATCTCATTAATTTTTAGCATATAAATAAATATTTTAAAATTTTAAGTGCTAGCTAAAATATACAAGGAGTGACCTCCCATGGGCTGATGAGGATTAAGTTTAATTTCTTGTGAAATAGCTCGACATGTTGTATCACATGTCTAGGCTTTTCATGGGTGTCATTGAAGGTGTTTAAATATCACAACTTTCAATTGACTTGGTGACACAAAAATTGCATTTTGAATGTGATAGGTCCAAAAAACATTTGCCTTTTGGAATGAGGGGGGTAAGAAGCGACCTTGTCAAGCTACACCACAATTGGTTGGATGTGATTGTGCAATTCATTTGTGCAATCATCCCTTCTAAAGGTGGCTCTTTCCCTAATTTGAGGCTGAAATAGTATATACACATATCAGAACTTATATTATTTTTAAAAACAATAAAATTTCAACTAAACCAGAACTTGCACTGGAACGAAATAAAATGAGCCTAACAAAAAATTAATTAGAATAGACCCTTACAAATAAATGTAGTGCGGAGAATGTATTGAATTAACCAAGCTCAACAAATTAACAGTGTTTTCATTGCCAATTTTGTGATATAGGAAAAGTTGAGACCAGCCATGTGTGGCTATATACCAGATATGAAAGTTACCAAAGAAAAACTTTATATGCTCAGTTACCCACTCGAACTTGTTTAAAATAAAAAATGGAAATTTAGAATTTTTTCCATTTTTTCCATTTGGGAAATTTGGCTGAAATTTTCCTTGAATATCCTTCATATCAGGGCTTTTTTCCCAATTTTTTTTCACATAGAAATTGGCAAAATGGAAAAAATAGTTGAATGTACACTAGAAAAGCAAATTTTCCCAAAATTTTCTTAAGTTTTTGGTCAAAAATGGCCAAAGAAAGAAAGAAACCACTACTTTGTAAGACAAGATATCATACTTTTCAGGTTGAGCTTTGCTGAAATTTTAAAAATCACTGCAACTGAACTGATATGCATTGTCACAAACAATTTTTCCTTTCCTTGCAAATCCTAGTGCCCACATATTTTAGATCAAATAGTGGTACTATGTACTACCCATAGTGTTGCCCAATATCACATCATATTTTTGTTTCTAGTCTAAGGGCGACTTTAGACGAGTGTCGAAGGTTGAGGGACCAATGAATTCAAGCAATCTTATTGGTCGAAAGCTTTCAATTGGTTCCAAGGCCCTTAGACGACGGTCCAATACCAAAAAGTGGCAAACTGAGGCTGAACCTACATGGGACCTGTTCTGGACCGAAAATTAAAAAACAGTGCTGAAAGGAGAGCTCCTGTTTTGGAGAAGCAAAAATCAGGCTAGGGACCACGGTACAGTCCAACTCAAGGACTCAATTTGCTTCAAAGCAGTACAAATTGGTTCTTAGGAAATTGGACCCTCGACCCTACTCTAAAGTGGGCCTAACTATATGGCCCATGGATAATAGGTTTTCATTGGCAGAATTTAAATTAGACATCAAACCAACATCCTACTAGAACCAAATGAGATGCTCCATTTGCTTGTTCCTTGTGCTCTTGTGGCCCGATCTCTGCACAACTTCTAGCACCTAACTTATAGCAACCTATGTACCACAACACACTAGGTTAGCCAAAAGTCTTCTGACTTCTTCCAGACATAACTCATACCTAAGATAAATGACTTTACACAAGCTAAGTTTTAATCTAATGCAGACCATTTCGCAAGAGACAATTCTCCTAACAACTCCAAGTTAGCCCAAGGCATCCCAAGAGAGAACACTTAATGGATGTCTCAAGACAGCACAAAGCCTTCTCTGAGACAACACCAAGTTGTCTAAAAGGGCCATATGAGACAACACCCAATGTTGCCCCAGGACAACCGCATGGTTGGCCCCAAAAACGTTTTGCAGGGCAACATGAAGGTCACCTTGGGACAAATTGACATCCTCTCCCCCCCTCTCCCCAAGAACCTACTTTTAGTTCATTATTAGCTCTACTTGCTTTCAACCACGTTCTCTCAACCACAAGGTCCAGTCCGATAAGACCAGTTGGAGAGTGAAACCCAAACTTGCAGCGGTTTAGCTTCCCATGCCACCATGGTGGTCCCGGCACAAGGCCCGCCTTGAACGGGATGAACTCACCCAAAGCAGCATGTTACTAGACATTAAGTGGAAACCTCTTGTTAGCAGACCTAGTACACTGACGCACTGAAACGATAGATATCGATCATCACAGATCGACAGGCCCTTTAGGTCTGCTGTACCTTCAAGCCTAGCTCATGGAGTTTGTTGCAAACGCTTCGCAGGTTGTACGGACTAACCCGACCTTTCGTCACCCTCATTGAGTACGCGTCTAGTGGCAGATAGCAACCTCTTCAATGCTAAGGAGCGCATCGAAGGTACAAAATGGACGCGTGGGAAATAAGCTTACAAGAGAATGCAGATCTGTACTTCATCACAAATTGCAGAGCATGAGATCACGGTAGAAAGGTAGGTTGGTTAAATCAAATTTAGTGAAAGCGAGACAAGAAATGAATATTTAAAGGCATATAACAAAGATTACAACATTCAGTAGTGACATACATCAGACGTTATTTAGAACTTCCATGTGAGCAATAGATGGGGGTGTTTTTTTAGTATGGTGCCAGTGTAGGTGTTGGTTCATCCAAAGGGAGTCTTCAAGTGATGAAGCTAGCATAAATCTCAGACTCAACTTACATGTATTCACTCTTAATCTATTTTTTTCCCCGGTCTTTTTTTGGTTGGCCTTTGTGTGATGGGTTTAAGATTATTTCATGCTCTCAATTCAAGAATTCAGGTTCATTTTTTCTCTTTTATGATCCAATGGCTTTTAACAGGCATATTTCATCTAAACGCAGTTCATTCATGAAAATTTCAAGCAAGCTGCTCATTGCCTTTTTTGCATTATAAAATATCATCAGTAGCAAGCTTACAAGGTAGCAAGGCCTTTCTATGTTTTTGTTTTCTTCCCCCAATTTTGTGATGTACTTGAAGTGGGAATCATCTATTCGAAGATTTAGCAATTTTTCTTATAGAAGGATTATTGTTAGCTTCTTGAGCTTGTTAGCTCAGAATGGGTTTCTGAGGCCACTTCTTGCTGTGATGCCAAATGTCAAATTTAGAACATCAATTAACTTAACCAAATGATAGATATTGATCATCATACATTAGATTGTGTACTTTCAAGCATAGCTTATTGACTTTGCTGCTCTTACTCAGCATGTAATGCTAACATGTTTTTATTGGACAAGGAGCAAGCTTTGTAATGGTAAATGAATATTAATTAATGTGTGCAAGCTTTTAAACTCCAATTAATGCATGCTACATTAGAAAAATCATGGATACCCATATTACATGTTCACAAGGCTTTTTTCCCCATACATGTGGCTAAAAGTTGAACACATCTTCAAGCATAGCTTCTTGATTGCCTTTGACATTATTGGCATGTTGTGCCCATGGTTTTTTTGTTATGGATTTTGTGAAGTAGCCAAAGTGGCCATCATTCACAAAATAATTTAGCAAAATTTGGTTACATATTAAATATCAAACTAGGAAAACAACAGAATCCTTCTATATTTTTTGGGCTCTCTATTGTAACTTACTCATAAAATGCTGGCAATTTGAAAAAACATCCCTTCAAAATCTTGTACACTTGAGGCATTTAATCCATGCGAAATCCTTTGTATAGGTTGAAATCATATTGTGAAAGAAACTCATTTGTATGGGCTCTCTTGACTTTTCATAAACTAGGACCCATGTCCCTCATCCAGTATTTTTTATTGGCAAGTAGAAAGCTCTTTAATGTGAATAAATCCAAGTTAAACTAGAAGATTCATTGGTACCAATATTACATGAATGTACAACTGTTCACAAGGGATTTCAAATTAATTAATTATTCAACAGACATGTGTAGCCCTTTCATGGGTGTCATTAAAGGTGTTTAAATATCACAAATTTCAATTGTATCTTTGGTGACATGAAAACTGCATTTTGAATGTGATAGATCCTAAAGGGTTTGCCTTTGGAATGACTGGGGTGAAAGGTAACATTTTCAAGCTAAACCACAATTTGTTGGATGTGATTGCACAGTCCATACAATCCTCCACATGTAAAGAATAGACCTTTGAAAATAAATGAAGAAAGGAGAATGCATTTGACTAATTATCTGGTTTTTGGAAAAATTCACCAAATTTCTGGTTATGAAAAAATTAAAAAATCCAAACTCTATTCATGATTGGCATGACTTTTGTTCAACAAATTTTGTGGAGTTTTTGGTAGAAAACTTGGGAAGTTTTCAGGAAATATGGTTTTTTAGTGTGAATGACGTATTTTCTAGTTGTTTGGAAAATTTATAAACTTTTCAATATTGCAAAATTGAAAAAAAGAAGTTGTGTTCACCAATCGAGCTTTCCTATGCAGGTAATAACTAATAATTTGACAAGCTCTAATTCCACATGTGGTGCATGAAAAGCATTGTCTAAAGCAAGTTGCCAAGAAAATTCATCTCATTGTACTAACTCATTTGCTCCAGCACGCCGTTGTTGGTCGATACACATGAAAATGCAGTAAAATATATCTGAATACATCTTTTAAGCCACATATTAGAGTTATTTGTAAAGAAACCCTATTTTCACCCTGTCTTTGGGCCTCCTTTTTCGCAACCCTACTTTGGCCAAGTGTGGGGGTGAAGCCCAACACTTGGAAATTTCTTTTCCTTGAAATTTGGTGAATTTAGGTCTTTTTCTTTTCATGCAAAATCCTTTGCTTATGCAAAAATGTAATTTCCAAGTTTTAAAATGGCAAAAAATCAGCCCCAATAAAATCATTGTGACTATGATAGGTTCACCTAAAAGATGTGTTTCATGTGATGGGTTCCGAAAACATTTTCCTGTATCGGATTACTGGTTTAAAAATAAGGACTTGATGGGCTTGACTTGAGGACATGGGCCTTGACTCCCCTTGCACTCGATCCTTTCTCTAGTGTGGAACTTCTCTATTTACCACGTAAACATAAAGAGGTGAAATTATTTTATGTCAAAACGTTTTTTTTCTTCAAAATAACGGCAAGGCCAAGAAAAATAAAGCCTTCGAGTGAAAATCAAATTTTTGTATTGTATTGAAAACATTATTCCAAGGGAAGGAAAATTAGTGTTTTTTCTCCAATATTTTAATGTTGCATCATATGGGAGTATCCCTACATAACTTTAACATTAAATTGAGGGTACATTTTTACAACTTGTCAAAAAATATTTTTAACACTATTACAAAGTAGCCCCCTCTTAAACCCAAGTAGAAATGTGGTGGTTTTTTTTTCAAGATTTTTTTTCAAAATTTGAAGATTTTTTCCTCAAAAAGAAAGGAGTATATAAAAGAACATTTCTTTTATTTATATTTTTTTCATATGAGCAAAATTTCACATCGAATAAAGGTTGAGTCGCTAAGGAAAATGCATTCTTTTATAATTTAGCATAACATCCAATTATTCTTGTTTGTTCTAATAACATTTGGCATACTCACAAAAAATAGCAAAATGTTCCATGCCAATCTCACCAACAAATGGCCAAAGTGAACCAATACTTAGCAATGCACCATGAATGATGGATTCTAGGGCACCACATGATACAAAACTTGATATCATTGGGTTATTGTCGTATTTCTAAGCACAATGGTTAACATAGTTCCATTTTTTACTAGTTTACCTTTTTTTTATTCTAAATATTTTATTTATGTCAAGTCTAGCTGCTAGGCAACAAGTGTGAGGTAGTCCGGTAGGAAGGAAGTGGTCTGATGAATTTGTTACTGATAAATGTTTTACCATTTTTCAAAAGTAGCTTAAAACATCTTGCAAAAACTTGGGTTTTCATTGTAAAATATGTTTTCACTCCAAAATTTTAAAAATTCACAAAAAAACTAAAACATTGGACTAGACTTATAAACCAACAAAATTCCAAATTTCAGATGTTGTGTTGTTGGCTAGCATGCCAAGAAGGATTTAATAGTAAATGGTGGTGCAAGTTTATAAAACTTGTTTAAACTATTATAAAACTAGTTCTTCGTAATGTTATATTTTCTTTCAAAGGATTGTACTCAAGGTTTAAAAAAATATTTCCTCAACTTTGTCCTTTCCCAAGGATAGTCAACATTAGTTAGCATTGAATGGCAATTGTCTGAGGTGGGCAATAAATTTTGAATAAAAGTGCTATTATAAGTGGGGACCTAGGAGATGCCTAGGTCTAGATGTGGTTAATTTGTTTTTTTCCAAAAAAGGGGAAAAAATCCGTTAAAATCACAATATTTTCTTTTTTTTACATTTTAGGAAAAAAAATGCCACCAGGTTGTTTAATTTTGCCACAAAACAAATTGAAATTTGTGTTGGCTTTTTACAATCGCACTTGTGTTCCCAACTCCCATGTCATGGATGTGCCTTAGAATTGTGTCCCCACTTGTGAACAAATGTTTTTTAATTGTAAACTTATGTGCACTCTTGCAAAATTTATAAGAATGCAAGGTTCTAGAAATCATTCATTTTGTGGCTTTTTTGTATCATTTATTAAAAAAATTTAAGTGCAAATCTTCACATCTTTTTCATTAGGGGGTCAAATTTAAAGTTTAAAATGTCTAAATTGTTATGGATGAATTTTTTTTTTCTCTTCCATCTTGTTAGTGACAATAGTGATTTTTTATTACATTTTGTCATGGATGATTACAAATTAAGCTACATTAGAAAATTGGAGAAAACAACAATGACAATTGTGCAAGTTCTCAATTCATTTCATTCATTTAGATATCAAAAATGGATTTTTTTTTGGAACATATGCTGTCTTGTAACCAAAGTCAATGGTTTCATTCCATGGGACTGACTTTTTGTGGATGTACAAAATTCATTTCATTCATTCCTAGTTTCCTTTTTTCCAAGGCCACATTTTCCTTTCCAAAAACAATTAAATTTGCATTGTAAAAATTGAAATTTTGCATTTCCATCATAATTTTTGCATCCTTCATTGTACCATAAAAAGGGATCATGTTAGGGTATGATGAATTGGGAATTTGTAAAAATCTTATGGCAAGCATTTGACAATCCTTGCACTTAATGGGGGTAAGCACAAGTAAAGACCCTAACATGTGGTGTAACCTGGCACAATTGTTTGGTCACATTTATGCTTAAACTTTTTCACCAAAATGGGGAAAAAAAAAAAAAAAAGAATATTTTGTTTTTATATTGCATGTCTTTTGAAAAGAAAATTTTCAAAATTTGAAAACATATTGTGAAAATGTTTCTTGCAAGTTTGTTTGAAAAACAGTAGTTCAATTGGGACTCATCCACAACCAAACCCTTGAGGGCTTCAAATAAACAGTGTTATGGAAGCTCTTAAATCATGTGACCCCAATTGACTAAACATAATGAACCAACAACCTATCAACTTTCTATGAAGCATGGATGTTATGCAATTAAAAGAGAGTTTTTTATTGGGTTCCAAACCCTTACCTAACCATGGTGGTTAAATTTATTGCCTTTTGCTATTCATCGCCTCCTTTTTTTTTTAAGTTGGCAAATATTTTCCAAAATTCAACCTAAGAAATATGATTTTGACCTATGCAAACAATTTTTCATGCAAAAAATGGCCCAAATTCACCAATTTTTTGCATTTTCAAATTTTGAAATGGCTAAAGTTTCATGATAACTTTTAGAAGATAGTCAAGAATATAAAACTTTATTTTCCACCTACTTTCATATCTATTATGTAGCCAAATTTGGTTAAACTATTTTTTTGATGATTGTCAATTTGACTACATTACAAAATCATTGAAAGAAACCCTAACCTACCCACAACAACTCAAAATAGGACATTAGTAGGTATTAAAAACAACCTTGACCTATCCATGCATTTTTTAATGGAAAATTTTCACAACTTGGCAAAACAAAATAATGAAAAAAAGCAATTTTTGATTTTTGGAAAAAGTGATTGAATATTCAATATCTCCCACACAAAGGTCTAAACAATATGAAATCACCTATCCGCACAATTACTCACAAAGGGCTTTTCAACAATACTAATGGGAAAAATGACTTGGTTTGGGTGATTTCAAGATGACAAACAAAACAAACAACCTTTCTTAATGGATAGATTCCTCTATTGCTCTTTATTTCACTTTATTTTCATGTCTCTATTAGTCATGGTGTTGAGCTTTTGTGGTTCAATGATATTTATCTTTTTTCCAATTTTGTGCACCCTCCAAAGGCTTGACAATCCACAAGAAGAATGGGTCAAATTCCACTTATACAATAAAGATGAAAGTCAAAACATTTAAACATCCTTCTTCATTCATGGTTACTAATTATTGGATCCTTGTGAAAAAAATTGGTGATTTGGAGTTTCTTTTCCTTGTAATTTGGCAAATTTAGGCCTTTTTTTTAAAGTCCAAATTCCTTTCCTTAAATCAAAATGCCATTTTTTAGGCTTTAAAATGGCATAACTTTGGCTACAATAAAAGCACTATGGTTATGATAAGCTTAGCTAAAAGCTATGTTTCATGTGATAGGTGTAATTTATTTTTTCCACATTTCAGATTATAATGGATTAAAAATAAAAATTTAATGGGTTTGATCATACTACATGGGCTTTGACTCTCTGTTCATTTTATTTTTTTTGGTGTGTGGAGTTCTTTTTTATTAAGTAAACATAAAGAGGTGAAACTCTTCAATGTATATTCTAAAATTACATACAACAAATTAGGTCTTTGTATGCGAAATGATTTCATTGGATTTTAAGTAAATTCACTTGTTGTAGTGAATGGGGACTTGGGAAGAAGTAGTGAATCCACTAGTTTACTATATATGGATTAGTGAACTGCACCTAGATTTTGTAGTAGTTATATAACAACTTTTGTTTTTCACAATTCATGTGAAAAACTCAAAACAATTTTTTTGATTTTCACTTGAGAACTTCATTTTTCTTGACCATGTTCTTTTTATGTCAATTGTTTTATGAGGACCTCAAATCAAAACAAGCCTAGATCATTCAATTAGGTCATTTCATAAGGCAAGTTGGTGTGCTTTGCATGAAAAAACATTATTGGTAGGAATAAAGGAACTTATAAAAATAACTAATGTCTTTTAATCCAAATTTATCATGTGTCATATGCAAGCATCCCTAGAGGAATTTTAAATGAAATAGGAATATTAAATTTTTACAAGGTGTTCAAAAAGTTTAAAAGATGCAACTAAAAAGGGCCCCCCTTTAAAACCCAAATTGAAATGTGGTCAACATCTATGAAAAATAGATTTTATTTTTCAAAATTTGACAATTCTTTCCTTATATACGAAGAATATGTGAAATAATATTCCTTTTATTTTATTTTTTTATCATTTGTGCAAAATTTCATATCAAAAAAAGGTTGAAGAAAATCCATTCCTTAGTTATAACATGAAATTATTCTTATGCAATGTTGTTCAACATATTGTACCTAGTTTCTCAAATTGAAAGATATTGTTTGGTATGGCATTCATGGGGGGCATATATGAAGCTTTTCAACATGTGTTCCATTATAAGCATGATTAATACAAATTTATCAAACTCATAAAAGGTTCCATGCAAATCTCAATAACAAATCAATAAAGTTAACCATCATCCAATAATGTGAAGTAATGAGTAGGAAGGAAATAGTTTGATGAATTTTTCAAGGTTGAATCTTGCTAAAACTTGTGTTTTCAATATAAAATGTGTCTTCATTGCAAAAATAACATCAAATTTGCAAAAACAAATTCATAAAAAACACTAATCATGGATACCATGTTTTGACACAATGAACATAAATCCCTGATCCAATTTTTGGTTTGACATTTAGTTATTTTCAAACACAAGCTTTGTTTCATTCTCAAAACTAGGCAACCAATGTTAATATTCAACTTTTAACTATTCATACATGTATTCAATAGGCTATATCATTAACAAAATAGTTTGGCCCCACAAAATGTATTCCATAAGGAAAATCTATTTTGATGTTTTTCATTTAACAATAATAAAATTTTAGAATGCATTACTAAGGGTATTAAAAGATTTATTGAAAATGAAATGCATTTAACGTCATCCCAAGAGGAACATATTAAATATAATATTAAAAATTTCAGAAATCAAACTTTAATAATCATTTTTCTTTGATACACAAATTAAAAATCATTTACAATTAAAAAATTACAAGGAATCTAATAAATAAATATAATAAACAATTCCCCTTGCCCCTCTCAACAGTAAAAAGTAATTTATGAAAGTTACAAGCAGTAAAAAAGTAACAAACAATGAACCTTCAATAGTAAAAAGTAATTTACAAAAGTTACAAGCAGTGAAAAAGTAACAAAAAGTGAAAAAGGTCAACAAAAACAGCCTGCCACTACGCGAAAACAACTTGCCATTACGATGTATTTTTTGTGGTCAAACAGCCTCCAGCCTACATCCTTATGGGCGTAGTGGTTAGATCATATGTATAAGTAGATGCTAGCGATGACATCTGAAAAGAAAAAAAACACTAATGAATCAAGGGCCATGAATGCTTTTTATTTTGAAAATGGCTACTTCCAACCAAATCCCCCCCCCCCCCCCCCCCACCATACCCAGCCCAAACCCAACACACACCCCACACACCCACACCC
>Ga0116230_10004407_pt1 | contig 13800 bp, 10 predicted proteins | sample S1TSphfallax_3_FD_88678 | JGI IMG/M metagenome (GOLD analysis project Ga0116230, IMG submission 88678) | Host-associated microbial communities from peat moss isolated from Minnesota, USA - S1T2_Fd - Sphagnum fallax MG | ecosystem: Host-associated > Plants > Peat moss > Unclassified | place...
TCGCTCTGGCTGGGTGATCCACGTGCGCTCCCACTGACCAGCTGGCAGATCGCTCCCGGACTCGCTGGCGCAATCTCCGACGGTGGTCTGCCAGATGCCGAGCGGATATGGCCGGCGTCGAATCCAGGCCTTGCAAGTGCAGTGCTTGACAATGTCAAGAGTGCAGAGTCTGGGTTGACGATCACACTCGGCCGCTCACTTGCAACACGTGGGATCCGCTACGTCATCGTGCCGACTGCGGCAGCGCCCGAGCTCCCTGGGACCCAACAGACGCCGTACCTCCGACCGCCACAGGTCCTGATGGACGCGCTTGGCGCACAGAGCGACCTGCATGAGTTGCCGACCGAGGGCGGCGTCGTCGTGTTCGAGAACAGCGACTGGCGGCGAGGCATCACCGGAGGAGCAGTTGTCTCGAGCGCCGGCGGTACCCCGGCCCCTCTGCGTACGCTCGGCGTCATCGGTGCGCTCGTTGCGTGGGCCGCAATCGGTGCGGACCGGTTCCGCCGACGCCGTAGCCACAGGGTCATCGCGCGACGTGGCGAACTTCATGGTTCGCACTTGAGGACCCATGGTGAGCCGACCCATGCGCGCCACAGCGGCAATCCCAGTGGCGGCCGAAGTGGCAGGAGAGCAGGTCGCACGCGCGCTGGCCGAAAGGGGAGAGCGAGCAATGCGTTCTCGGCCCCGGGTGATCCTTCGGCTCCATCGACATCGCCTCCGGGATCGTCGTCAGGGTCAGCGTTGCCGTCAGGTTCAGCGTCAGAGCCAGCGCCTAGGACCGAGCCTGAGCTCTCGCAGAGTGATCGAGACCCCGCAGGAGCCGCACCTTGAGCACGGGTCGACTCGCCCACTCCGCCACCTCCGGGCGCCGGCTCGGTGTCGTGGCTGTCGTGGTCGTGCTTCTGGTCTTGACCGGAGTGGCCAATGCCACGCTTCGCCCGCACGCCGACACCGAAACATCGGCGACGTCCGGTCAGGTCGCGTCGAGCGTCGTGCTCAGTCGGGCAAGCTCTGCCGCTTGGTATTGCCCTGGTCCGTTGCCGATCGGGACGAGCGGTGAGGCGTCATCGATTGCCATCGCAAACGTGGGGAGGACACCGCTCAGTGGTGAAGTCGTCGTCGCGTCGAGTGCTAGCTCTTCGTCGTCGGTTTCTCCTGTGCGCATCAACCCATCGAGCGAGACCGTTGTCGGTCTGACGCGCCAAGGCACACGGGCCTCGGCGGCAGTGACCGTGCTCGTCGACGGAAGCGGTGTGGCGGTCGAGGAGCTCATCCACGGCCAGCAGGGAGTGACCTCTGCCCCCTGTGCAGATCAGACCGCGTCGACTGCCTACCTGGCTTCGGGCAGCACGCTCGGCGCAAACGACCTCACGCTCGGGCTGTTCGACCCCGGAGCCACCCCGGCGATCGCCAGCGTCTCATTCGCCACAAGCAGCGGTCCCGTGGCGCCTCCCGCTTTTCAAGGGATCACGGTCCGTCCCGGTACCGTGCAGGTGCTGAGCGTCGGACACTACGTGCCGGAAAAGTCCGTCGTCGCCACGACGATCCACTCCACGGGGGGTCGTGTCGTCACGGGCGCTCTCGTCACGGCCGTCGTGGGTCAACAGATCGTGTCGAGCTTGACAACTGCCTCGCCAGCGACATCGTCGCAGTGGTCGATCCCCGCAGGCCCGACAGCGAGCGGGGCGATCAGTACCTATGACGTCCTCGATCCGACCTCGAAGCCCGCAAGGGTGACCTTGACGCTCACGGGGAGCACGTCGGGGGCGGACAACTCGACGATCTCGGCCGTCGTGCCCGCAAATGGCGTCGTTGCACTTTCGCCGGGCAGTGGTGACATCCCCGGGAGCGTGCGCAATGCCGAGGTCTCGGCGGCCGGCGCAGACGTTGTCGTATCTCGCGAGACCGTTGTCGGGGCCGAGCTACGAAGTCCACAGGCCATCAAAGCCGCAGCTGCAGCCAAGCGCGCCAAGCAGGAAGCTGCACGTAGAGCGGCAGCAAAGGCGGCTGTGGCCAAAGCACGAGCTGCGAAAGCCGCTGCGGCGCTCGCTCGGGCTGCCGCCTACGCACGCAAGCACCATCTGACGACCACGACGACCACGACCACGACGACAACGACGACGTTGGCACCCTCGTCGCTCACTGTGCCTCTTTCCACGATCGAAGCGTTCCCGAGTATCGAACCCGGTGTCGCAGTGAGTAGTGGCTCGGGTGGCCCTTCCCAGGCCTGGGTCCTACCCGGGGGGGAGTCTGACGCCAGTACGAGCGAGGTCGTCGTCGTGCAAAACACGTCGAAGCGCGCTGCACGGGTCACGCTCGACATGCTGAGTTCGGCTCAACACGGTCCGTTCCACGCCGTCGCCATCTCGGGTATCAGCCCCGTAGAGGTAGCAGCTGGATCCACCGTGACCATCGACATTGCTGCGGTGAGCACGTCCGATCCGGCGCTCTCGATCCTCGTGAACTCGTCTCAAGACGTACTTGTCGGGCAGGTTCTCTATAGCCAGAAGAACCTTGGCTTCTCCATCGTCCCGGCGATTGGCATCGAACGCTGAGTAAAAGCCTCAGAGGGGGCAAGGCCTCAGAAGAGCCGAGGGCCTCAGACGTGCCGAAGCCCCTGACGAGCCAGGGCCCCTGACGAGCCAGGGCCCCGGACGTCGAGCTAGCGCGGATGAGTCGAGCTACTGCGGATGGGTAGAAGGACCTTCGATGCTTGGTAGGTCGCTCACCGAATGCTCCGAAGGCGTCACAGCGATGGCACTCGAGTCGCCGGTCGTCCCCGCACCCACGGGCTGAGAGCCGAAAATCGTCCCGGCATAGTGCGCAGGCGACTCCTCGTCGCCATGGACTGGCCGGCCGAATGCGTCGTCGATCAGACGAGCGACCTCACGGCCATCGATGCTTTCCTTGACGAGCAGTTCACGTGCAACACGCTCCAGGCCCGTCCGGTGCTCTTCGAGGACCTCTCGTGCGCGAGCTTCCTGTGCACGCAGGATCTTCGAGACTTCTTCGTCGACCACCCGGCTCATGTCCTCGGAGTAGTCACGAGAGTGCATCAGGTCCTCGCCGAGGAAGACCATTCCCTGTGAGCCCCAGGCCATCGGACCGATCTCGGCCGACATGCCCCACTCGCGAACCATCTTCCTGGCGAGCTCGGTATTGCGCTGGAGGTCGTCACTGGCGCCTGTCGAGAGGTCTCCGTAGATGATCAGCTCGGCTACTCGGCCCCCCATGCGTACGGCGAGCGAGTCCTCGATGTAGTCCCGGCGGTAGATGTGCCGTTCTTCGAGCGGGAGCTGCTGGGTGACGCCGAGCGCCATGCCCGTCGGGATGATGCTGACCTTGAGCAGGGGGTCGGCGAAGGGTAGGACGTAGGAGAGCACCGCATGACCGGACTCGTGGAAGGCGACGCGCTCCTTCTCCGAGTCCGACAAGACCGTGCTCTCACGCTGTTGACCCATCAACACCCGGTCACGCGCCGCGTCGAAGTCGCGCATCTGGATGACCTGGCTGTTGCGACGAACGGCGTGCAGCGCAGCCTCGTTGACAAGGTTCGCCAAGTCGGCGCCGCTCATGCCGGGCGTGCCGCGTGCAACGACGTCGAGGTCGACGTCGGGACCGATGCGCTTGTCGCGAGCGTGGACCTTCAGAATCGGCTTGCGCTCTTCAAGGTCCGGAAGCGGCACGACGATCTGGCGGTCGAAGCGCCCGGGGCGAAGTAGGGCAGGGTCGAGAATGTCCGGCCGGTTCGTTGCAGCCATCATGACCACACCTTCGGCGTGGTCGAAGCCGTCCATCTCGGAGAGCATCTGGTTGAGGGTCTGCTCACGCTCGTCGTGGCCACCCCCGAGACCGGCGCCGCGCTTGCGGCCGATGGAGTCGATCTCGTCGACGAAGATAATTGCCGGGGCCTGCTTGCGTGCGGTCTGGAACAGGTCTCGAACCCGGCTCGCACCGACGCCGACGAACATCTCCATGAAGTCCGAGCCGCTCACGGAGAGGAAGGGCACGCCTGCTTCCCCGGCCACAGCGCGTGCGAGAAGCGTCTTACCCGTCCCGGGAGGCCCGACGAGAAGCACACCCTTGGGGATCCGGGCTCCGATGTCGCGAAAGCGCCCAGGTGACTTCAAGAAGTCGACGACTTCGCTGATCTCCTGCTTGACACCTGCGTAGCCGGCCACATCGGCAAACGTCGTCCTCGGGCGCTCTGTCGAGTACACCTTGGCCCGCGATCGTCCGATCGACATGATTCCCGACATCTGGCCTTGAGCGCGTCGCTGGATCCAGATGAAGAAGCCGATGAACAGCAGGACCGGCAGCACATAGACGAGAAGGCTTGGCAGGATGGAAGAACTCGGCGTCGTGAACTTCACCTGGGCGCCAGAGTCCTGCAACGCCGTGATCAGCGAGTCAGGAAGCGAGGCCGGGCCTGTCGTGGAGTAGGTCTGGCCATTCGCACTGAGCTTGTAGGTAATAGTCGCTGTGGCGTTGTCTACCGTCGCCGAGTACACCTGCCTCTTCGCAAGGGCACTGTGAAAGCTCGAGTAGGACTCGGTCTTGGTCGTCGACCGGCTGACAAACGACGACCCGAAGATGACGAGGACGAGGACCACGACGAGCGCCGCAAGCACCCAGCGCCACGTCGCGTCTCCACCGGCGGGCCCGCCCGCTCCTTGGCGACCGGGGCCGCCTCCTCCTGGCCGAAGGTCCTGCGGTTGGCGACTCATACCCCAGATCGTAGGCGCCCGGTGATGCAGTCCGGTCGGCAGTGACGTGCAGCGACCTAATTTCTTGCAATTTTTCGCTGTGCTGGTCGTCTGGGCGCCATGAGTTGACCTGATGGCCCCGGGCGACCACGCTCTGGACGTGCCACCCCCCGACGAGCAGCCTTCCTTCGGCAATGAGTTCGGCAATGAGTTCGGCAATGAGTTCGGCAATGAGTTCGGCATTGCCGAAGCACTCGTCGGCCTCGCCGTGGGGTTCGTGCTCGCGAGCGTCGCAACCTCGCTCTTTGCCACCTTGAGTGGACACCCGCATCACCCGAGTGGGTATGGAACGGACGCGTCGAGCCTGGCAGGGCTGTGGATTGGGCTCGTCGGCGGGGCTGTTGCGGGGACGCGACGAGGACCCTCGCGCCGCCATCTTTGGCCTGCACTAGTCGAGGACTACGGCGCGACGCTTCGGCCATGGCCGGATATTCCACTCGGCATCGCCGTGGGCCTCGCCTCGCAGTACGTCCTCGTCTACCTTCTCGAGCTCCCGCTGCTCCCGTTCGTACCGCACCTGTTTCACCGCTTGAGCGAACCTGCGAACTCCCTCACCGGCGACGCCACGGGTCCAGGGATCCTCCTACTCGGATTGCTGGTATGCGTCGGGAGCCCACTGGTCGAAGAGCTCTACTTTCGTGGTCTGCTGCTGCGAGCGGTCGCCCCTCGCCTCCGCTACCTGGGTCCTCGACTCGGGCCCGTGGCATCGGTCGTGGTCGTCGGCGCGCTCTTCGGTCTCGTGCACTTCGAGCCCCTCGAGCTTCTCGCGCTCGCTGGCTTTGGGATGGTGCTGTGCGTTCTCGCCTGGCGCACGGGTCGACTCGGTCCTGGCGTGATCGCACACATGACCTTCAACACCGCGGCCTACGTCAGTGTCGTCCACAACCGCTGAGCCGATCGCAATGATGAGCCGATCGCAACGATGAGCGACGGGAGTGCAGGGCTCAAGCCCTGTTCAGCATGGAACGAGCACCGTAAGGGTAGTGTGCGGATGCCATGACATCTGCCAGCTCGCTCACCGACATCTTCAAGGCTTACGACATCCGCGGTGTGGTCCCCGACCAGCTGGACGCCCGCAAGGCCTACGCCATCGGAAACGGTTTTGCGACCTTCGTGGCGGCAAGTGGGGCGACGAGAGTGCTCGTTGCCCGAGACATGCGCACCTCAGGGGTCGAGCTCTCCCAGGCGTTCACCGCCGGAGTGATCGCCGCAGGACTGACGGTGGTCGACCTCGGTCTCTCTTCGACCGACATGGCCTACTTCGCTTCCGGTCACCTCGATGCGCCGACGGCGATGCTGACGGCTTCGCACAATCCGGCGAAGTACAACGGCGTCAAGCTGTGCATGGCCGGGGCCCGGCCAATTGGGCGGGACACGGGCTTGGCGGACATACTCGAGCTGGCGATCGCTGCCGAGGCCAAGGCCCCCGATGATGGCGGTTTGAACACCGTGGTGGGCTCGTCGTCCGTCGAGCAGATGGACTTGCTGGACGTCTTTGCCGACCACGTTCACTCGTTTGTCGACGTGCACGCGCTTCAGCCGATGCGCATCGTCGCGGACACGGCAAATGGCATGGGCGGCCTCGTGGCGCCACGAATTTTCCAGGGATTGCCCTTCACCCTCGACGTGCTCTTCGGTGAACTCGACGGGTCGTTCCCGAACCACCCCGCTGATCCGATCCAGCGCGAGAACCTGGTCGCCCTGCAGGCTCGGATTCTCGACACCGGCGCCGACGTAGGACTCGCCTTCGACGGCGACGCCGACCGGGTGTTCCTCGTCGACGAGCTCGGAGAACCACTCTCCGGCTCGACGACGACGGCGATCGTCGCCGATGCGATGCTCGCCAAGTACCCAGGATCGACAATCCTGTACAACCTGATCTGCTCCCACACGGTGCCCGAAGTCGTCGCCGAGCGAGGTGGCAAGGGAATACGGACTCAGGTGGGGCACTCGTTCATCAAGTCGATCATGGCCGAGACAGACGCCGTCTTTGGTGGCGAGCACTCAGGTCACTACTACTTTCGCGACAACTTCCGTGCAGATTCGGGGATCATCGCTGCCGTCGTCGTGCTCGAAGTCCTCTCGCTATCCGGCCAGACGCTCTCGGCACTGCGCAAGCCCTATGAGCGCTACGCAGACTCGGGCGAGATCAACACCGAGGTCGCCGATCCACTCGCAGCGATTGAAGTGGTCGCAGGGATCTTCGAGCAACAAGGCGCTGAGCTGGACCGCCTCGATGGACTGACTGCCCAGCTTTCGGATTGGTGGTTCAACCTCAGGCCGTCGAACACCGAGCCGCTCTTGCGACTGAATGTCGAGGCCCCCGACGCCGAGTCGCTCGCCCGCCATGTCGACGAGGTGCGCTCGGCGATCAACGCAGCAGGAGATGGCAAGTGACGACCGGCACAGGAGTCAGCGAATGACCTCGGCGCTCGACCCACTGCTCCTCAGCATCATCGTGTGTCCCGAGGACAAGCAGCCCCTCTGGTACTTCGCCGACGAGCACTCGCTCGTCAACCCTCGCCTCAGCTGTCGCTACAGGATCGACGCCGGGATACCGGTGCTGCTCATCTCGGAGCGGGAAGCCCTTGACGCCGACGAGCTCGCACGCCTCGAAGCCAAGGCTCCGGCGTCAGCTGTTCTCACCGGCTCCGGCTCGTCCTGATCACGACGAGCTCGCCGCGATTTGGTGGGCTCGTATGCGCAGTGCCGTACCACCCGTCGAGATCACCGAGATGGGATCGCCCACGGCAATCGAGGTCTGGGAGAGGCCCGAGAACTTCGTCGTCGAGCTGATTGCCTCAGTGGCGCTCTGACCGTCAGGTCGTGCGACGGTGACGGAGGTCGACGAAATCGACGACACCTTGCCACGATCGAGCTCGTAGCTGACCCAGCTTCCCTTGACCTTGAGCTCCACCGTCGCGTAGTCGGCTCGGCCGAGGAGAGCGTTGAGCTCCTTCACAGCCTTGGCCGCATGCGGGGCCTTGGCCTTCGTTCCTGTCGAAGCGGCACGGCCGGAAGCCGACGCCGTCAGTGTCGTCGCAGCGAGGCCAATGCCGGACGCGGCTGCGCTTGCAGCAAGTGTCGTGGCAATGATCGCGCGCCGGGTGGGCCGGAACCGCTGGATATGGCCGTGCTGGACCTCAGCAGGGTGCTCAGCCTCTGCAGGGTGCAGGGCCTCTGCAGGGTGCTCAGCCTCAACAGGTGAGTGGTTCTCGTGATACTTGCGAATGCGCATGTGCCCTCCTGGGATGCAGCTCAGATCGACATGAGGCGACAACGTGTGACGGGTTCTCGACGTGGGTAACGGTCGATGTGGGTAACGGTCGGTGCGGGTGGCTCTCGAGTGGCCATCCTTGCCTGCAAATGTGCGTATCCGACTCGCAAGAGATGAGCAGTCCGTGAGGGATGAGCTGCCCGACGAAGGCGTACAACGGCTGAGCAGGCCCCACGAAGGCGTAAAGTGGGGCGTGGTGGACCGTGAGCGGGTCTGTGGTTGCAAGTCGATGCCAGCCGCAGGCGAAACGACCCACGTAAGGTGACCCTTGGTTGCCGATCATGGTGCGGCTTAGAAGTAAGCCCCGCCCGTGACCCTGCCGGCTGTCGGCTCGGCGCGGAGAAGGGCCAAGCGTGTCGTACGCAGCGATGCAGAGCCGGGGCAACCCGGCTGCCATCGAGCGACGCGTGATCCCCTCGGCGGGCGAGTGTGGGGACAAAGACCAGGTCAGCCGCTCCGGTCCACCGATACGTCACCGTGACGGCACCGCTTCGCCGATTCCCGCGGTGACCGACTCCGTAGCTGTGGGCTCCGTGCGGCCCCAGCGTGCCTTGGCAATCCTCGGCCCGACGGCCACGGGTAAGACGTCGCTCGCCGTCGAGCTGGCACGGACGATCGGCAACATCGAGCTCATCTCGGCCGACTCCATGGCGGTCTATCGAGATCTCGACATCGGCACCGCCAAGCCGACGGCACGCGAACGAGACGGCGTGACCTGGCATCTCCTCGACATGGTGGACCCGTCGGAGGAGTTCTCCGTCGCTCAGTTCCAAAGCGCTGCCGACGAAGCCATCGCCGCGATTACGGCACGAGGAAACGTCCCTGCTCTCGTCGGCGGCACCGGCCTCTACCAGCGGGCGGTGATCGACGATCTCGAGCTGCCAGGCAGATTTCCCGAGGTCGCGGCGCAGCTCGAGTCGGACGCTGAGCGAGACGGCGTCGAGTCGTTGTACGCACGCCTCGCGCACGCTGATCCCCTCGGCGCGTCCCGGATCGAACCAACGAACCGCCGACGCATCGTGCGCGCACTCGAGGTCACCCTCGGATCCGGTCGCCCGTTTAGCGCGTTCGGGCCAGGACTCGATCAGTACGGGTCGAGTCGCTTCCTCCAGATCGGCCTGGCCATCGATCGGGTCGATCTCGACCTTCGCATCGAGCGACGGCTGCGCCTGCAGCTCGCGTCGGGCTTCCTCGAAGAGGTCGAAAAGCTGGTGGCACGTGATCGGCCACTTGGTCGCACCGCTCGCCAAGCACTCGGCTACCGAGAGCTGATCGAACACCTCGAAGGTCGATGCACCTACGACGATGCGGTTGCAGAGATCGTGAAGCGGACGCGTAGCTTTGCCCGTCGCCAGCAACGCTGGTTCAGGCGAGATCCGCGCATCACCTGGATTGGCGCAACCTCCGAGCACGTCGTAGCCGACGCTGTCGCCCTGGTGCTGGGATGAGTGCCGCGCCGCGCGACACTGGTCGCGTGCCGCTCGATCTCGTCAAGTACCACGGACTCGGAAACGACTTCCTCGTGCTTGTCGACCCGGATCGCCAGCGGCCATTCACTGGCGACGTTGCTCGCTCGGTGTGTGACCGCCATCGTGGGGTCGGTGCCGACGGTCTGATTCGATTGTCGATGGCCGACGAGCTCGATGCGCGCCCGTCCATCTCGATGGACCTGCTCAACGCCGACGGTTCTCCCGCTGAGACGAGCGGCAACGGTCTGCGCTGTGCGGCTCTGGCAGCAGTCGACGAACTTCGCGAGTTCGATCCTCGCCTGGCCATGGTCGACTCGGACGGACAGATCAGATTCTCGGTGGTCACCGCTGCTGGTCGCAGCGACGTGGCAGTCCGACGCGCCCGCGCGACGCAGACGGCGAGCAGCGAGCCGGCGACGGTGCGAGTCTCGATGGGAACGGCGCACGTGCGCGAGATGGGAGACGCTGGGGCTCTCGCTCTTGGACCACTGTCCGACGCTCAAGCGAAGCTGGACCTCGAGATGCACGCAGACGCCCGCGCCTATGGCGTCGACGTCGGCAACCCGCACCTGGTGGTCGTCGATCCTGTCCGAGAACCGCTCGTCCGGGTGGCCCTTGACCATCTCGGCCCGGGACTCGAATCTGCGGTTCCTGGTGGGGTGAACGTCGAGGTTGTGGTCCCGACGGACGGCGGAGCCCGACTGCTGCTCGATGTGTGGGAACGCGGCGCCGGTCTGACGCTTGCCTGCGGTAGCGGGAGCTGCGCTGCTGCTGCTGCGGCACGTGCAGCGGGTCGTGTCGGCGACGTCGTCCACGTGGACAACCCCGGCGGCACGGTGCAGGTCGAACTCTTCGGACCGCTGGAATGCCCGGACGTTACGCTCACCGGTCCGGCTCAGCGGATCGCAGCGGTGTCTGTCGAAGACGACGTGTTCCAGCGCACAGCGGGGCCTCGCGTCACCCCGACGTCGGGCGAAGCGAGCACCGATCTCGATCTGGGACGTGCATGACCCAGCTGATCGAGCGGAGTTTCCGCGAGCGCATCGTCCTCGTGGGCGTCGTGAGCTGGCCGAGAATGCTCGACGACGTGGAGGCGAGCCTCGACGAGCTGAGCCTGCTCGTCGACACCGCAGGTGCCGACGAAGCGGCCCGGGTTATCCAGTCGCGTGCAACCCTCGACCCTGCAACCTTTATCGGCCGAGGAAAGGCCGAAGAGCTCCACCTACTGTGCGAGAAGGTCGACGCGGACACGGTCGTCTTCGACGACGAGCTGACACCGGCCCAGCAACGAAACCTCGAGAAGCTTCTCGGTCGTACGGCGATCGACCGCACCGCAGTGATCCTCGACATCTTCGCCCAGAACGCCCGGACTGAAGAGGGTCGTGCTCAGGTCGAGCTGGCGCTGCTGCGCTACCGGTTGCCGCGCCTTCGAGGACGAGGCACCTCCTTGTCACAGCAGGCTGGTGGCATTGGCACCAGGGGGCCAGGCGAGACCCAGCTCGAAGTCGACCGACGTCGCATCATGGGCAGGATCTCCAAGCTCGAGTCCGAGCTGAGAGTGCTCGAAGCCACTCGCCGGACCCAGCGCCGCGCTCGCACGCGCACGGCAATCCGCAGTGTGTCGCTCGTCGGGTATACAAACTCGGGAAAGTCCACCTTGCTGAACGCCCTCACCGACGCTGACGTGCTCGTCGAGAATCGGCTGTTCGCAACCCTCGACCCCCGGACCCGCAAGCTCGACCTTCCGGGCGGCCAAGTCGTGCTGTGCTCGGACACCGTGGGATTCGTGCGCAAGTTGCCCCACCAGCTAGTGGAGTCGTTCCACTCGACACTCGAAGTCGTGGCGGACACGGACCTGCTGGTCCACGTCGTCGACGCAAGCGCTTCTGCGCCCGAGGAGCAGATGGACGCCGTGCGCACCGTGTTGGGTGAGATCGAAGCGAGCGGCGTGCCTGAGCTGGTCGCTTTCAACAAGGCCGACATCGCGCCGGACGAGGCGTCGCGGCTCGTCGCCACGCACGCCGGTTCCGTGGCACTGTCGGCCAAGGCCGGCCAGGGGACCGTGGAGCTGCTGGCAGCGATCGGCGATGCGCTGCGCTCGAGTGACCGCACGGTGGATCTCGCCGTGCCCTACGACCGAGGCGATGTGCTCGCAGCACTCCATCGAGCCGGCGAGATCGTCGAGCAGCGCGATGTGGGGGAGGTCCTTGAGGTGAGGGCGCGACTCGATGACGAGGGGCGGCGACGTTTTGCCGAATTCGCCGTCGCACGACGTCCGGGATAGCACCGACTACTCAGGAGTACACGTGTCTCATTCGCCCCACGCCTTCGTCCCGCCGACGTACCCGTACGACCGCCTGACGCCGTTGGCCGATGCTGCCAGGGCACTACCCGGCGGGATGGTCGACCTCTCCGTCGGCACGCCTTGTGACCCACCGCCCCCCGCCGTCGTCGAGGCGCTCGGCACCTCCTCTGCCGAACGCGGCTATCCCGCCGGAGCCGGTAGCCCCCGACTGATCGATGCCGCCCGGGGATGGGTGGAGCGTCGCTTTGGCGTCGAGCTTGAGCGCCGAGACCTCGCGGCGTGCATCGGCACGAAGGAATTGGTCGCCGGTGTCCCGCACTGGCTGCGACTTCGTTCTCCAGAGCGAGACACCGTGCTCTACCCGGCGATCGCCTATCCCACCTACGAGATGGGCGCGATTCTCGCCGGGTGCCGTGCGATTCCCGTGGCTACCCGACCCGACGGCACGCTTGCGCTGGACGACATTGCCCCAGACGATCTCGAGCGGGCACTGTGCCTCTGGGTGAACAGCCCGTCGAACCCGACCGGACACCTCGACGACCTTGGCGCTGCCGCCGCGTTCGGCCGTGCTCACCAGCTTCCGGTGCTGTCCGACGAGTGCTACGCCGAGTTCACCTGGGATGGACCGCCACGCACGATCCTCGAGCATGGGCTCGAGGGTGTGCTCGCCGTCCATTCGATCTCGAAACGGTCAAACTGCGCCGGTCTTCGCGTCGGCTTCTACGCGGGCGACCCTGAGCTCGTCGGCTATCTACGAGAGCTACGGCGCCACGCCGGCTTCATGATCCCTGGACCTGACCAGCTGGCCGGCGCTGTGGCCTGGGAGGACGACGCACACGTCACGGTCCAGCGCGAGCGCTACCGAGAGCGTCTCGATCTCATGTCACACCTGCTCAGCGACGAAGGTGTGGCCGTCGAGCAGCCCGGGGGCGGCTTCTACCTGTGGGTGGGTGTCGAAGACGCTTGGGCCTTCGCTCGTGATCTTGCGACGCGCTCCGGAGCGTTGGTGTCGCCCGGCGAGTTCTACGGCGAGCCTGGGGCGCGCTTTGTGAGGATCGCCATGGTTCAGCCAACCGAGCGGATCCAGCTCGTCGGGGAGCGTCTGGCGTCGAGCCGGGCCTCCGTCTAAGGCTCCGATAGCCTCTCGCCCCTGAAGAGATCTGCGGTAAGCCCGGACAGATCTGTGGGAGGAAGGTGGCACGATGACTGAGCTCGAGAGCGCGATCGCCAAGCTCTGGGAGGAGCGGGAAACCCTCTCACCGGCTGACAAGGAAGCGGCTGCGATCGTCGACGAGGCGATCGAGCTTCTCGACTCGGGAGCAGCTCGGGTGGCGGAGGTCGATCCGACGACCGGCGAGACCGTCGTTCACGAGTGGCTGAAGCGGGCGATCTTGTTGCTCTTCCGTCTCTCTGCGATGGAGACGGTCGAGGTCGGCCCCTTCGAGTACGCGGACAAGCTGCCCCTCAAGACGAACTACCTCGAGTGCGGCGTGCGGGTCGTCCCCGGTGGATCTGCACGACGCGGCTCGTTTCTCGACCGAGGCGTCGTGCTCATGCCGAGCTACGTGAACATCGGTGCCCGTGTCGGTCGGGACACGATGGTCGACACGTGGGCCACGGTCGGATCGTGTGCCCAGATTGGCGAGCGTGTCCACCTCTCGGGGGGCGTTGGTATCGGTGGCGTCCTCGAGCCCGCCAATGCTGTCCCCGTGGTCATCGAGGACGACGCCCTGATCGGCAGTCGTTGCATGGTGACCCAAGGTGCCCGGGTCGGGCGCGGCGCCGTGCTTGGCGAAGGCACGATCTTGAACCCGTCGATTCCGGTCATCGACGCCGAGACCGGTGCCGAGCTTTCACGGGGTGTCGTGCCGCCATGGTCGGTCGCTGTCGGGGCCTCGCGTCGCCGTGAGTTCCCCGGTGGCGAGTTCTTCCTGCCATGCGTACTGGTGCTCCGCCCCCCACCCGACGCCGAAGGACACGCCA
>Ga0116230_10004408_pt1 | contig 13799 bp, 10 predicted proteins | sample S1TSphfallax_3_FD_88678 | JGI IMG/M metagenome (GOLD analysis project Ga0116230, IMG submission 88678) | Host-associated microbial communities from peat moss isolated from Minnesota, USA - S1T2_Fd - Sphagnum fallax MG | ecosystem: Host-associated > Plants > Peat moss > Unclassified | place...
CTAATGGGACATATCAACCTATTAATGGATGAAAATAAATGTAAAATCAATCCAACCAATAGGATGAAATTTCTAATAGTTGCATCATAGTTGTGAGAATGATCAAAATAGTTGAAATTTGATTTTGTAGTTGCAATATTCCCAAATCTAGTCGCAAATGACTACAAATCGCATGTAGTCGTAAATGGATTGGTTACATTTTAGCTGATTTCTACTAGTGTTGAATGGCAACTTGGTCCTCCCATTGGAGGCATCACACCTCCAACCATGCAACAAATGCCTATAGTCTGGCATATATGGCAACCAAGATAATAATCACTTCACCAAGCTCAAATGATGCCAAGTAAATGGTCTGAAATGGCACCACTACAATAGTCCACAATGGAGCAACAATCAATGCAACAACAACGATCAATCTTGTAGCAACAATCCATGAATCAACTTTTTAATATGCATGCAAGACAAAATTGGCAATGAATTAGTCTAGGAGGTGGAACAATTGGGCCATCCTCCTAGGTACTAAATGCTACTAGTTTTACAAGTAACATCCCCACAACCCCAATAGGTCTAATTCCACCAATTAGGAAACATATTAAGGTTGATAGGTGAAAGCATGAAAAAAGGAACTAGGGGCACCAAGGCCCCAATCCTTCCCAAGCACTAGCCCTAGAAAATAATAACACTTGGCCTACCATCATTGGTTAGGACTTTGGGGGAAAAAAATCAAATCCACAATTTTAAAGTTTTGCATGTAGGGAATTTGTGTAGGAAGAAGGATGAAAACAATTAAATGGAAAACCTATCTGAAAGCATTTCTTCATGTGTGCCTAGTCTATTGATGTCCTTCATACCTTGGTAGTCTAGGGGTCATTGTCACACTTTTCTCACAATCTCTCAAACTTTGAATGCGCGAACTCCCAAACTTCATTTGCAACAAACAACCTTCACATTCTATTTTTCTTCACACAAGTGTTAGTGTTCTTGCATGGACTTAAACAATGAGCATAATCTTGAGGTTATGATTTAGTAATTCATATTTGTTGAAGCACAAGGAAGGGCTTTGCAAAGTGCCTAGAGTTTGATTTAAAAGAAGAAGCGTTGAAAGCTTTCGGCTCTCCTCATTGGCAGTTTCATCACCAAGGATCATCACATTTCAAAGGCAAGTATGTTGAAAATGTTCTTTGTGTACATTTTGGCTAAGGTTGTTTATTATCTTTTGAAAGAACATGAAGCTGGTTTATTGCAAAAATTAGCGCCACACAATGGTTGGTTGTTGCACCCAAGTTTAAGGTTTATGTTATTTCCAAAGTGTATTATTATCTACAGGGTTCTCCATAGTTACAACCTTAATCTTCTTGTTGCATTGAAATTTTGAAATATATTTTTCTACTAACAATTCATTGACACATTTTGGCCTAGACCCAAACCTTTGTACTCCATTGGGTCATCATCAATAGAAATCTTGCAGATCGTTACTGGCCCATTTGTTGGCAATAAAAGCTTTTGTTTGTTGTTTATGTATGATATTTTTTAGAAGTGGCCATTCCTTATGGCATTGGAACATTGGTTTGGGGCGTAATACAAATGCAAATTTTCTACACTATGAACAACCCACAATATTTCTCTTGAAAAGAATACAACAAAATTCTACTACCTTTCCTATCTTGATTTCCTCTTCACTTTCATCCTGAAATCTCTTTGTTAATTTAGCTTGAACCAATATGCAAAATGTCCCAACTATATCATTCAAAAAAGGTTTAAGATTTTCCTTGTTGCAAGTGTTGTTGGGGTTTGATAGTTAGGGTTTATTTAATTCAAGTTCTTTATTACAAAATTGGAGTTCAACAAGGGTTTTAATAGACTTAAAACCTGTTGCATTAGATGTTTCAAACAAAATAATCCTAGCTTTTAAGTCCAACATGTCAAATTTGTTATATTGAATTTTTTTACAATGTTCACCTATTTTGATTTCATTTGTAGGACAAGGACTTGTGAGGAAAGATTGCAACTCTCAAGATTTAAACTTACACTTAATGAGGTATAGAACCAAACTCCATCTTGCTTGTTAAAATTTTGTTTATTTCCTTGTGTTTGTTTTTCAAAGTTTTGTATAACTTACATATGCTATAATTTCTTCCTAGTCTTAGGGCTTAGTTAGCTAAAAGGTTCATGAGCTAATGTTTGAAGGCTCTAAGTGTGCATAGGTCATCTAAGGAGCATCGTATTAACAAAGTAGTTTGGGAGACCTAGAGCAAATGTTGGTTTCGTGACGAGAGGTTGGCATGGGATGGAAAGGAGAGTGAAGATGATGTTGTTTACACACCACCACAAAGCCCAGTAAAAGAAGATAGTAGCTACAACTCTATAGTAAAGCCAAACTCATTTGGAAGTGTATGGTTACATGCATTCTAAAATTGTAAAACACTTGCTTGGACTAGATTTTGCTGCATTTCAAAGGTAACTAAGAATTGAACAATCTCAGTAAAAAAGAAATGGAAATCAATCATCAAAGTCCTAGATAGGTAATTAATTCCTATAGGACCTATTATTGATGATACTCAAGGAAGGGGGTAGATCCTTCCCCACATTGTAAGTAGTGACAAAAACAACGATCTTACCACTAACCCTATGCAAACTCTAGGTACATGACGAGTTTTTTTTTAAATTTGTGAAACTCAAATCTAGTAACCTAGGAGTCAAGATTGTTTAGTTCCAATAGTAGATTGTATGAATGTTCTTCACTATCCAATTTTCGTAAATTTGTAATTAGCACTAAGTAGTTGGATCCATGCTTTATGTTATGATTGTAATGTCCATGTGGTGCATGATGTTTATTCCTCTAAAGGCATTGATTAGCAATCTTGAGCATATGTTTCTTGATTTCTTACACAATATAATATATATGTTTTTGTTTTAATTTTTTTTGTTGTCATTGAAGGAGCCTTGGACCCTTGTATGTGAAATTATGGATCTTAGATAAAGTGGCAAGTTTTTTGCATGTGTATAAACAATTTTGTTACATCATCAACACCATACAATTGAAAATAGGTATTTTCTAAACCATTACAACTCACTTTGTAAAGTCAAATTTTTTATAACACCTTCTAAACCCTTACATCTAATGGAAGTTGATCATATGCATACTTGCAACTTAAACATTTGAGGGTTCTAATTCCTTGTTGATCCGAGGTTTTTTTCAAAGGTGTTTAACTATTACTTTTGAAGTAATTAACAAACCACTTTGAGCTATTAGTCCTTATTAGTAGTCCTTATTATGGATTGTTTGATATATGCAATACTATGGTATAAGACTAATTATGCGTCTTTGATTTCAAGTCCTTGAATTTGTTAAAATGTTTTTGTGGAGTAGATGTTGCTTGTCAAATGCAATATATCCTTAAATTTAGGGGTTTATCATTTTAAAAGGATTGTTGATAAGGACTAATTATTTGTTTGTGATTTCAAGTCCTTTTTTAATTTATTAAAGTGATTTTGTAAAGTAGGAGTTGTTTGGCAACCATAATGAGGTTATTTTCAAAGGACTATTGATAAGGACTAATTCTTTGTCTTTAATTTCAAGTCCTTTTTTCATCTGTTAAAGTGATTTTGTGAAGTAGGTGTTGCTTGGCAACTACAATGAATCCTTAAACTTAGGGGTTGGTCATTTTCAAAGAACTATTGATAAGGACTAACAACTTATTATTGTTGCCAAGTACTTATTAAGGTGCAAAACTATAAGTTTGTCAAATAATTGTTGCTTACCAACCACTTTGAATCCTTAGATTCAATGGTTGATCATTTTAAAAAGATTTTAAATAAGGACTAACACCTTAATGTTACGTATTTTGTAAGTTACAAAGTTGCAAGTTTGCTAAGTAGGTTTGCTTACAAACCACTTTGAATCTGTAAATTTAATGGTTGGTCATTAATATTAAGGACTTTTGATAAGGACTAAAAGATTATTGTTGTTGTCATGTATTTGTTAAGGTGTAAAGTTACAAGTTGATCAAGTAAGTGTTGAGCTTACCAACCACTTTATTTCTTCATATTCAATTGTTGATTTTTTTAAAATCGTTGTCAAGGACTTACACCTGATTTGATGTTAGGTACTTTTTAAATTGAAAAACTACAAGTTTGTGAAGTAAATATTATTTACCAACCACTTTGATTCCTTACATTCAATGGTTGATCATTTCAAAGGGTTGTTAATAAAGACAAATAATTTATTATTTTTGTGAAATGCTTGTTTAGGTGCAAAACAAGTTCTAAAAATTGAGTGCTGTAACTATTAACGAACAATAGAAGACCATAGAAAAGGATCAACACCTTATTTTATTTTTCAAATTTTTTTTAGGTGTGCAAAACTTATTTTATAAGGTAAGTTTTGTTAATAACCCAAATTTAAACCCTTAAACACAATGTTTGATGGTCGTTAAAGGATTAATGTTTAGCTTGTAGTTGATCCAAAACATTTATGAATTGCCAAAATTGCTTTTGCCTAGGGTTACTTAAGTTTCACATATCATTTTTAACCTTAAAAGTTGTGGTTGATTATATGCAAAGTACTTTGCTATAGATGTGCACACCTTGTTATAAATCCCAAGGATACTTTTTAATAGGTCAAAACCTTTTCCAATTATTGTATGGTGTTCACAACTCAACTTAACTATATAAAGTATATATTATGCATTGATCATACATAGTTTAATACATTACGTGATTTCAAGTGTTTCTAATATATTTTTTGCTATGGTGTTTTAATAAAGAATGGGTGATTTGATTATCACAATTTGTGTTGTAGTTGCCAATCATGGGCAAGGAAAAGAAGAAACCAAAGCAGGATATCAATAAAGAATATCCCAAGTGGGCTTGGGTTGATTTCAAATTTCAAGATGCCAAATTTTTTCAAGAGGTGAGGTAACTCTTGGCAAAAGGGTTGGATCTGAAGCATGAATTGACAGTTGAACATGTTACTATAATAGACATTGCAAGCTTCTTTGGCAATGTCAAAACATTCAAAACCACTAATCCATTATTTCCATTAGACATAATGAAAGAGATGGAGACATTGTATTGGAAGATCAATGGCACCAACCATATCACCAACAATGAGTTGATGGTATGGTTTGTGAAGGGTTGGATAGCAAATAGAATGAACATCCAATTAAATGGGCTAAAGTTGTTGTTGTCGTTGCAAAGGAAAAGGCTTGACGCTTGGGCAATGGCACAATGAACAAGCCCAAGGTGGAATTTTTTATAGATTTTAGTGAAAGTTCATAGAGGTCGCAAGAAGGTACATGCACATGACATGTATGTGTGAAGTTGGAAAAGGATGGAAGCATGTTTGATGTAAACATGCTAGCTCCTACAAAACCACTATCTAATGAAGATATTCACAAAGTGGAGAAAGTCTTAGACCTTAAACATGAGGTTTGGAAGTTAGCCAATATACATTTCAGGCAATTTGAAAAGAAGAAAAAAGGATTTCAAGACCATTTGCTTGGTTTGAAATTCATCATGAAGGATCACAAATTGGCCTATGAAATTACTAAAGGAAAAATTTAGGCTTTGGAGGCAAAATTCCATAATATAATGAATCAACAAGTATGGGTTATGGACCAAATCCCCTATCTTTTGTGAATTGTCAAAGATATTTGAAATAGATGAATTAGATTTGAGTTGGATTTAATAGTTGATCATGCCTAGATCATTGTCTTCATGTTAAGGAATTATATGATAAATGTTAACTATTGATTGGAACAAATTATAAATACTCCAAGTTTTGGGCAAACAAATGTTGCCAATTTGGACCAATAGATTAAGAGTTTAAGGCAAACAAATAATGTAGATTTAGACGAGACATCCATTTCTAATGCAATTAGTTTACTAGAGACTTTTGTTGTAAATGACATCCAAAAACAAAAAAATCAAAGCTAGAAAAGGAGCTTTCACAAAAAAATTTTGCAGAAGATAAAAAAAAGATGGCCCTCATAGGGGAGGGTTGTGGCGAGATGAAGATGAAGAGTTTGAAAATGCTTATGCTAGAGCTACATAGGGTTGCACAAAAGGTTGAAAAATTGGTGCTTGAACAAGGTAACATCCGTTCTTAGGTACATGCAATTAAGAAAGGAGGTGGTATGACTTTTTGGCCTTTGCCCATTTGCCTACTAACAATTGTGGAAGACATCTCATCATTGTTGAACCATGTGGTTATTGCAACTAGTCTTACCATTGTGATGACATTATAGTGACATATTGCAAGCATATTTTCCATCCTTTTTGCCTTGGTGCAATGCTACAAATCTAGAACTCAAAAAGTGTTGTGTTTGTATGCAAAGGTTACATCTGGACTAGTGGGTAAGTTGGGGAATTTGTGAACCAAATGAGGATATGCAATAATTGGTTATGGATATGCATCTTGATGACTTGCATAGGGATATGGTGTTGGGTGTGTTCAAAGTTGCAAAGTGTGGACTTGATTTGATGTCCGTCACTGGTGAATGGAAGTGGAATACTGAACTTGTATATGCTAAGATTGTTGGGATTTTGATAGTTGATAATTTGCAGCTCATTGCTATGAAGTGGCATTAGATTATTAGATCACCAATATGAATATATCAATAAGCTTTCTAGATATATTTGCTCCATTTTTGTAAAACTAATGTAAATATTACTACCATTATATGATTACAAATTTGACCATGGATGCCAAAAGCATTGGATAGGTCAAACAACTTCTTGGGAAATCCTACATGGCAAACTCAATGTTAATTAGCACCTGAAAGCAGTCCCACAACAATCTTCTCAACCACAAAATTGCCACAAACAAAAACTCCATTGTTTTTTCCAACAAAGTCACATTCAAGTGTATTATCACCTTCGCATAAGCTGAAAGATATGGCACCTACTCCACAAGCGGTACGCCAAAAGGAGGTTATATGAAAAAGGGTTAGGGGAAAAAAGGTTAAGGAAAAGGAGGATTTCCATCCTCCTCAAGTTGCATTTCCCTAGTTGCAAACACAAAAAGGGTCAACAAGTGAGGAGCCACCAACCAAGAAGTTAAAGCTTTTTGAAAAAATAGATAAAAATTCCAATGATTACACATTCATCAAATCAGCATTTGCCATTCCAAAGGAGTCAAGTAAATGTGAATTCTTAAATTCAATAACTTTCCTTTGTTGTAACTTGAACTTAATTTTCACAAAGTCTAGTACATTATTTTTGTTAGTTACCTAAATGAACATCGATATATATGTGACATGTGTTGCATGTAGGTGTGTTGGAAGAGGTAGATGGTGAAGGTGGGTAGTTTAACACAACAACAAATCCTAAAGGTATGCCAAATGCACCAACAAATCTAGGTGACTTTATGGCCTTGGTAGTACTTGATGCAATTAAGAAAATTGTAAATAAGGCCCAAGGTGGTTTTAGCCCTAAGTGTAAATCTATAGGGCCCAGTTCTAACCTGAGCTTATTAAACTAGTTTCAAGATGCAATGGTTGGGGTTGACTGTACAAGGCTAGATGTCAGTGATTTATTTAGCAAGGTGTTGTCAGATGCTTTATTTAGTAAATGTGAAAAAGAAGGGTTTGTTTTAGTACTTATGGAATTTCTCAACAATTTTTCAAAGAAGAAAGGGGCTACTAAGGATTTAGAGGTTGCAAAGCCTTCAAGCAACATTGATATAGTGGTTGATAAGGAGGAAATTGCCACAACCCCTAGTAAGAAGAACGCAAAACCACCCAAAGCCACCTATAATTCTTTGGGAGCTTCAAAGGTTTCAAGTAGTGGTGAAATTGTGGTTAATAAGGAAGAAGCCACAACCCTTAGTAAGAAACATGCAAAACCACTTAAAGGCACTTGTAATGCCTCTATTGTAGTGAAAAGAACTATCACCACATGCAATTAAGAAGACAGACCAATTAAAAAAGGTGTGGGTACAAGGTTTTCATTGAGATCCTATATGTGTTTTGAAACTTCTTTTCAAAAACCTTGCTTGAAGACCCAAGTTTAAGTCAAAAGCATCAAAGTTTATGTCAATTAGTATTAGTAAGGTTTAGGAGGTTAATTAGGATGATAGGCCATCTAGTCAAAAACATTTACAAACCCGACATTTTGTACAAGACTAATTGTAGATATCTACCATTTTTGAAATGTCATTGAATAAAGGTAAGGACTAATTTATGTATTGACATTCATTTTGAATTTAAGCACCTTATCTAATACTTCCTTTTTTTTCGACATTTAAAAACCTTTAGGTGTAGAAAGTGCTAAATGGTGATTAAAACCATTTCATCTCTTACTTATATTTGATTATTTTTTGCACATGGCACATTCATACTAAAGTTCATTGAAAGTCTCTAGATGTTTTACAACTTTGTATACAAAATGTATGATGATTGGCTTTGGTCAATTATTGTCTATTTGTTATTTAGTGCTAAACATTCAAATGCCAAATTCTCATTGCTTGTATTTGTGGCCTTACATTGAGCTTTTTCTATGTAAGTAATTAAAAGGCACCAAAATACAACATATCATATGGAGTTGATGCTTTGGTTAGAACGTTACTTTTTCAAACCATTGGTTCTTGCACATTGTTTAGTTATATTTCCTAAATACATTTTGAACTACTTGACATTTAGCACATGATACACCTTGCATTCAACGTATGCACCTTGACATTTAGTACATACACCTTAGATTCAGTAAAGACACCTTGAATTTAGCACATAGACCTTACATATGTTCAAAATGTGCAAAATGTATGTGCATTACACCAATACATTTTACATAAATTGCCTTTGTGAAGAATTTTCACTCACAAAAATATTAATATACTTTAAGCTAGAGAATGTTTTTGTCATCACTCACCCTATCTCAAGCTTTGTCTCTTCCAATAATAAGATTTGTAATGTACATTTTGGATGCTAAAATATTATTGTTGCCTTGTGTCTAAGCAATTTTTCAAGCATTTGGTGTTGAAGATGGAAATGTTACCCTAGTCATGCTTCTAGGCTAATACATTCTAAGTTGTTTGACACTTAGCACATACACCTTACATTTAGCAAAGATACCTTACATCCAGTAGAGACACCTTGAATTTTAGCACATACAACTTGCATGTGTTTCAAAATGTGTGAGGTGTATGTGCATTACACCAGTACTTTTTGAATTGCTTTACATTTAGCATACACACCTTAAACAAATAGCTTATAAAAGGCATCAAAATTACTAGATCATGGAGTTGATGTGTTCTTTTCTGGAGCACTACTTTTCACCATACACGTATAGAGTCATTTGAACATCATCTAGAGATATAATGATCTAAATATATTGTTCAACAAATACATTCCTCTTAATGATTTTTACATCCATTTAAACACACTGCAACCTATCACAAATGACCATCTCCATAAGTTTCACATTAATGTTCTAGATTGCATGTTACAACCCACATGTCCTATGTATGGTTACTATTTGTTTGTTTATCTGTCTGATTATGTACTTATGTGAACAAGCATCTCTAGTTACATACTACTAGGTAGAAAGTTCCAATGGGTATAAAGTTGGAACTCCAAGTATGTAGTTGCATAGATCTAACATTAATCTTGGACAACACATTTTGTTCAAGGAACATAGAACTTTACACATAGAAAATGACCCATGGCTTGAAAGGTTTGTAGCTAAACATTAAAACCTCCCTAACATACCTTGTTATATATCCCACTAAGCACATTCAACCAAGTCTTAGAAACAAAGCCCAACCATTGTAACAATGTTAAAGCACAATCCATGTCAAAAAATTGTGGTGGATAAAAGCTTATCATGAAAAAATGGATGTCCATACAAAGTTCAATGTTGGAAATATCAATCCCCTTGATCATCTACTAATTGATGACATGTAAGACCTTCTTGAATAAACCCTAGCACATTAGTAGATAGTTCATAGGTAGACAATGAACCTTTTACAACATGTGTTGTAGTGGGCATTGGAAACTTGGAAGCCACAATTAGATGGGAGTATACAAATGTTGCAGGTGAATCCTTTAACAAATAGTAAGACATGTTGCCTTGACGCAATCTTTCATATCATAAACCGCATATGACATAATCTCCTTCAAACTACTCTTGGCCCCAAGCATTTTTGAAGTGTCAAATCACCATATGCAAGGGTTAATTGATTAACATAATCCATAAGTTCTCATCTATAGAACTTTGGCAAAACATAACTATGTTATCACCCACAAGGAGATCTTCTACCGTCTCCTCCCCGCCATTGCAATCTCCATTAGATCATCAAGATTAACCATAGTTTCCTTCACTTCTACCCTATTGATAGGTTTCAACCATGTTAAGGTCCATGGTTGCACATGGGAAGACTACTCAGATGGAAAATTTAAATTTGCATCTTCACATTTGGGACATTGGCATGATACGTCTCGATGTTCAATCGATGTCAAATCTTGATGTGAAATGGATCGAACTTGGTGTGCCTTGTGGCTGCCATGGATTGTTTGACATTCATGAAGTTGATTTTTATCAACATCATTTGTTTTCACTTCCCAAAAGTATTTGTAAATATTCCTCCTTGCATTTGGGTAAGCTACATGTTGCCTTATAGCCTCCTTTTTCAAGTATTTCACTACATCTCTTATGCATTGCAATTTGTGAACATTTGGCTTGATTTGTTCCTTCTGAAATTCCTGCTTCAATAAAACATTAGTGCCATCAACCTCTCCCTTGCCATGCCCAATGGCAAAGTAGTTCCAGACCATTTGACATCCAAAAGGTAATTGTTGGCAAATAGTCAAATTATGGTACCAAGGTAGAAAATACCAAGACCTTATGCTTTTGAACTATCCACTATAGCCATCACTCCATACCACATGGCGATTTGGGAAACAACCCTTGTCTTGTTAAAATCCCCAATTCAACATAAAAGCATGATGCATAAACAAAATGTCATGTTCTTTTTCATTTGAGATATAATATTGAACCTCTTTTAGAATTTTTGATTCTAGATGTGCTACATCATAATATGGGTTGATCCAGTATGTAATATGTACTAGGATGGTAATTTGAAATGAATCCTAGTGCATATCCTAGATTTCATTTTTCACTTTAAATGCATAATTCTCAAAGAAGTCAATACCAAAGAGTATTGTGTTAGGTGGAAAATTTGGTATAGAAAACTTGAACTCTTTCTCTTGCCACTTTGATGTAAAATTATGTAGCACAAACTCTTGCAACCTAGGCTTCAAATAACCTATGAGTTGACTAGGTTGGGTTTCACAATATTCTACCCTAAAGACCTTTTTATCACATCTATCTACACTTTTCCCAACAACATAGGAAATTTTGCGCCAAGTCACAAGTCTTTTTTAATTCAATTTAGATGGGAAATTTTCAAGGTCTTCACACCACAAATTGGATAGTTACCTAATAAATAGTCCTTTTTGTGAAATGATGAGAAAAAAATTGTGGGGCATAAGATGGATGACCATAACTTTGTCAATTTCTTAAAACAACAAACATGGGTTTGACATTCTCTTACACCACTATCCTCTCCAAAGGGGCAACAAATTTCCACACAAGAACAAGTGCACTGCCCATGAACCATTTTCCCACGAATTTTAATACCATAAAATCCTTCCTTCAATTCACTAATTTTAGTATGATACTTGCAACAACAAGTATTCCATTCCTTGAGCTTTTTGACAAACCAAGGATTCAAATGTTCTTAGCTTCAGATGTTGATTTTTGAACAACATAAAAAAATCAAGTTGCAAAATAAAACCAAACCGCATGTTGTGATTCATTATTTAGCTTAAGAACATAAGTATTTCAAATATCACAAATCAACATTTGAGTCATAAAGTCATCAACTAACACATACAAGCTTTGGATTTTGAGCTAGGCCACAAACTTACGAAGCTTGTGTTTTTTACTATGAATAGCTTAAAACCCTATACTCACTTGTTCCTATCCAATAATGGATTTCAAATGAAATAAGGATTTGAAAAGCACAAAAAACTATTGCATAAAACACTCAAGACTTTGTGAAAGCACTTAGAATTGCTGCAAAAAACACTAAAATGCTAAGAACAAAGCACAAGGCCCTTAAGATTGCTACAACACTTTGAAAGCAGAAATATTGAAAGCACTTTGAACTATTGCACAAAGCATTAATCATGCTTTGAAATCGAGCATTCCAAGTATGGTTTGAAAAGCAAAAAAAATTGCTGCACAAAGCACTCAACATTGTGTGAAAGCATTCAAAATTGTTTCACAAAGCATTTAAAAAAAAAACACAAAACATTCAAAATTGTTACACAAAGCACTTTGAAAGCACAAAATATTGAAATTACTTTTAATTGTTGCACTAATCACCTTAAAATCAAACATTCCAAGTATGATTTGAAAGCATAAAGAATTATTGCACAAAACATTCAACATTTTGTGAAAGCACTCAGAATTGTTGCATAAAACATTAAAACACTCAAAATTACTACACAAAGCACTTTGAAAGAACAAAATATTGAAAAAAATTAAACTATTGCATAAAGCACTATTCACCTTGAAACTAATCATTTTAAGTATGATATGCAAATTTTGATTTTGGAAAGCATAATGCAAAACTACTAGACAAAACATTAATCACCTTGAAATCAAACATTCCAAGTACATGATAAACAAATTTTGATTTTTAAAAGCATAATGCAAAATTGTTGCACAAATCGATAATGAAGACCTTGAAAGTAATGGGTAGAAAAATTTCAAGGACTTAATTACATTTCCTTGTAAAAGCATTCAAAACTACCTAACAAGCTGACACATAATGACACTAAGTTGTTGAATTCATGTATGACATGCAACACTACTTTTCCTCTAAAGGTTCTCCAAGCAAATGTTTGGTACAATTCAACAAAATTTGCATTTTAAAGAACATACCAAATGACTCATAAAGCATGTGAAAAAATCTATAAAGTCAATGGCTGATCCTTCCCAAAATGACCTAACCTCTTACTTATATGCAAGCATTGGTATTTATTGACAAGCAACACTATCTCATTACTTTTAACAACATGTATTTCCAAGTAGATTATGAATTTCTTGACAAAGTATGTACACCTTAAGCTTAGTGGATGGAAACATCTCAAAGACTCATATATATTATACATACATATGTACCATTTGTTTAATGGACTTAATTTAAGTTTTCTTTGGTTCAATAAATTGTCATTACTTTCAACAAAAAATACTTCCAAGCACATTATAAACTACCTAACAAAACAAACAAACCCTATGGTTAGTGGATGTAGATTGTTTCAAGGACCCATACTATACCTATACCACTTGTTCAATTGACTCAACAACTTTTCAAATAAGCTTTCATTACTTTAGCAACATATGCGTATAAATACATTATGGACTGATTGATAAAACACATACACCTTAAATTAAGTGCATGTAAAATATTTCAAGGACTCATACTATATCTATGCCATTTGTCAATTGACATATATGACGCACTCCCAACTCCTTGAAGGACTCAAATGTGAGTCCAAGTGAAAGACAACAGAAGAGGGAGGAATCGGGACACGCTCCCTAGCTCACAACACTTTGAGGGGTAGAGGGGCGTGTTGGAGCTCCGGGATGGGACTAGGAAGAGTTGACAAGCTTCACTCACTCACATGGGCCTGCACACAACCCACACAAAGTGGTTAGTGCGTAGTTGGAGCACCTTTGGTGCTAGGACGAGCCACGAGCAACACGGACACACAAGACTCACCACGGCC
>Ga0116230_10004412_pt1 | contig 13792 bp, 13 predicted proteins | sample S1TSphfallax_3_FD_88678 | JGI IMG/M metagenome (GOLD analysis project Ga0116230, IMG submission 88678) | Host-associated microbial communities from peat moss isolated from Minnesota, USA - S1T2_Fd - Sphagnum fallax MG | ecosystem: Host-associated > Plants > Peat moss > Unclassified | place...
GCTAACTAATGCCCCTGCAAAGTACCGAACCGAGCCTGCTCCGACGGGTGAAGGTGGGAATATCCGGGGCGACAAATCGGCTGCCACCGGCACCAATCAAAACCAGAATCAGCGGAACGGCTATAACTACGGAAACTACGGTTACATCGGCAATCCCTGGTCGTCCGATTTCTACGGCTGGTACGGTGACAGCTATCCCGAAGGTGCAAACTACTACGAGCCCGTCTACAGCGACAATTCCAACGGCGGTCAAAGCAGTCCAAGCACCGCTCAGCCCGCAGCTGGCAATGGCACACAGTCCCAATCGAGCTCGACGGGGTCCAATTCGACGGTGCCGTCTCCCGAGGCAGCCCAAGCTCAACTGACCAACGCGGTTGATAAATCCCCGGCGATGGTAGCCGCCAACACCGCTGTGCAATCGGCACAGGCAGCATACGACAGCGAGCGCGCTAGAATTATCTCAACGTTGAAAGACAAACCTGACTATCAGCAGGCGCTGGCTCGGAAAAATACTGCAACCGAGCATGTGGATGCGGTCAAAGGAACCGGCAATCCTAATGCGGTTCCAACCCCCGCAGTGACAAATGCCGCTACGGTGAAGATGGATGCTTCAGAAGATGTGACGCGGATCGAAGAGCAGGCGATTGCCGCCGATCCAAAGGCGTCGGAGGCAAAAACGAAGCTGAATACGGCCATCGCGGATCGGGATGCGTTGAGAGCTAAGCTGATGGCTCAGCATTGAATAGCCTTTGGCGATCAGGGGAGTTCCAACGGGCCAATTGTTGCTGAGCACAGGCGCAGCGTAGCCGGGGCTTGGAATGCAACAGATCTGAACCGCACAGACGCCGAGGCGCGGCGAAGACCGCGAATTGAAGATTGCAGCCACGGAAAATCTACTGCGTCTTTTCCCCTGCACAAGGCGGCTTGGAGTGCGCAATCGTAGTCGGTCATTCAGAACGATATTTGCTGATTGCCTGAATCAAACCCTCGAGGGTGAATGTTTCAGCCTCGGCGGTTTTTGTCAGTTCGTGATCGGCCAGCGTCGCGGACGTGATCGGGCCGATCGAGGCGAGCTTGGTTTTGCCCTGCACGAAATGCGGCATCGCCGAAAGGAAATTTTTCACCGTGCTGCTGCTCGTGAAGGTAATCCAGTCGACCGATCCGTTTTCGATGGCATCTTTGATCGGAGCTGGGAAATCGCCCGCCGGTTTAGTTTCGTAGATGGGAATGTCCAGCAGCAATTCCGCGCCTGCTTCGCGAAGCCTGTCTTTTAGGAGCGGTCGTGCGATGTCAGCCCGCAGCAGGAGAAACCTTTTCCCGGCTGCTCCGCTGGTGGCGATCAATTCCTCCGCCAGCGCTTCAGCAACAAATCGCTGGGGACATAGATCGACCCGCAGCCCCAGCTGCGCGGTAATAGCCGCCGCTGTTTCCGAGCCAATCGCGGCCAGTTTTGCATTGCCGAACACGCGGACATCCAGGTTGAGTTCAAAAAGCCGTCGCTTGGTGAAGCGGACGCCGTTGGCACTGGTGAAGATGATCCAGTCGAACCGGTTCTGCAGCGCGTTTTTGAAAAGTGTTGGATCGCTCACCTCGACCAGTTCGATTGCAGGTGCTTCGAGCACCGTTGCGCCGAGGGCTTCGAGCTTGATCGACAACTCGCTGGCCTGGTCGCGGGCGCGGGTGACCAGAATCGTCTGCCCGAACAGCGGGCGCGTCTCGAACCAGTTCATCCGTTCGCGCAGCGAAACGACGTGACCGATGATCGTCATCGCCGGGGGTTTGATGCCTGCCTCTGCAATCCTGGCGGGCAAGTCGGCGATCGTGGCGATCACCGTCCGCTGGGTGGGCAATGTTCCGGATTGAATCGTCGCCGCGGGAGTGCCCGGCGGCATGCCGTGCTCGATCAGCTTGGCGCAAATCCTCGGCAGCGATTTGACCCCCATGTAAAACGCAATGCACGGCAACCGTGCGATCACCGGCCAGTCAATATCTGACCCCTTGCCCGGCGTTCGGGCGGCAGCCTCGGCATCCTTGTATTCCTCTTCCTTCTCGTGCCCGGTCAGGAAGGTAAAGCTGGAATTGAAGTCCCGGTGCGTCACCGGAATCCCCGCATACGCCGGCGCGGCAATGGCAGCGGTGATGCCCGGCACCACTTCGAATCTCAGACCGGCCGCCGCGAGCGCTTCGCATTCTTCCCCGCCCCGGCCGAAGACGAATGGGTCTCCGCCTTTGAGCCGGACGACATTCTTACCGGCCAAGGCGGAGTCAACCAGCAGGGCATTGATCTGGTCTTGCGTCATCGAATGGGACGCCGCCCGCTTGCCGACGTAAATTTTTTCAGCTTCCCGGCAGTGCGATAACAACCGGGGATTCACCAGCGCGTCGTAGACGACAACGTCTGCCGCTGCCAATAAATCCGCGCCACGCACGGTCAGCAGCCCCGGATCACCCGGGCCTGCGCCGACCAGGTAAACGATACCGGACGATTGACTTTGCGGATTGGTCGTTTGCGGTGCCAAAGCGATTCCTGCTGTCTGGGCAACACCGGTAAACCCATGCGGTGAACCGGCCGATGAGTTCATTGTTCGCGGATTACAGTGTAGAGCAATTCAACCCCTGGAGAGAAGTATGTCGGCAACCTTGAGAATGCCCAGCTTTAAGATGCCTGACTTCATGCGGCTTGTCGGTTCAGATGAACCCGAGGGCGCAGAACGGCGGATCTTCCCGCGCAAACAAGTGCAGACGCGCGTGCAGGGCAAGCGGTTGGATCACACGATTCCCGCCCGGCGCGAACCATTTTTGAATTTGTCGCTGCGGGATGTGTCGATGGGCGGTTTGTCTGCCATCAGCCAGAACCCGGTGGAACAGGGCGAGCGGGTGAGCGTTTTCTTCCCGCCGCAGGGCATCCAGCGCGGGTGGGATGCGTATGGCCGGGTCATCCGATGCCAGCCCAGCAGCTTTGGATATCAGATCGCGGTTGAATTTGATCCGATCCCGCTTGCGGCCTGATCGGCAGCTGCAGTCGATCGCACAAAAAGAGAACGGGGAGAAGGGCCGCGCGGCATTGCCGCGGGCCCTTCCTCGTTTCCTTCAGATACCGATCTCAACAACTGCGGCGATTCGCGATATACATCGACATGCACCTGTCCAATTCTCGCGCGGCGCTCTCCCTTCTGATCTCGGGCTCCTGTCTGATCTTTAGTGGTTGCGGGAGCAGCCAGCCATCGGCTGCATCTTCCCAGCCGACGATGGCGGCGGCACCAAAGCCGATGGTCACGCCCGCGACAATGCCGGTGGCGGCCATGAAGTCGGCGGCCATGAAGCCAATGGCGGAGCCTGTGGTTTTGAAATTCACGGACAAATCGATCCAGGCGATTCAAGCAGGCACCAAGACCGCGACCATCCGCAAGGGGGCTCGGACGTTCCCGAATAAAGTCGCGCGAGCCATCGGTGCCACAGGCAATGTGGTGATGCTGGACATCGTGTCGGCCACGCCGAAGAAGATGAGCGAACTGACCGCCGCCGATGCGATGGCAAATGGCTCAGCCTCGCTGGATGCGCTCAAGACAGAACTGGCCACCGATTACAAGAACATCGCCGGCAGCGATGTGGTGACAGTGATCACCTTCAAGTTGAGCAACGCTGATGGGATGTAAGGGGCAGATGGGATGTAAGGGCAACTGCAGAAGGTAGCCGTTGAAAATCTGTCAGGTTCACTGCAAATTCACCGGCATCACCACGCACAGAAAGTTGGGCCCGCCCCTCAGCAATCCCGGGCGATTTGGGGCCGTCATCTCCAGCGACACTTCGTCGCTATCCACCACACGCAGGGCCTCGGTCAGGAATGACGGGTTGAACCCGATCTCGATATCCGCGCCATCGTACTTGCAGGCGAAATTGACCGTGGCTTCGCCGGCCTCGGGTGATCGGCTGGTCAGTACCAGGCCCTTCTTGGAGAAATGAAATTTTACGCCCCGGCTTTCCTCGGTGGTCAGCAATGCCGCGCGCCTGATCGCCGACAGAAAATCCGCCGTCGCGGCCGTCATTTTTTTGTCCGTGTCCTTGGGAATCACATCGTCGTATGGAGGGAAGGATCCCTCGATCAAATTACTGGTCAGCGTCGCATTTGCGGTGTGGAAAATCACCCGGTTCTCGCGGACCTGGAAACCGACCAGTTCCTCGGGATCGTCGATCAGCTTGTCGATCAGATTCAGAGCCTTGGTTGGGATGATGACCTTGGCCCCTTCCTTGGGCAATTTCTCGGTGGCTAAATCACCCTTGGCCATCGCGAGCCTGCGGCCATCGGTGCTGATCATCGCGATCTTCTTGCCCATCGCGGTGGTGAGCACGCCGTTGAAATTGTATCGCCCCACTTCCTTTGCCGCGGCGAAAAGTGTTTGACCAATGAGGGCTTTGACGTGCCCTCCGGGCAATTCAAAATCGGCTTCGCCTTCAAAATCCGGGATCGGCGGGAACTCCGCCGACTTTTGCGTGAAGATTTTGAACAGCGAATCCTGCCCGCGGATGGTTGCGAAGGTTCCGCCAACGGCATCGGTCGCTTCGCCGACTTCGATCGACAGCGTGTCATCCACGCTTTCTCGCACAATGTCGCGGAACTTGTCGGCGGGCACCAGTGTTTCGCCCGGCTGTTCGATCTGCACCTGGCTGTCGCTGTACCGGATCGTCACCTCCATGTCCGTGGCAGCGATGGTCAGCCGATCCTCGGCCGCGGTCAGCATCACGCATTGCAGCACGGGCTTTGGCGTGCGAGCCTGGACCACCACGCTGGCGACATTCAGCGCTTCGAGCAGCGCACCACGATTGCAGATTACTTTCATTTTCTGTTCCTAAAGCGGCATGGGCATCCCGCCCACGCTTCCAAATTCAAAATCAACCCGATCAGTCTAGCCGCTTTTGACCCGGGCAGGAAATTTCCGCGCAGTTGAAGCATGGACGAGGCGCGCAAGACGCCCGTGCCCCTTCACTTTTGCACTCTACAGTCTCTGTTCTTATACATACAACATTTAAGTCAGTAGTAGCAGTGAAGAGGACCAACCGATTGTGGATAAAAACAACCACTAACACTTAAACATCGATAAATAATAATCTTATATTCGATATTATGGGAAATTTGATGTGCATAAGTTGTGGGCTTCCGAATTCGCCAATGATGCGGCAGCCGATCATTCCGATCGAACCGACGCCAGGGCAGCGGATGCCCACCGCTCAAATCGATTGCCCGCGCCAGCCAGCCGATAAGCAACGCCATTTTATCCACGGGCCCTACAGTCGGGCTGATGAAACAAGAAAATGGAGAACCGACAACTCCTCACCAGACGGTGCCTGACCTCGATCTTCCATCTGCGATCTTCTATCCTCTGGGAACCAGCAATTCCATGGACAGCATCATCGACATCTCCAAAGTGGATTTCAGCTACGGCAATACGCCGGCGCTGCGGGAGATCACCATTCAGGTTCAGCGCGGCAGCATCGTGGGGCTGATCGGTCCCAATGGCGGCGGAAAAACAACCCTGGTGAAGATGCTGATTGGGCTGCTGGAACCCGTGTCGGGACGCATCGTCATCGACGGAATGGCGCCGGCGAAAGCCGTTCGTCGCGGTGATGTGATCGGTTACCTGCCGCAGCAATCCGCCCGACCGGATCGATTTCCCTTGAGTGTTCGCCAGGCCGTTCGCCTGGGCTTGGCAGGCAAGACCGGCATTTGCCGGAGTTATTCACAGGAAGATCTGGAATTCGTCGAGTTTCTCCTGCAGCGGATGGAGGTGACCGACCTGGCCGACCGCCCGATTGGGCAACTGTCCGGCGGACAGCTGCAGCGGGTTTTCATCGCCCGGGCCTTGGCGCCGCGCCCGCGCATTCTGCTTCTGGATGAACCGACCACGGGTGTGGATCGAAAAAACCAGCAGCGGTTCATCGAGTTTCTTCTGGCACTTAAAGCGGAACTGAATCTGACGGTCATCATGGTCAGCCATGACCTGCGGGCAGTGTCTGCCATCGCCGATCGGATTGCCTGCCTGAATCAAACGCTGCACTACCACGATGTGCCCCAGCACATGCCGGCGGACTTGCTGTACCGGATGTTCGCCTGCGATCTGCAGGCGATGGGCATCGGGGCGCATGTCGGGTGCGATGCAAATTCCCAAATCCCAATCCCCGAATGAAGTCCGAAGTTCGGATTTACCGCAGGCTTGGTCCCGCCGGTCGGATGATTCCCTTGAACCCGATGCATTTCCACATCGGGATCTTCTGCAGGACCACGCCATCGCGTGTGATGACGATGTCCGGCAAGGGCACGATTGCCTCAAACGATTGCCGCAGCGGCGGGTAGGTGGCCCGGCCAACGTAGATCGCATCCCGGCCGATCAGCTCCGGGCGATCCAGCGCACGGTCGGGCCAGATATCAAACTGCGTCCACCGTCGGCGAACCTGTGGGTTGGTCCAGTAGGAGCCGACGAAATACGTTTTGGGCTGGTTGGGCAGATAAAACGACAACTCGGATGCATCCTCATACGCCTCGCAGAGCACGAAGCTGTTTGCCGGCAGTTTCGCCAGCTCCCGCGCGACATCGCTGGCAAACGGGTCGGCCATCCCGCGGAGCTTGTATTCCATGTCCAGCCGATTGACCCAGTGCTGCGGGGTTCCATCCCGTGGCTTGAGCGGGTGATGCCGGTCGAGCCAGCCCGCAAGCGGATAAAGCAGTGTCAGGTCGTGCAGGATCGGCTGAATCGCGATCCCGAAAATCAGAGCGCCAACGAAAAGCCCGCGTGCCTTCCGCCAATGAGCCGAGATGAAATAGGCCACCAGAATCAGCAGCGTGAAATACGCCGGTGCAGGCCAGTTCACTTGAACTTTCGCAACGATGGAGTCCGTCAGACAAACGAGAAAAAACGATCCGCCGATCACCAGCAGAAACAGCATGCCCGGCGCCTTTGAAGCGAGCGAAACGGCGTCCGGCATCGCTTTTTCGGCTTGCCGAATGGATCGCATGGTCGTCCACGCCGCGGCAGCCATCAGCACCGCGAGCATGGGGTTGACGACCAGGAACTGTGCGCCGAGAAAGGAGAAGAAATCGCCGTGACCGATACCGCCGCTGGTTTGCGTGGCGACGTGATGAAATGAAACCCAGTCATGCCGGGCATTCCAAATCACCGGCGGGGTCAGGCACAACAGAGAGATTGCCGTCATGATCCAGGGCCAGACGGTTTTCAGCTTCGCGCGGCTGGGTTTGTCAATGAGCAGAAACAGAAGCACGATCGGCAGCCAGATGAGCGTGCCGTATTTGGTCAGCGCCCCCAGCCCCACCGCCAAACCCGCTGCAGGCCAGGCCCAGTTGCGGTGGTCGAATATTGCCTTGGCCAGCAGGCAGGTTCCCAGTGCCCAGAAAAAAAACATTGGCGGGTCGATGGTCATCAGCATTCCGCCCGCGGCATACATCGGAACGATCCCGCCCAGCAGCACCGCCCCCAGCGCCAGCTGGTCGCTGCCGAATAATTTCCGGGTCAGCCAGTAAGTGCAGATGGACGTTCCCACCGCAAAAATCAGTGCCGGCAATCGCACCGCCGGCATGGTTTCGCCCAGGAAAAAGCAGCTCGCCCGGATGATGTAAGCCACCATCGGGCCTTTGCTGTAGTAGCTCAGATCCAGATGCCGGGACCAGTCCCAATATTGCGCTTCATCGCCGGACAGATCGATCGGACAGCTGTGCGTGAGATAGTGCCAGCTGTTGCAGAAATTCAGGATCATCAAGGCTGCGAAGATCAGTCGGCAGCGAAAAGGGGTGAGCAGGCTCAGAAATTTCATGCCGAATAGGAGTGTACACGCTGGCTGCGGTAGAATCCCCCGCCGATGTCAAACGGTACGATTTTATCATCGCCCGCCCCCGCGACCCGCACACCGATGCGGGTTTGGGTGGGGTTGTCGGTGGCCGTGGTGCTGGATGTGCCGGTGCAGCTGATCTGGAAAGCGCTGATGATCAAGTACCGCGATCCGATTCGCGGGCCGCACGACAAATCGGATCATCCGATCGGATGGATTCTGCAGCATCATCATTGGGGGATGCTGGCGATATTCCTATGGCATCAGACGCGGTTTTTTCTGGGCCAGCTGCGCACCTGGGCGCTGATGTCGCTGTTCGTGGGGCAGTTTTTTGACTGGATCTGGGTGCTGGGCAACGCGGATCTGAGCTTCGCTCAGCCGTTCACGGCCCTCTCGTATGTGGCGGTCAGCTCGTGCGCGGTGCTGTTCTTCCACGAGCATCTTTCCCCGCCGCGAATCTTCGGTATCGCGCTGATCCTGGCGGGCGTCATTTTGGTCGGATCGTCGGACCACAAGACGACCGACATCGCGCTGCGGGTTGCGGGGGAAAAACCGTGAATTTTTCCGATCGATTCATTGGGATCTTGATTCTGTTCGCCAGCGTAATCTCCGAAGCGCTGGGACAGTTCGCATTCAAGCGCGGCGCAAACCGTGGCCCGGTGACCGCCGCGGGACCAGAAATGGGACCCTTGGCCGCCATTTGGAAAAACTTCCGGTGGATCCTGCTGGGGCTTGGCGGGTTCATCGTCGACGGGCTGCTCTGGTCGGCGACGCTGTTTTATCTGGACATCACCGTCGCGCATCCCCTGGGCAGCGTGGTGTTTGTCGTGGTGGCCCTGTTCTCCCGATTTTTCCTGGGTGAGCATCTGTCCCGGCGAAGATGGGCCGGCATCGCCTGCATCCTCGGCGGGGCGGCGATCGTTGCGGCCAATTAAGCTCCGGGGTAATGTTCCGGGCCGTCAAGGGACCCCAAATCATTGCCGAGGGCACACAAAAATCAAAATAGATTTGCTCAGAAAGCGCAGCGTGCTGGCGGCCGCGGTGACGGCGGGTGTCCTTTCGTTCCGCGCTTCAAATGCCGCCGGCGCGTCAATCGGAGAGGTCTTTGTCATCGCGCTGGAAAATCACAATTTCACCCAGCCAGGCAGTTACACCCGCCAGCAGCAGATCAAGGGCAACACCGCCGCGCCGTTCATCAACAGCCTGATCACGCCGGGGAATCCCAACGCGTCGAATGTTTCCTACGCGACCAACTACACCAACTCCGGCACGGGGGTGCATCCGTCGCAGCCGAATTCCATCTGGGATGAAGCGGGCACCAATTACAATCCAACAACGGGCACGACCATCCTGAGCGACAATGATCCCAGCTCGGCGAACGGGAACATCTTTTCCGGGACACCGCACCTGACGGGTCTCATGGATGAAGCCGGAATCTCCTGGAATCCCCGACTGAATGAACAAATCCGAATGAAGAATGACCAAACCCGTTGCCGGACATTTGTTTTGTCATTGTGATTTGGGTCATTCGTCATTTATTCGGGGATTCGGGTTTCGGAATTGAGTGCTGTGAAAAAGTACCATCGGCGTCTGGCTGGCGAGACGCCCGTGCCACAAGTTTTTCAAAGGCCTCGATTACAAATCTCTCCATGGTCAAAACCGTTCCCATCGGCAACAGCGGTTCGCTGACCGCCGGGGGCTCGTCGCCGAACCCCATTCCGCTGGCGGGGTTTGGGAACTATAACGGCGGAGATGGCGGTTGAGCTTTTATTCCTCGGCACCGGCACCAGCGCGGGGGTTCCGATGATCGGGTGCCATTGCCCGGTGTGCAGCAGCACCGATCCAAAGGACAAACGCACCCGCCCATCGGTGGTGATTTCGCAGGGCAAGACGCGGGTGCTGGTGGATACGTCACCGGAACTGCGGTTGCAGTGCGTGGCCAACGGCATTGACATGGTGGACGCGGTGGTCATCACGCACGGGCATGCCGATCACATCATGGGATTGGATGATGTCCGGCGGTTCAATGCCCTCAAGCACGGATCGATGGACGTCTGGGCCGAACCGGCAGCGTTCAGCACACTCTCCCGCTGTTTTGGATATGCATTTCAAGAACCGGCGGCAGAACTGAAAGTGTTTCGTCCGCATCTGATTCATCGGGAAATCAGTGGTGAGTTTTCCATCGGGCCCATGCTTTGGAAACCGATCCGGTTGTTTCATGGGAAGCTGGCGGTGCTGGGGTTTCGGGTGGGAAAGATAGCGTATTGCACGGATGTGAACCGGATTCCGGCCGAGTCGTTTCCGCTGCTGGAGGGGTTGGATCTGCTGGTGCTGGATGCGCTGCAGCGGACGCCGCACACCACCCATTTCTCGGTGGATGAGGCGCTGGCGGTGGTGGAGCAGTTCAAACCGAAACAGACGCGATTCACGCACATCGCGCATTCGCTGGGGCATGCGGAAACCAACGCGACGCTGCCGGAGAATGTCCGCCTGGCGTTTGACGGGGAAATGGTGACGATCAATGAATAAACGGTATCGCGCCATCGCCGAGTATTACGACGCGGAGTATGCCGGGTCGAAAATGCTGCAGCAGGATGTTCCGTTTTTTCTGGGGCAGTTGCCAAGGAAGAAGCAGCACATTCTGGAACTGTGCGTGGGCACCGCGCGGGCTGCGATCCCGCTGGCACAGGCGGGGCATCGCGTGGTCGGGGTGGATTACGACCGGGATCTGCTGGAGATCGCCCGGCGGAAGCGCGATTCGGTGGGAATCAAAGACGATGACTTGTCGCTCGTCCACGGCGACGTGCTGAAGTTGAAACTGCCGGAAAAGTTTGACTGGATCTGCCTGTTCTTCAACACGCTGCTGGCGTTTCCGACGATGGTCGAGGAGGACGCGCTGCTGCGGCGGGTGCGTGCGCATCTGAAGCCTCGGGGGAGGTTCTGGGTGGATATTTTCCAGCCGGATCTGAACATTCTCGCGGGGGTTCAGAGCCGGGGGTTTGATCCGCATCTTTTCCATGTACCGGCCTTGAACCGCACGGTTTACCAGACCACCGAGATCAAACGGCACCTGTCCCGCCAGACACAGGATGTCACGTTTCACTATCAGTGGTTCGACGAAAAGGGCCGGGTTCACCGCGAGAAAAACACTTTCGAGATGACCTGGCTTTTCCCGCGGGAACTGTGCCTGATTCTGGAACACAACGGTCTGCGGATCGAGCGGCTGTTCGGCAACTACGACGGGTCGGAGGTGAACGCCAAATCACCGCGCCTGATCGCGCGGTGCGTGGCCTTTTGAGATCTTTGGTCATTACCGGCGACCCCCGCCGCCCCCGCCGCGGCTGTCACCGCCACCGCGGCTCTCACCGCCACCACCGCCTGACGAGCGGGCGGGTTCAGCGCTGCGCTGGCGGGCGGCGTGTTCCTCTTCCAAACCCCCGCCGCCGCCACCCCCACCATAGGAACGGGCGGGCTGCTGGGCCGGGGCTTCGCGTACCGGGTTTTCACGGGCTGGATTTTCACGCACGGGATTTTCGCGAACCGGATTCTCCCTAACTGGATTCTCCCTGACTGGACTCTCTCTGGCTGGGTTTTCACCGGCGGGGGTTTCAACCGACGGATGTTCGACTCGAGCCGGTTCGCTACGCTTGGCGTTATTGGCCTCGGGAACGTCTTTCATCGCGGTCCAACCGGTGGCTCCACGCGATTCCCAGCCGGCGTCGGTGCGGCGATAGACCGAGCCGTCGTGACCCACGTACACATTATTTTCCTCCCGCGTCGCGGCGGCGCGCGCTGGCTCGGGATGTTCGCCCGGGCTGTGCTCATGGGCGGCACTGATTGCTTCGGCGCGGTTGACCGGCGCGGCTGCGTTCCGCCGGACGTTGTGGCTGCGGTTGTAGATGTTGATGTGGTCGATGACTGCGTTGGCTCGATTGTCGTGTGCGTCCCCGGCGTGATCGTGGAGCGACCGCAGATCGCGGTAACCGATATATCCGCCGGATCCCCACCAGCGGTGCTCATACGGGCGATTGGCGAACCAATCATTGCCGTAGTAGTAACCGGTGCCGAAACCCCACCCGCCTGCATAGTAATCGTACTGGGCGTCGAAGCCCCAGGTGTTGGGATAGGCGTAATACTGGTTACCTTCCCAGGCGGGGTAATTGTAACCGGTGCCATAAACGACGGTGGGGCCGTAGACGTAGGAACCGGTGTAACCGGGGAGATAGCCGCAATAGACCGAGTCGGGCGTGGAGTCGTAGACGTAGCAATAGCGGCAGTAGTAGATCGGGCAGCTGGGAGGCATCGTGTAGATGGCAGGGGGAACGGAGGTGCAGACAGTCCAGGGCCCGTTGGGAGTCGCCGACTGATACCACACGGCCTGATCGCAGCAGTAATAAGTGTTGTCAACATCAATGACTGGATCGGCGCAGTTCCTGGCGTATGTCATCTGCGTCCCCTCGATGGGGACGAATTGGGGGGCGCCATCATAAGTCACCTGCAACGAGGAACCGGCGTTTCGCTGGATGACGGTGGTCTGCGGGATGTAAGCGTCATAGCGGGCATCCTTGGCGGCCTGCGTGCCGGCGACGGAAACCAGCACATTGGCCTTGGGTGAATCGGCTGGGATCCTGGCAAACGAAGGCGGCAGTTTGTCGGAAGCGATATACGCCCACGGCCCGGCCAGCGCCGGCGCGGTGAACCATCGGCCCGACAGCAGCACGAAGAAATGCTGGCTGGCGACCTCCATGAACACATCCGACTGGGTGTTGTTCATGTACAGCAGATCGCCGGGAGGAATGGGGATGTAGGTCGGTGGACCGCTGCTGGAAATCAATTCGGTTGGAACCTCGGCGACGTAAATATTCGTCGGCGCGGTGGGCATTGGTTGAGCGCCCGCGGGCGCGCCCGGCGGAGTGGGCGGGGCCTGCTCGACCGGCTGGGCGGATGGCGTGGTCAGCTTCGCGCCAACCTCGCTCACGCCGGCGGGGAGCGCGCTGGTTTGCACCCACGATCCACGGATGTCAGTGGTGCTGAGCCAGATCGTCCCGGCCTTGAGGTAATAGGTTTTGGAGTTCAGATCGAACAGCATGACAAATGGCGTATTGACCACCGTCATCACGCCCGCGACGCCGGATTGCTGAAGCTTCGGTGGCCCGTCCAGCACCACCAGCGTGGTAGGCACCTGCGTGAAAATAATCTGCGGCGGATTGTTCTGCAGCTGCTGGGATTCCTCTTTCACCTTCTGGGCAACGCTGAGCGTCGCTTCCAGCTGATCCAGCGACAGCACCAGATTCATGGACGGAACCTGCTGCTGAACGATCTGCCCAAACTGTTTTTCCTGATCATCGGAGGCATTGGGCAGCTTCACCCGTTTGACCTGGATGTTCTGAATGGAAACCGTACGCGCATCGCGATCGGTGGAGACGCGGGCCTGGAACCACATCGCGCCGAATTCCGGATCTTTCGCGCCCGGCGGGGTGAGTGACACTGCCGCCCGCGCGTTGATCGTGTTGCCGTCGAATTTGTCGGGTTGGGGTTCGTAAACCGTGATCAACCCCCCTGGTGATTCCAGATGCTGCGGCCATTGCGACGGCGCCGCCTGCGCGCTCAGCCGGCTCGTCATCAGCGATAGAACCAAGACCGTCATCAGCGAAAGGCATTTTCGATCCCAGCGATTCATTTGGTTTTCAGACATACAATTTTCTCCAGCTTCGTCCGCTGTCATTTTAGACCCCGCCAGATGTCCGCGGTTAGTCTTGCGGTCTGTTACATTAGGCTGAACGGGACTGAAATGGATAGGATGAAAATGCAGCCGTGTCGCATGAATGTCCCGCCCATGCCAGTGTGTGACTGTAAAACCCGGAAAACCAATATGACCGCTCATCAACTCATCTGGCTCGCGATGGTCCTGATCTTGTGCTGCTGTGAAGAAAATGTTTCCGCCGCCCCCGCGACC
>Ga0116230_10004413_pt1 | contig 13792 bp, 9 predicted proteins | sample S1TSphfallax_3_FD_88678 | JGI IMG/M metagenome (GOLD analysis project Ga0116230, IMG submission 88678) | Host-associated microbial communities from peat moss isolated from Minnesota, USA - S1T2_Fd - Sphagnum fallax MG | ecosystem: Host-associated > Plants > Peat moss > Unclassified | place: USA...
GCCGCCTATGCCGAGCTGCACCGTATCGAATTCGGCCTGCCCGGCATGACCCTGGCCTTCGCCGACCAGGACGGCTGGCGCGCCACCTTGACGCTCGGCCTGTCGGACGTGGAGCTGAAGACTCCGGTTAAGCCGGATCAGCTGTTCCAGATCGGCTCGATCTCAAAGTCGTTTATTGCGCTGTCGCTGCTGAAGATGGCGGAAGACAACCGTCTGAGGCTCGACGACGCCGTGACCGACCTCTTGCCGGACCTGCCGTTGGCTAAGGCGCCGCGGTTCACCGTGCGCAATCTTTTGAACCACACGTCTGGCCTGCCTGACGATGCCCCCCTGTTCCCGCGCGGCATGGACGGACTGTGGTGCGGCTTCCCGCCGGGCGGCGCCATGTCGTACTCAAACACGGGCTATCGAATCCTCGGCCTGATCGCCGAGAAGATCGACGGCCGGCCCTATGCCGAAACGATCCGCGAGCGGGTGCTAAAACCCCTAGGCATGGGGGCGACGCATCCCCTGATCCTCGATGGCGAGCGGGCGCTCTACGCGACCGGCTATAGTCCGCTTTACCGCGACCGACCCTATATGCGTCGCGACCCGCTGGCCTCCGGCCCCTGGACGCCGGTAGCGCAGGCGGCGGGTTCGGTGGCGTCCACCCCCGGCGACATGTCCCTCTACCTGGCCTTTCTGATCGGCGCGGGTCAGGGCAAGGGCGCGCCCGTCTTCTCCGACGCCAGCGCCCGACTGTTCGTTACGCCCCCCGAGGTGGAGGCGCCGGCGTTTGGCCCAGGCGCGCGCTATGCCTATGGGGTGGCGCTGGTCCCCTTCGGCGGGCGAACCCTGATCCACCATACCGGCGGCATGTTGACCTTCTGCTCGTCCTTCCACGTCGATGCGTTGGCGGGCGTCGGCGCCTTCGCCAGCACAAACTGCACAGTGTCGGAAAAATATCGTCCTCGGTTGATCACCGCTTACGCCTGCCAACTTCTGGCCGCCGCGCGGGCTGGCCAGCCCCTGCCGTCGCCGCCGCCGATTCCGCCGATGGCGCCGGCGGACCCCAGCGACGTCACGTTCGAGCCGCTGGTGTCGCCGGCGGGCGATCGCATCGCGCTGGAGATCGTCGGCGACTCGATGCGGGCGCTGTGGAACGGCCGGCCGATCCGGGTCGAGTCGACCGACGCCGATATCTATCTGCTGGGCGACCCCAAGCTCCAGATCCTGCCGCTAAAGCTCGAGCGCGTGAATGACAAGGTGGTCGCCGCCTGGTGGGGCGGTGTCCGTTTCGCCGCCGACCCCGCCCTGCGGTCGCCGCCGCCCGTACCTGCGGCGCTGAGAGCCCTGGAGGGCCGCTACGATAGCGACGACCCCTGGAGCCCTGGTCTCAACCGGGTCACGGCGCAAGGCGAGGTCCTGGTCCTGAACGGCGAGGAGCCGCTGGTCCCTTTGCCAGGCGGCGACTATCGCGTCGGCGCGGACGCCCAGGGGTGCGAGCGCGTCCGCTTCGAGGCGCCCCTCAACGGTGAGATGCAACGCCTCGTCATCTCCGGCGCTGACACCCTACGCACCGGCGAGGCGATTGATGAATAATCCCTCGCTACGACGGCCACGCCGGCCTGACTAGAACGCCGCCGCGATTGAGGCGGTGTAATGGCTGCCGTAGGTCTTGCCCAGGTCGTGTTGGTCGGTATCGGCATAGCGCAGGTCGAGCGAGAGGTGCTTGGTGAAGGCGTAAGTTACGCCGGCGTTCCAGGTCGTATTGTCGGATAGGCCGCCCGATTGTCGGCCTGCGGCGCCGCCTAGCGTCAGCTTTGGCGTGATCCTGTAGGCGGCGCGGCCTTCGCCGTAGACGTCGTTGCGATGAGACCCGAAATAGTTTCCCGAATAATAGACCGCCCCGCCCAGGGTCACGGGGCCGAAGTCATGGAGAACCACGGCCTTGACCTCGGCTGTGTCGATTTCGGTATGCGCCGGCTGATCTATATAGCCGTACCGGACCACGCCGAGATCGAACCTGAAACCCTGGACGACCGGCGTCCAGCCGGCCGACAGATCGTATTCGGCGGCCGTGCTGTTATGGAAATCGACGTTCTCCACCCCGACGCCGGCGTAAAAATTGTCGTAGGAAACCCGGCCTGACCCAAACACCGCGGCGCCATTTTCCGTCTGGCTGATCCCGCGGAACACATAGTCCGAAGCCGCCGTCGCGGTGAAGGTGAATACCGGGCCGGCGACCACCGGCTCGGGCGGCGTGGCCGGCGGGAGCGCCAGTTGCGGCATCGACGAGGTGTCCGGCGGCGTGGCGCGGGCCGTCGCGTAGCTCAGACCTAGAATAGTCATCGCCGCCGCCGCCAAGATGTTGCGCATTTTGGTTCCAGTCTTGAGTAGGTCGGCGCAAGGCTTTCGGCCGCCCCTCAGACATCAGCGTGAAGAGAACCCTCTGCGGCCGGAAGCGTCGGAAACTACCCACGAAGGGCTCGAGAGCCGTCGCCAAAGGTGGGAGCCGATTTTTGAATCAAACGCGCTTTAAATTGTTGAATTAAATCAACGCGAACGGGACGCTGGAGCGAGCCCACAGAATAAGTCCGTGCGTCGGGAACTAACGCCGAGCTTAGCGGTTCAGCTTCGGGGCCTGATCTGCATTCACCTGTGTGCACCGCGCCTCAAAGCGGGGACATCGTGCCTTTCGTTCGCCCTACGGTCTCAACCTCGGGAGACGCTCATGTCCCAGCGCGCCGAACGCCACCGTTTTCCGCCGATCTTTGTGATTTCGCCCCAACATCTGAGGCGTCGACGCCGGCGCTGACGCGGGTCGCGATCGACCAGGGCAGGGACGCCGTTACGCTGCACCAAGCTTTGCAGTCGGCGAGCCGCGACGTGCGGCCCTATCGCATCGCCGATGTGGAACGACGCCTACGCCAAATGGTCGCCAAGCGCGCGGGGTCAAAGGGCGTCTGACGGGGCTTCATCCTGTCCCCACGTCGTCGCACGAGGCTGTAGTCCTGTTGATCCGGCAGGCTGGCGCTGTAGTGAAGGCTGCGCTCTGGGATCGCGCCGATCAGGAAGATTACGTTTGCCGGTTCTTACAGCTCTCGCCATGCCGTCGCCGCCAAAATTTGGACCCGCTCTATGATGCGGCCGAAGCGGCGCGGTTTGGCCTCGATCAATGCGGAGGTTCGCGACGGCATCGTGCCCGCCGCCGATGGATTGGCCCTGACGCCAAGCGCCCCGGCCGCAGGCGCGCGCCGCGACTATCGCACCATCGCCCTGATCATCGCTTGCGCGCTCTTCATGGAGCAGATGGACGCCACGGTGCTGGCGACCGCGTTGCCCACCATGGCGCGGGATTTTGGTGTGCCGGCGACCAGCCTTAGCACCGCCCTGACATCCTACCTGTTGGCGCTGGCGATCTTCATTCCCGCCAGCGGTCGTCTGGCCGACCGGTTCGGCTCCAAGACGGTGTTCATCCTGGCCATCGTCACCTTCCTCGCCGGATCGATCATCTGCGGCCAGGCGACGGTGTTGCCGGTGCTGATCGCGGCGCGGTTTCTGCAGGGGATCGGCGGGGCGATGATGATCCCGATCGGCCGCTTGGTGCTGCTGAGGAGCGTCGCCAAGGAGGACATGGTTCAAGCCATGTCGTGGCTGATCATGCCGGCCATGGTGGGGCCGATCATTGGGCCGCCGCTGGGCGGCTTCATCGTGACTTACCTGAACTGGCGCTGGATCTTTTACCTCAACCTGCCGATCGGCCTTTTGGGCGTGGTGCTGGTCGCGCGGTTCATTGGCCAGGTGAGGGGCGACAAGCCGCCGGCGACCGACTTTGTCGGCTTCGTGCTGTCGGGCGTGTCGTTGGGGTGCCTCTTGTTCGGTTTCGAGATGACCAGCCGCTCGGGCGAATTTCAGCGGGCGCTGATCCTGATCGCAGTCGGCCTCGTCGCCGGCGCGCTCTATATCCGCCACGCGCGGGGGCGCGAACAGTCTATCCTAGACCTGACGCTGATGCGCGTGCCGACCTTTCGGCTGTCGGTGATCGCAGGCTCGCTCACCCGTATAACCCAGGGCGCCCAGCCCTTCCTTTTGCCGTTGATGTTCCAGCTCGACTTCGGTCTGACGGCGGCGGCCAGCGGGACGATCACCATCGCCGGCGCCATCGGCTCGCTGGCCATGAAATGGTTGGCGCCCAGGATTTTGAAGCGGTTCGGCTTTCGCGACAGCCTGATCGTAGGCGGTCTCCTGGCCAGCGCCGGCTACGCCGTCTGTGGTTTCTTCAGACCCCAGTGGTCGATGGCGCTGATCTTCTTGATCCTGACGGCTTGCGGCTTTTGCATGTCGTTCCAGTTCACCGCCTACAACACCATCGCCTATGACGAGATCCCGCCGGAGCGTATGAGCAGCGCCACCAGCTTCTACGCCACCTTTCAGCAGCTGATGCTGTCGCTGGGCATCTGCGTCGGCGCCGGCGCGCTGCATGTCGCTATGCTGGCGACGCACCGGACGTCGCCGGGCCTTTCGGCCTTCACCCTGGCCTTTCTGGCGGTGACCGCCGTCTCAGCCTCCGCCACCGTCTGGAACATGCGTTTTTCGGCCCACGCCGGGGACACGCTCAGCGGACGCGCGCACTGACCGATCAGGTTTTGGACTCAAGCGCCGAGGCGGGATCAGCGGCGATCTTCGGATACTCAGTGCGCATCAAGGCGCGCCACACGCCCGGCATGGCGTCGTAGGCAAACTCTTTCCGCCCCCAGGCGCGGGAGAAATAGGCGCCCGGCGCATCGCCCATCTCGAGCCAAGGCGGCCAGGTATTCAGATCGTTGAAGATCATGGTCGAGGGCGGATTGGGCATATTCGGGTCCGCGACATCTCTGGCGAGGCCCACGAAGGTCGACAGATCATTGACCCGAATGCGCGACGGCCCGGCCTCGTGGCTATAGGCCAAGTGATCGCCCAAGACCGAAATGGTGTCGCCGTCGATCCAGGCGGGGCCCGTCTCGACGTGGTTCTCCAACGGCGCCAGCGGGCCGCTCGTGGGCAGCGGGGGGCCGGAGCGGCCGTAGATCATGGTCTGCGGCGTCGGCGGAAAGTAGTGGACGTCGAGCGTCTTGCCGGTGATCGGGTGTTTGATCGTCTTGAGCAACGCGCCGGTGTCGAGATCGGTGTAGAAGGTGGTCGTCGCCGCCGTTACCGCATAGCCGCTGGCCAGGTCGTGGGTCCTGAACAGGGTCCCAAGGTGCATGGTCCAGAGCGGGTGCAGCACATTATCGACCGCCGCATAGCGAACGCCCCTGAGCCAACTGAAGGTCAGGCTGGAGTCCATGGAATAGGCCAGCTTGCGGTGAACAATGTGCGCGTCGCCCACCGGCCGTGCGGGCCGATCGATCGGGAAGGGCGCGGGCTCCGCGCGCGCTTGCGACAGCGGCGCCAGCACGGCCGCTGTCGAAGCGAGGCCGAGCCGAAGCAGGGCGCGACGATCGGTCGGCGAGGGGGTCATGGCCGTAGCTCCAGCATTGGAGGACGAAGCGGGCCGCCTTTCCGCATTCCAATCCAGCTGAGGCGCCGCCGGTGACCGCATTGCGGATGCCCAATGGGCCTGTTTCTCCCGCCGCGGGGCGCCCCCTGATACGGTGACGAATGACTTCCGACTTTACCGACCCGATCGTGGCCGCGGGCGTCGTGGGCTTGGCGGAGATGTTCGCGGCAGGTCTCGCAACCCCAATCGATGCGCTGGAGGTTTGTGTCTCCCGGACCCTGCGCTTCAATGGCGCTCTAAACGCGGTCCTGGCCCTCGATCGCGAAGGCGCGGTGCTGGACGCCGAGGCCAGCCGCCGCCGTTGGGCGAGCGGCGCCCCGCGCTCACGTCTGGACGGGGTCCCCATCGCCATCAAGGCCAATATCGCCGGGAAGGGTCTACCCTGGCATGGCGGGATCGCAGCCTACCGCGACCGCATCGCCGAGCGGGACGCCGACAGCGTCCAGGCGCTCCGCCGAGCCGGCGCCGTCATCGTCGGCGTCTTGAACCTGCACGAGGCGGCGCTGGGCGCCACGAACGATAACCTGGCCTTTGGCCGATGCCACAACCCCTATCGCCATGGCTTCACCCCCGGCGGCTCGTCCGGCGGGTCGGCTGTGGCTGTGGCCGCAGGCCTCTGCGCGGCGGCGCTCGGCACCGATACGCTCGGCAGCGTGCGCATCCCGGCGGGGTATTGCGGGGTCTTCGGCCATAAGCCGACCCACAATCTCTTGCCGATGGGCGGCGTCATGCCCCTGTCGCCGACTTTTGATGATCTCGGCGTGCTGGCGAGATCGGCGCGGGATGTGTCGGCGGTGATGGGCGTCTTGACGAACGGTGGCGTAGAGCAAAGCGACGCCCCGACGCCGATCCGCTGCGGGGTGGTCGATCTGGCCGATCAGGTTGAGCTCGACGGCCATGTCCGCGACGCCTTCGAACAGGCCGTGGAGACGGCCCGCGCCGCAGGCTGGCGCGTCGAACGGCTCAAGCTGGACGGCTGGGATATGACCGCCATGCGCCGCCTCAGCCTCTTGATCGTCGAGGTCGAGGCCTTGGCCGAGCACGGCGCGATGCTGGCGCGCAACCCCTCAGGCTTCAGCCCTGCCCTGACGGGTATGCTGCAATGGGCGGCGCGGCAGCCCGCTGACAAGATCGCCCACGCCTATCTCCAGCTGAAATCGGCGGCGGACGCTCTGCGGCGCCAACTCGCCGGCTTCGACGCGATCCTGACCCCGACCACCACCGCCCCGGCCTTCAGCTTTGACGTCGCGCCACCCGCCTATCAGGCCGATTTCACGGTGCTGGCCAATATATCGGGGCTGGCGGCGACGGCCTTTTCCCTTGGGGTAGGGGATGAAGGCATGCCGCTCTCGGCCCAGATCATCAGCGGCAGCGACGCTTTGGCGATCCGGCTAGCAGGGCGGCTGACTAGAGCGACGCCGGTGGCGGGCGGCTATTTGTAGGCGCTCGCCGTTATATCAAGATCAGAAGCGGCTTTCTAAACGACCAAACCGCCCTAAATTCGCCCTTGAGCAATGGATGGTGAAGGCTCGGCTCAACGCATGAAGGGGTGACGATTTTGGTGATATTGGGCATCCTATTGGCGCTTGTCGGCGCCCCGGCGCCGTCTCAAACGTGCAATTATAACCGTACCGAGATGCTGAATATGGATCTCGATACATTCGATCAGTCCGATAAGGGCTGGCGAAGCCTTCTGCAGAAGGGCGAGTGCGACGATAGCGCGGTCGTTATTATTAAAGACTATCTGTCAGCGCACCCCGATCTCTCTGCAGACCAGCGCCCGCAATTGCTGTGGCACGAGGGTCAAATTCTCGCAGCGTCTAATCGCTACGATGAAAGTCTTGCCGTGTTTCGGTCAATTCATGAGACAGAAGACAGCATGCGCCTCTACAAGGCGGCGACGATCGCCTTCCTCCAACGGGATAAAAAGGCGCTGCTCGCGGCGAGAGCGGAGCTGGCGGCGCTGCCTGAACCGCCGGATTTCCAAGCCGCCGCCAAGGTGTTTAAGGAAAAGACGGGAGAGACTCTCGCTTGGCCGGAGAATCTAGATGTCGTGGATGGGTTGATACGCTGTTTCAGCAGCAGCTACCGCGTTGCTTATGGGGATAAGTGTCGTCGTTAGGTGGGGGCTGGCTCTCTCTTTTCCGTCCTGCCCGGACTTGTTCCGGGCATCCGTGGCGCGACATTGCAACGGCCAAAATGGGGGTCAGGCTTCGTCTCACAGCCCCTGCCGTCTCGCCGACCGAAGACATGGTGCACGTTTGAACCCCATGTGGCGGTTGCAATGTCGCGCCGTGGGTCCCCGGAACAAGTCCGGGGAAGACGAAAGCGAGTGTGTCTTTGGAGCTACGTCACCCCGGTATCGCAAGGCCCCGCTGCACGGCCGGCCGCGCCAGCACCTCGTCGCGCCAGCGCAGAACCGCTGGGAAGCCTTCCAGATCGACCTTGAAGTTTTTCATGCTGAGCGCGATCGTCGGGATCGCTATCGTATCGGCGAAGGAGAAGCTTGAGCCGCCGAGATAGGCATGGGTTTGCAGGTGCAGATCCATGGCGCGCAGATAGATGGCCAGATCGTTGTAGAACTTGGCGATCAAGCCTGCGTGGGCTGCCTCGTCGATCTGGCGGGCGAAATAGATCCCGGACGTCGCCGCGCCGAAGCCGCTGATCGCGGTGGCGGCCCACTGATAGGCCAGGGCCCGCTCCGTCGCCGAAGCTGGTAAAAGGCGGCCGGATTTTTCACTTAGATAGAGGGCGATGGCCAGGGTCTCGGACAGGGCGAAGGGGGCGCCGGCCTCGCCCACATCAGCGGCGTCATCGACAATCGCTGGGATTTTGCCCGCCGCGTTCACCGCCAGAAAGGCCGGCGTCTTGTGTTCGCCCGCGGCGAGATTCACCGCCTTGACCTGATAGTCGAGACCACATTCCTCAAGCGCGATCGACGCGCGGTGACCATTGGGCGTGGCGCTGGTGTAAAGGGTGATCATGTCTGTCAAGCTCCTCGATCGGGAGCTGGATAAGCGACGCGGGCGGCGGGGGCGCCCGGCTATTCCGCAACGCCCGAGCTTCGGATGAAAGCTAAGACGCCGCCCGTTCCGCTTCTGGCTCTTCCATCGCCGCCATCTGCGTGGCCTTCAGAATCTTACGATACAGGTCGGTCGCTTCGATGGGCTTGGCCACATGCAGGTCCATACCGGACTCGAGGTGAACCTTGATCTGATGCGACATGGTGTCGGCGGTGAGGGCGATGATCGGTGTGCGCGCCCGGCGCTGGACGGCCTCCCGCGCCCGGATCATACGGGCGGCTTCGGGGCCGTCCATCACCGGCATCTGCACGTCCATCAGGATGAGGCTCCAGTCCTCCCGCTCCCAAGCGTCGACCGCCTCGGCGCCGTTCTCGACGATCGTGACGGCTATACCAAACGACTCCAGCATGGCGCGGAGCACCATCTGGTTGTTGGCGTTGTCCTCCGCCGCGAGCACCTTGAGCCTGTCGTCGAGCCCATCCCCCGGCGAGGTGTCGTCCTGCGTGATCGTCGCGGCGTCGCCGAGGCGCGGCAGGGGCAGATTGGCGGTGAAGGTCGAGCCTGCCCCAAACGCGCTTCGCGCCTCGATATCGCCGCCCATCAGGCTGGCCAGGTCGCGACAAATGGCCAGGCCCAGGCCCGTGCCGCCAAACCGGCGTGTCGTGCTCTGATCGGCCTGGAAGAATCTTGAGAAGAGATGGTCCAGCTTGTCGGCCGGGATCCCGATGCCCGTGTCGGCCACCGACAGGCGCAAGACCCTGCCGTCATAGGTTGCGCAGAGGCTGACAGATCCCGTCTCGGTGAACTTCAGCGCATTGGAAATCAGGTTGGAGACGATCTGGCGGACGCGGGTCGGATCGCCGTAATAGCGACCTTCGGCGCCCGCCAGATCGACGTCGAAGCTCAGGCCTTTGACCTTCGCCAAGGGCTCGAAGCACTCCACCGTCGCCCCCAGGGTCTGGCCCAGATCGAACTCGATCGCCTCCAATTCGATTCGGCCCGCTTCGATCTTCGCCACATCGAGCACGTCGTTGAGAATCGATAACAGCATTTCGCCCGAGCGGCGTACGATTTGCAGCCGCTCGGCCTGGGCCGGCTCAAGGGGGCCCGCGCCCATGATCTGGGCCATGCCGAGGACGCCGTTGAGGGGGGTGCGAACCTCGTGGCTGACGATCGCCAGAAAGTTGCTCTTGGCCAGGCTGGCCGCCTCGGCTTCGAGGCGGGCGGCCAGGAGCGACGCCTTCAGCTGGCTGTGTTCCGCCATCATGGCGGCGATCGGTAGACAACTCGCCGTGATCACGCCCAGAACGACCTGAGTCATGAAAAGGTGCGCCACCGGCGTGCCGGGGTAGATCGCAATGGGGCCGTGGCCGCCGATGGTGGCGTAGATAGCCGCCAGGGACGTGGCGAGCAGGCAGAAAGCGACCACGGCGAGCGAGGTGGTGTAGGCGACCGCCATCAGGGCCAGGGGAAGCAGAAACATCATCGGAACCCGATCCTGGCCGAAGACGAGCGCGACGACTGCGGCGTAGAGGACGAGCGCTCCAATATCGCGAAGCCGGGTTTTGCGGCTGATGGCGCGCCACCGATCACGGGTCATGATAAGAAAAATGGGGGTCAGGAGGACATATCCGACCCAATTGGCCGCCGCTTCACTCAGATAAACCGACAGGAAATCGATCTTAAAAAACCATCGCACGATCCCGCTCTGAAATAAAGAAACGCTGAGAGAGACAATCAACGAAAATAAAAAGAGCATAACAATATTTTTTGTTTGGTGATAATTGGTTTCATTATCATATTTTTTGAGTACAAAGCTAAGGCCAAACAAAAATACGGCGTCAGGAATTTTAAGTAGAACGATAAAAATCAAGTCGTCATGCAAAAACACGCCGGGAAGGCCGGAAGCAACTTCGGTTAGCAGGGTCATGATCAAAGGCCGATGCCGGAACCGGCCAAGCATCATGGCCAGGGCGATGCCATCGGAGGGCCAGATCGCCATCTGGCCTGCGCTGAGCGTCATGGACTGGATCGCGACGTAGACGGCGATGAAGATCAAGCCCGAAATCAGGGCTAGCTGTGCGGCTTCCGTGCGTGTGGGCAGGTTGGATTGGGCGAACATGAAGTCTTAATCCCTCACGACGCGAAGAGATTAGGCTCAGCACTATTTCCGTTCTGTTAATGAAATAAAATACCGATTGAAGGACGCCGATTAGGATCGAACGTTTATTATCCGGACTTACCGCTCAAACTTAGATCGCCTGATCCGCAATTTGACGTCGATCCTTTCGGATCGAAATAGTGGGACCAGGACTGCAATCCGAAGGTCGGGCGATAGACGACATCGTCAGGCTTGGCGCCCTGCAGAGCTGAGCGCGCGGCGGTTGGACTGGACCTGCGCCGCGGGTTCGCCTAAGCCGATGAGCGACATGCAGGCTTTCGTCGCGCCCCTCTTTGTTCCGGCTAATCGGCCTGATCGCTTTGAAAAAGCGGCAAATTCTGGCGCCGACGCCATTATTGTAGATCTCGAGGACGCCGTGCCTCCCAACTTAAAGGACGAGGCGCGCGAACATTTACGGCTGGCGCAAAGTCTGACCCGCCCGGTCTTTGTCCGATGCAATGGCGAAGGGACGCCGTGGCATGATGCAGATCTTGGCGCCCTGGCCGAGCTTGGACTGAAGCGGATTTGCGCGCCTAAGGTCGAGAGCGCCCATCTTATCGAGAGGATGGCCAGCCGGCTCGGGCCGGACATTGAGGTTCTCGCCCAGATTGAAACCGCGCGCGGCGTTGAATGCGTCGGCGAGATCGTCGCCCACGCGCGCGTTCGCCAGCTCGCCTTTGGGCCGGCCGACTTCTTTCTCGACCTTGGCGCCGCGCCGTCCGACGTGCTGACTCAGCATGTCCTGTGTCGGTTGGCGATCGCCAGCCGCGCGGCCGGAAAGGCGGCGCCCCTCGACGGTCCGTCGTTCGCGGTCAATGACCGTGAAGCCCTCGAACAGGCGTGTGGCCAGGCCTTGGCTTGCGGCGCCGGCGGCAAGCTCTGTATTCATCCGGCCCAGACGGCGGTTGTCCTTGAACAGTTCACGCCGAGCGCTGCGGAGGTCGCGTGGGCGCAACGCGTCGTCGCAGCGGATCTGGATGGCGCGGCGCAAATTGTCGACGGTCTGATGATCGATGCGCCCGTCGTGGCGCGGGCGCACGCGATCCTTGCACGGGGTCGGCGCGCCTGACCTTGGCCCGTCTCTTCACCTTGGTCCGTCTTTTCACCTTGGTCCTTTTGGGGATCTCCAGATCGACCACATAGCGGACGGTCTTGGGCCTCAGGGTTGAATTGACGCAGCCAGACTGATTGATCGCCGCCTGTCCGCCATAAGGGGCCGTAGACCGTGGATCATGTCAGCCACCCGGAGATCCGCGAGGCGGTCGCCCGTCTTTGCGCGCGCTTTCCCGGCGAATATTGGCGGGGGCTGGACCGGGATCGCGTCTATCCGACCGAGTTTGTGAACGCCTTGACCGAAGCGGGTTTCCTCTCGGTGCTGATCCCAGAGGAATACGGCGGCTCAGGTCTTGGGCTCGGCGCGGCGACGGCGGTCTTGGAGGAGATCCACCGCTCGGGCGGCAACGGCGGCGCCTGCCATGCCCAGATCTACACCATGGGCTGCGTGCTGCGGCACGGGTCGCCGGAGCAGAAGGCGCGCTACCTGCCGGGCGTCGCCTCGGGCGAGATCCGGCTCCAGGCCTTTGGCGTGACGGAGCCGACCGCCGGCACCGACACCACGCGGATTTCCACCTTCGCCCGGCGGGACGGCGACCGCTATATTATCAACGGCCAGAAGATCTGGATTTCGCGGGCCGAGCATTCCGACCTGATGGTGCTCCTGGTCCGCACCACCCCGCGGGAGGAGGTCAAGCGCGCGTCCGACGGGATGAGCGTGCTGCTGGTCGATATGCGGGACGCGGTCGGCGCCGGCCTGACCATCCGCCCCATCCGGACCATGATCAACCACGCCACCACCGAACTCTTTTTCGACGATTTGTCGGTGCCGGCCGAAAACCTGATCGGCGAGGAGGGGAGGGGGTTTCACTACATCCTCGACGGCATGAACGCCGAGCGCATCCTGATCGCCGCCGAGTGTATCGGCGACGGCAAGTTCTTCCTGGATCGCGGCAGCGCCTACGCCAAGGACCGAAAAGTGTTCGGCCGCGCGATCGGCGAAAACCAGGGCGTCCAGTTTCCTCTGGCCCGCGCCCATGTGCAGGTCAGCGCCGCCGCCCTGATGGTCGATCACGCCACGGCCCTGTTCGAGGCGGACAAGCCCTGTGGGACCGAGGCGAATATGGCCAAGCTCCTGGCCTCTGAGGCCTCCTGGTATGCGGCCGACCAGTGTCTGCAACTCCACGGCGGTTTCGGCTTTGCGGAGGAGTACGACATCGAGCGCAAGTTCCGCGAAACCCGCCTCTATCAGGTGGCGCCGATCTCGACCAATCTGATCCTCAGCCACGTGGCGACCCACGTGCTGGGGCTGCCGAAGTCGTTCTGAGCATGACGGACGGCGGGATCAACATCGACCATCTGCGTCAATGGATCGGACGGTCGCAAGAGCGGGAGGAGGTTGTCGCGCCGACGCCGATCGAAGGCCTGGCCGCGCTGCTCGACTACCCATCGCCGCCGTGGTCAGCGGGGCAGCTTCCGCCGCTCGGCCATTGGCTGGCCTTCCGGCCGAGCGCGCCCCAGTCGCAGCTGGGCCAGGATGGCCATGTCAAGCTCGGCGGTTTCCTGCCGCCCATCCCTCTGCCGCGGCGCATGTGGGCAGGCTCGCGGGTAGAGTTTCTAAAGCCGCTGAGGCTGATGGCGCCTCTGTGCCAGAAGACGACCGTCGCCGATGTCACGCTGAAAAGCGGCGGATCGGGCGCCTTTATCCGGGTCACCCTGCTGCACGAGGTGTTCGAGGGCGAAGAGCTGGCGGTCCGGGAGCACCAGGACCTGATCTACCGCCCCGCGGCGGGCCCGGCTCCAGCGACGCCAGCCGCCGCGCCGCCGCCAGCGCCAGCCAGCGACTATCAGCGCGCGGTCTCGCCCGATCCGACTCTGCTGTTTCGGTTTTCCGCCCTGACCTACAACGCCCACCGCATCCACTATGACCGCGACTTCGCGCGCGACGTGGAGGGTTATCCGGGCCTAGTGGTGCATGGGCCGCTACAGGCCATGCTCCTGATCGACCTCTATCAGCGCCAACACCCGAGCGCC
>Ga0116230_10004419_pt1 | contig 13787 bp, 8 predicted proteins | sample S1TSphfallax_3_FD_88678 | JGI IMG/M metagenome (GOLD analysis project Ga0116230, IMG submission 88678) | Host-associated microbial communities from peat moss isolated from Minnesota, USA - S1T2_Fd - Sphagnum fallax MG | ecosystem: Host-associated > Plants > Peat moss > Unclassified | place: USA...
AATTTTTTAAAAAAAAAAATAATAGAATGAAAATATGGGGGGGGGGGGGTAAACATTAATCCCATGAATGTTTTTCTTAATTGTTTAACATTGTTGATGAAAATGATTTTTTAAACAAAATTTTAAAAATTATTTTGGTCCCATCATTATATTTCCCCTTATAATCACATTATCCATCATTATTAAATGACATTCAAGTTCATAATATTAATACTTGAACAACAAATGAAGATGTATATAAATAATATTTTATTTATTTATCTTTTAATCATGGATGAATTTCATCCAATTATTTAATCCAACTCATAAATGAGATTCATCCATGCAAAAATGACATTCATCCATATGAAATCATTCATCTATGGACACATTCATCCATGTAGGTGGATTAAAATCACATTAAGTTACAAGCTTAAAACTATAAGTTCAAGTTTTACGCTCATGCACAAGCCATCTTCATTTGAACCAATGTTGGACATGTATTTGAATCTTTGTTAAGTATTAGTTGGTTATTAGACCAAATACATGCATATATGGGTGAAAACAGATTATGGGGAGGCTATGATTGTTGTCATGTTGTATTGCATTCAAGGATACCATATTTAAATTTCAATTATGTCATTGTTAAAAAGGATTTTCACAATTTTTTGCATATTTCATGGTAGGTCAAAACACAAGGAATCAAACAATAAAAATATATAGTTTTTTGTTTCACATGAAATTTTGTTAAATTGTATTTGCACCAAACAAAAAAATGTTACAACATATAAGAAAATGCAAATACATTCAAAAAAATGATTGAAATGATTTGTAATATTTATGAAATTTGCATTATTTGCTAAATATTGTAATTCCATATGATTGGAATAGGTTTGTGAATTGTGTGAAGAGTTTGATAATTATTATATCACAAATGGGTTTTTTTTGGGGTCATGGCCATAAGTATGTGATAAATTAAAATTTTGACAGACAATCATTTTCAAACGAAAGATGACAAGAAATGTGAGGTGGGACCTTTTTAAATTCCATTTCAAACAATTTTGGTTAACTAATTCAAGCCAAACTAAACCCGCTTCCTACCCAATTATTTTTGAAAGTTGTTATTTACCCTCATAACCAAAACTTTTATGGAATTAAAATATTTGTAAATAGATTAATCCAAAGGGAAAGAAAAATACATGGTGTTTACCAAAAACCCTACAACATACACTTTGAATATTTGGTAAAGTCTAGAGTAGGGTTAAGTTTAGGTTGTGTTTTTTGTAGTTTTAGTATTTGCTTATAGTTGTTTGATGTTTTGTTGTTTCTAATCTTCTTCACTTTCTGTAGTTACCACTTTTTTGCCTTTGCAACATTCACAATGTGTTGTCAAAATGTACAATGATGTTACATGAATGCAACCTATTGGCTAGTGGAGACTATTGGAGATGAAGATCAAGCATTAGGGGAACATGGAGCATGAATCTATCAACATACTAAAAAAAAGTATGTCGCTTCAAGTTTTCGTTTTTCACATCTATTTTCATTCACATTTTGTTTAAGGTGCACAATCTTGTGGGGGAGGTCTTTCAATATTTTTCATTTATATTTTGTTGCTCATCATTTAACCTCTAGCTCTAGCTTTCAATTTCTTTCACGTGTTCTATTTGTTTTTTTCTTTTCGTTTATTGCAAAACAACAACAATTTCAAAAGTCAATTAGAGGGAGTTGGATGTGAAGTGAAATTGGAAAAATCTTTGGAAGTTTCAGTTGGAAAATCTAAGTAAAAACCAAACCTTAAAAACAATTGACTTAATTCAAATGTGAACACCAATATGTTGAAGAATATTATTTGGCCCATCATCACAAGGAATGTTGTTTCACCTTGGATTTACTGTTGCAAACTACCTATTGAGGACACAATATATTGTAAAGGGAATTGATTTGATTAAAAAAACTTTGACAACAAAAAAAAATCAAGAAATAGAAATTAATGCAAAGGTTTAACAACAAAAAACCTCATGATAAGAACTAGATGAAAGACCTATGATAGGGTTGAATGATGAAATAAGGAGGTAATATTTCAACAAGGATAATTTATGGGCAGAATTTGAGTAAATTTAATTATTAGCCAAAAATTCAAAATAAGTTATAAATCCCATTTATTGTATTTGCATTTCCAATCCCACATCATTGATTGTAATGGCGGAAATCATTAAAGTCTTATGAAACTTAATGTTGTATAAGATATTAAGGGTAGGATTATTGCAATAAACCTTCGTAAGCAAATTATAAACCAAAGGGTCCAAATGAAGTTGGGTGCAAAAGACCTATTATTTACAATAAAACATTAGAAAAAAAATGAAAGTTTAGGGAACACACTATGGGTGACTCACTTTTGTCCAAAAAAAATGATCTATAATTAATGTATATCATAGTACATAGTAAACTAAAATCTTAATGACATTATTTGGCAATCTTAATCACAAGCAACAACTTTAGAATGTGTAGGATAACATTTTGAAACCCAAAGTTTATTCTAATTTTAAGTTCATTTTGATCCAATAGTTAAATAAAGAGGATTGGATCAAATCAATGTACTCATAATATATAACATAAAAATTTCAATGACCATAATGTTTCATGTTTGTGATTTATGAAACATGACTAAACAAAAAAAATTTGAATAAATAATTCAATGCCCATTTATAAAATTTCCTCCTCTTTCATATGGCAATGGCTTTTTAAAAAAGAACATTATTACATTTGTATGATTCTACAAGTGTTAAAACAAAACACATTTTTTGAGAGGATTTTCAAACAACATTTTTGAATTTATAAATGGTATTAGATTCAATTAATTTATATCAATCATTCATCACAAAAAAAAGTTAGTAAATAATTCCACCCATAATTTTAATTTTGAAATATATATGTATTTTTTCATATCATGTGACACATATTATTTTGAATATATTCCATATGTTCATTTTTAAATATATTTAAATAATTGACTAGCTTACATTTAAAACTAGTAAAATTTATCTTAAACAAACAAAAATAATCCAAGATGTCTATACATTACCCGAAAAAAATTAATTTCTAACAACAATTTGGGTTACATGTAGTGTGCTTATGCCCTTTAGATCAAAGGAACTAAGGAAATGAAACCTTTTAATTAACATCCTTGGCAAAAGAACATTTGGGTACTCAACCAAAAAGGGTGGCAAACACCAAAATGTTAGGTCCAAAATCATTTGAATATTAAAGTCAAAGGCAAGCAATGAAACAAATCAATCATTTGTGTGATCAATTCCCCATTTTACAAACAAAAATTTGTGTCTTGCTAGAAGGAGGTTACATTATTAAAATTAATTGGTATTAAATAAAATTGTTCTTGTAAAAAATAAAAGTTTGACTCATAGGGCCTTTGGGAGGAAACATCACCTTTCAATTATATATTTTGTGATTAGTGGTAGGGGCTACATCCAAATGATTAAAATTTCAAATACAAAAATTGTTAGGTTATGAGTTTCATTATTTTATGATTTCATAACTCACACATACAAATTTTGATTGAAGAGTTTCAAAGGGCAAATTAGGAACCTTCAAAAAGATATTTCCAACGTTGTATTACATGATTCAATCAAAGTTCATTTGATATGTTTTTCCCTTGGTTTTAATGGTTACAAATCAAATTGTTAATTTTATTTTCAACTTTGCTTTTGACAATAACTTGAACTTCAAATCTCCAAATGGAAAATGCAAGCCCACTTTCAATATTTACACTTCAAAACTTTTCAATGATATAAAAAATTAATTTGAACAAGATTTTTCATTTGTATTTTTGTTCCAAAGATTCAAAACACTTTGAAACACCAATTCCAACTTTCAAAGGATTATCATTTAGGAATGCTAGGGATTCACTTTTTATGCAATTTCACACATTTGTAAGAATGCACTTAAATCTTGTGACATTTTTTCAACCTATATCCTTTTTTGTGGCCCCAACTTTCATCATGAACCCAAGGTAAAAAGTTATGATATATTTACCAAATACACTTACGAATATCTTTTCCAAACCACATGGCAAAAGAAATATCAATTGGTTTGAAAGAAAACTAACATGAATACAGACTAAACCTAACTTTATTAAATTGGGAGATACCCCCAACCATATACTAAGTTACAAGATGTGTATTTCGAAAATGGGGTTTGTATGAAGGTTGAGTGGGACATCATAGTTCAATCTAGTGGGTGCGTATTGTTTGCAATTAGAAGTGTTGCCTAAGGTTCAATAATAGTAGCAAAAGGTGTGTATTGTTTGCAATTAGAAGTATTGCCTAAGGTTCAATAGTAGTAGCAAAAGGTCCGCAAGAAGTGTGTACACCACAAACATTTTCAACCCTAACACCTTTTTTGATAAACAATTGAAGTCCTTCCACAGTAAAGGATTTCTTCATCCTATACACATAGTACAACTTATTTGGCCTACATGACTAAAAATTTGCAAGAATTGATTGATGAGAATGATTCCTTGATTGATTGCAGATTTATGCTCCTTTTCATATAACCCCATGAAATATGGACACTTCTATGTCATAAAGCCAAACCCTAGTTCATTCAACAAACCTAATGATGATTTTTTCCATATAACTCATTTGGCCAAAAACAAAAACACTGTTTGATGTGACCTCATTTTCCAACATGACCAAGCATGAAACTTTCATGTAGACCATGCCATTGGACATATATGAACTGGTTCATGTTTCATCATTGACCGACAAAATGGATGGTCATTTTCTACACGGTTAGAGTTCAATCCAGCAACATAAAGTATAAAATCCTCAAAATCTTCTCATCTGAAAATTTGGACATAACAACAAACAGCACTCATAAAAATTCCAAGGAACATGCATAAGAAAGAGTATTTTGGCTACTTTGTTGCAAAAGATTCCTCAACAATGTTATTTTCCTTTCTAATTTGAAAGAATTGTTTGTAGGATGATTGTCATCATCCCATTTAAGAGCAATGTGCTGCTATCACTGCATTCCTCAGCTTCCCAAAATCTTTTAGTAAATTGTGAGCAAAATATGCTGTGGGACATCTGATAAGGCAATGGAGTGCTATGCTAATGGAGCTCTATGCATTTGTTCACTTCCATTTGAAGACTTGATGCACAATGATATTAGTTGATTAGGGCAGACTTGGACATTGAAAGAGTCATGATTACCTGTCAAGTAGAAAATGAAACCCCTTTCCTTTTAGTAGGGGGAGGATATCAAATGACTTCTTGACAATAATGGCCATCCTGACATTTACGCCAAATGTGGGAGCATAATTGATGCACAAATATTGTTCAACATGATGCCCTACACACAAATCACAAAAGTCAGAACAAGAAAGAAGACACATGTGTAATTGAAGAGTAGAACTCTATACTAACACTTTGAAGGCAACCGTTATGTCAGTTCCAGCAAAATCAAAACAAAAACAACACAAGAATGAGTGTTCATAACCTTATAAGTACTCAAAAAGTTACCAGACTGACAAGAAAAGAAGATGAACAAATCACCACACTCTTCAGGTATCAAAAAAACATGGCACATTCAAATAGCCCATTGAAAACTTTGCTTTGCAGGAAGCTGGCACTGTTTGTCTAATCCAACCCTTTCAGCCTACCAAGAATCTGTATTACTAGTCAGAGAAGATGGAAGGCCCAATTGAATGAGAAAATGAAAAGTTGAAATTATAGATACCAATGCAGAGAAATGGAGACACTCTGTTCATCTTGGTTTGATCTCAACTTGCCGTCTTAGCTCTAGTATAAGATTTAGATTGTGGAGTTTAGCAACTGTGACCTTACCAAACATACAACATGAAGCATTAGGCTGTAAACTTCCTTTTTTAATCCCTTCTCACTCAGAGATTTTGAGAAGAGATTGTGTTCACTCCACAACTCCAAAACAAGGGAAGTTATTGAAGACGAGCAATTCATCAAGTAAACTGTAAACCCAATCCAATAGGATCGCATATTATCTTGGCAAAATTCACACAAGAAAGAGTACCAGGTACTTACTGATCAAGGACTGATGAACCAGTTCAACACTGTGCAAGGATGACTGATCACTCACTGTTTACCACCTGAAACTAGTGAGTTCTTCTCAGTGTTGGCATGCCCAGGGTCAGCTGAATAGCTTGAGCTTTCAATTTTCTGTTGACTATTTGCATCCCCTATTTGCACAAAATGAACACTGGAAATAGTTAATATGTAGCATCAAGCAAACTGTCAAAACATTCCTGTTCCACAGAGATTCATAGCAAGACCTTTACTGTCATACCTGACTCCAACAATGTTTGTGTGCACTAGAGAGAAAATTTCAGTTTTGTCTTGACACAATAAGTGGAACATAATGCACCACCTCAAGCAAAAAAAACCTTCTTCCTTGAAAGTTTCTAACAGCAAGTGACAAAACATTGACACCCCTGAGAATCAAACAGTTTGCATGGTAAGACACAGAGAGAGAGAGAGAGAGAGAGGGAACAAGACAGATATATGTGTGTCAAACAATACCACTTCAAAAATGTGGTGAGAGACAGGATGAAACAATCACACCCACTTTTATAAACATAACTTGCATGTTCCACTGTGCAAACCATCCCCTCAAACATAAGCAACTGCATATATTCCATAAGAGACATGAGTAAATTTTAAAACTGTACTGTGAAGCCAGCAACAAGAAAGCAACCTAATTCAATGACATTTTCTTATTTGTATTACAACAGCTCAGGAATTTGCCATAGTTCCTGCTTACATTACAGCATACAATCTCAGTGGTTTTCTTCAGTGACTTCAGCACATCTGGATTCTGCAATGGATTGATAGAGAAAACAAAACCTCTTACATCACATATCTAGATTTTGCAATGAAGTTATAGTAGATAAAACCTCTGCCATCAGAGTTACACATTGAAATTGTCCAGGTGGAGTTTTTCAGACAAACTCCACCTTGAAAAACCTAAAGCACAAAGACTTCAGTTTTCCAAAATCCCATCCCAACTTAAATGGAACTAGACCAAGACAAAGACAGGAATGTGGACCATCCAGTTGATCTAACTGCAGATCTGCACCACTTTTCAGACCTCACATTTGATCATTTCCAGGAGCTGGAAAGAGTACTTGAACCAACAGAAAGGAAAAATATTTTGGGCAAGCCTGCAAACCACAAGCACTTAAGTACTGTAGAAGCCTCATGCCAATGATTGTCAAAACTTGAAACTCATTCATTTAAGAATTGCAAGAGCTCAGGCTGATCCATTAGTTCATTCACCTTTTTCAGTTCCAGATTGTTGAAGGAAGTACAGGACATACACTGTCATACATCCGAAAAACTTGTGGACAGCTGCTTCAACTAGTTCGAGGACTTAAAATGCAAGGGAATAATTCCAAGGATCACAGTACAGTTGATCACTACATAATGAAATGTCCACTTGTCAACCCAGTGATGATCATGCTAATTCTAGACAAACTGGGATGGTGGAGGAGCAGCATAAACCTCAAGCCTAACCCATTGCTGCAAAACTGAGCTTCAATGGACCATGGGTCATCCGTCACACCCAATTCCAAGCTTGTCCACATATTTTCCACTGCTCCTCCGGTTTGCTGTCATTCCTTCAGCTATTGTACAGAAGTATGGATCTTGAGCATTCTCTAATGCCAAAGACATGGAAGCAAGCAGTGTAAGCCAGTACCAGCCTTTCTCAAAAGGCTCAGATCTGCAATCTCTGACTCCTCTTTCAGCCTTAGGGATGTATTGGATCATGTTGTACATGCAAGAGATGCAGAACTGCCACTAATAAGATGACAATGATTGAAGACAAGGACTGAGATTGACTGTCAATAACTAGCAATCTGCAGTCCCCAAGAAAGACAGTAGTTGTTTATACACTAAAAAACCTGCTTTGCAGGTGAGGAGCTTCTCAGGTTGGAGGTGAGATACATCACCATCCACTCTTGCACCATATCACCAACACCCAACTCAATAAATCAATTTACATATCTGATTAGGGTTGGGGGTGGGTTGCAGTGGTCAAGCTTAGAGGAATGCCATTGTGAAACCTAACCTTCAGCAGTTTCCAATTCTTAAGTTCTGTGTGCCTGGAAATTTCATGAGTGCACACTCAACTCTTTCTCTTTTGCAGCAGCTGCACATACTGACAATTGGGAATTCATGGAATTCCAGTTGCAAACCAGACCCAGGGTTCTTCACACTTTGTGGAATACATTCCCAAGAGACTCTGCATCATTCTTGGATTGAACATGATCAGCTTCTCTGCACCAATCTGGCATGCGATCCTCAAGAAACCTCAACAATGTGACTTTATCTGCAGCCAGCAGGCTTGCTTCACTAACAACAGCAGAAGACTCGTTTCCTCTGCCATGAAGCTGCAACTGACTCACAGCAGCTACCAGCTCTCCGCGCTGTCGTTGCGACAGCAAGCAACCAGGAGCTCGGCAGCAGCTCTTATACAGAGGGAGATAAACGATGGCTAGCTGAATCTCAACAGGCAATTCTCCCACACGAAGACAAGAGCGACCACGCTCTTTAATAAGCACCCAGTTCAAGAGATGAAGCTGCCCTGCTCGCATCCCAGCTTCAAAAGCTTGCTGTGACCATTCTTCCTTGAGCCGCTTCTTCACGGCACAATCGGTTTCTGGCAACTCGGCCAACGCCGTTGCTTCCGCAAGGGTCGCTTCAACATCATCGAGGAAGTTAGAATGCAAGACAAACAGTACTCCTTCCGGACCTCGAGGCGGACCCCGTGTATTGGAAGCCGCATCTCTCACGACTTGGGTGATCTCCGCCTTTGTGAGCACCCTCGGCGTGACTCCCAGAAGGTACCGTATCGCTGCCGTTTGCCCAAACGTCACCGCCATGTCCAAGTACGCAGAAGACGCATGCACACAATCTCCATGTTCCAGAAAGCATTGCACCACGGGAAGCAACACATTCAAGCGCGCTGCTTGGAAAACAGAAAGCACAATCACAGTCGAACTCAGATGTCGAATCCCGCATTCCACAAGCAAGTACTTCATCAGCTTCAAAGGCCACTGACAACTGCAGGAAGCGCAAATGCCGGCACCACCACTACTACCATAGCTGCTGCTTCCTCCTGCCTGCTTCTTCTTCTTACTGCAGTCTTGTTGTTGTTGGTGATGATGATGGCAAGGCGAGACTTGAAGCAAGGACTCGATATCATCGCTGCTGGAAGTCGCGAGATCCATCAACCGTGGGCTGATGAGCTCCGCTGCTCCACTTTTGCACACCACAGACAAGATCTTGAGCATATCTTGCACAATCTCTTCAGGAAACGAGGGTTGTGACTTTCTCAGAGAGGGGAGAGTCAAACGGAGATCAGAAGATGTTTGCTGCTGAATCTCTGAGCTGCTGCTGCTGCTCCAGTGAAGAAGATCTGTGGTAGTAGAAGAAGAAGAAGAAGAAGAAGGATTGGAAGATGTAGAAGAAAGAGATCTGCGGCTGCAGTTCCTCAGCAATTTGCACAAGAAAGTCACGCAGATGGTCAAGAGGATGCGACCGAAGTACTCTGCCGTCATGCGGCTAGAGCCCAGCATGATCAACCGTTGCAACACCTTGGCTTTGGACTCGAATAAGCTCCCGTTCCAGTACTCAATGACCGCATCGCAACAACTGATTTGCAACGCTCGCTGGAAGTTGCGAGCGCCGGCTGTTGCGACGCTTTCTAGGGCGTAGAGAAGGAAGTTCACTTCCTCTTCGCTTGTGCAGCTCCAAATGCGAGCAGCTCCCATTAGCAAGCATCTGTCCAGACCTTCTGCATCCGCGATTTGTACTACGTGATCCAGCATCTCTTTGCGGAGACCGACGAGTGCACCCACAAAAGCAGCGCCGAATGCAACGGATTCCGCTCGCTTCACAAGCACATCCACTACGTGTATGTGACCAGACCAGCCTGCACAAGTCATGGCGCCCACTAGGTTCGTTGCTCCTGCATCGATGAGCACATTCAGAAGCCGATCGCGTCCCTTGCTTGCAGCTCGTAGCAATGCACAGTTGAGCTCTTCCTCTGAAGTGCTGGGTGGAACACAGATTCTCTGTCGCATGTTCCCTACCGCTTCTGCTGCAATTGACGATAATCCCAGCTCCATGGTTTTGGTTTTGTCTACCGTGATCTGCATGTTTCTGCAAACAGCTGCTTACGTTCTTGTGGTGTTGCAATAGTTTCTGCTACTGCGGAGCCGAGGCCCATAAGAGAAGCTCGAGTACTGCTGCTGCACCTGGCACGGAGTCAGCGCTGTGAGCACTTGGCCATGGCGTTATTGCGGAACAGTACACGAAGGAAACCGAAAGGGAGGAGAGCTTTGCAAGTTTCAGAGGTCCCGGAATTAGCTCGCTGTCCGAAGAAGAAGAAGCTGGATATGCTCCTCAAGTGCGAATCTCTATTGCGATGAGTTCTGCGGAGACCGATGTTATGCATCCAAGGAACGGAGTCTGAAGACCAGAAGGTGTGAAGATTCTTACGGATTTGGGACGACCCACAACGCGGGCCTTGTTGCAAGAGCAGGAACAAGGGTGTGTTAGGGTCAATGTCTAAGGTATCCGGATCTCTGCGACGACGTCTCTAAATCCCGTCGCACCCGCTCTCGTCTTCAACAATCTGGGTCAGAGCCACCTTTCTCTAAGAGAGCTGAATCAGTGCAACGTAACCAGACTGCTGAAAACCCAACCCCAGAAACCCCCTCCAAAAACAAAAAACGCTGCAAAGAGAAGGGCAACCGGTTCAAACTTGCATCGAAAGCTTCATAAATCTTCTCCAACGCAGCATCGACACATCTGGATACCACCCACTGAAAGCTTTAATCCGAAAAGCATGGAACAAAACTCCATCATTCGCGATTAACAGGAACCTCTGTTTGCAGAATGCCCAGAAAGCAAACAAATCCCAACAACACCCACTGCTTGAGTGGAAAGCTAAAGCAAAAAAAACAGACACAAAATTTAAAAAACCCCACCGTACTCGATCCTGTTCGTCTTCCTCGATCTTTCGCGATTGACAAGCGACTGTAAAAGGCTCAGAAGCACAAACCATCACACAATCACAAGTTCAGAAAAACCCCCAACCAAATCCACCCACAAGGACACGGATTGTGCAATCACAACAGCGCAAGAAAGGGGGAAAAGAAAGCTGCGACAGCAAAGAAGCATTCGCAAGCGGCAGAGGACAAAACGCAACGACGACAACAACGACAACAGCAAAGAGCGCGGCGCGAAGGCTTGAGAGTGCTGGATTCCAGTCCGTAACCGTCCTGTGGTTTTTTGCAGCGCTCTGCTTACGTCGCGGGGTAACCAGACATTCCAAGCGATTCGTCAGTGCTGGATTCTGTTCCGTAATCGTCCTCTGGCATACGCAGGCAAGTGACGACTGTTTTGGGCGCGCTGTTACCGGACATTCCAGGTGACTACGTAGAGCTGGATTTTTATCCGTAATTGTCGTGTGATCTATGTGGTGGCTCATTTGGTGACTGTTTTGGGCAGGCGTTACCAGTCATTCCAGGTTACTCGGGAGTGCTGGATTCTGGTGCGTAATATCCCAGTGGTGTACACGCAGCGGCTGATTTGGTCGCGGGGTTACCAGACATTCCAGGCGATGCCATAATGGCTACTTCGAATGGTACCGTGGTAATTAAATTCTGCTATAATCAAAACGGTGACGGTGCTCGTGGGGAGTAAATGAGAAGGTACTCTGTGAAAGGGCAAAAGTAAAAGATAAGTGGGCAGTAAAAAAATGAAAACTGGTTTGTTCTTTATTAGCTGGAATTGGTAGGAGAACACTTTCTTCATTCATTCATTCATTTATTCATTCATTGACTCATTCATCTGGAGCCCAACATCCATCATCCAATTTTTCTTTCTTTTCTGTTTTAGCCCATTAAAATTTAAATTAACCCTTAAAATCATCCCCAGTTTGCACCTCTTTCTGGTCCTCTGTTTTTTTCCATCCCATGCCCAGTTTGCAGCTATCTCCAAAGTCAGCCAAATTGGGGATTGGAAAAAGAAAAAAAACAAAACTAGGGACCAAACACAAAACTATTATACAAAGGAAATCAGCACTTTGAAAATGGCCTATGTGCCCCCTTTTTTCCCCCAACCAAGGTATGTAAAAATTGGTAGTGATGGTTCACTTTGATGGGTATAATAAAGAGAATGCCATTTTGGACATTTGTTGCAATATGGACTAGACGGTTGGTGAGAGGTCTTTGGTTATTGGAAATAGTTGAGGTGTGATAGCACCAAAAGAATTTTCAATAATCAACAACCTTGAGCCGGTTGCCAAACATAACCTACCATGCGGAGGTTTGAGAGCGACAACATAACCCTCATGTTGATGGATGAAAATTCATGTAACCTTCCTCTTAATGGATGAATACTCATGTCTACCGTCCTAATGGATGATGTTAGGGTTTTGATAATAAAAAAAGAGTAAATAGATTTTGGTGGTAGCCTAATCCATTGCATTCTAAATACTCTACAACCCATCCTAAGACCCTTAGGTTAAGATGTTTTGGAAGACCGTTTTGGGGGGGGTGTTAGAACTTAGTATTTAGCGTTAGGAATTAAAACTTAATCCTTAGATGTTTACAGAATTTTTAGGTAATTAATTGGGGATCTGAATGCTATGATCTACTTTGGGACTGGAGCTTTGATCTATTCGTGCACTAAATAAACAATCATTAAAATATGATTAAAAAAGTGTCAACTAACTTAGGCGGTTTGAATCTAGTTATAACCCATATGGGGTAGAGGCCCTAGACTTGGTCACACAGTTCAAAGTTGGGCAAGCAATTAAGGTTAAGCAATTAAGGAGATTTCCAGTTTAATGTACACACAAATTTGTTGGAAGGATATGTCATGTCCCCAAGACATATTTGGAGGACATAAACAAAGGGTATCAAAATGTAGGTTTGGTACTTGAAATATTTTCAACATAAATCCATTCAGGTGTGTCCTTATTATTTAGTAGATAGATGATGAGTCATGACTATAAAGATCTTTTACATATTGATGTTTTCCTTGGACTCACAATCAACAAAACCCTTATGGAGACCATGATAACAAAGGATTATAAGAGGATATCAATATGAGATGTGATAAGACCATGAAATATAAAATGAGGAAATTCATCCTCACATGAAGCTCTAGCAAGAGGTTTCAAAAGAAAGGATAAAAACTTGAGTTCAAAAGTAATCATCTCTGCCTAAAGGAAAAAAACCTAATAATCTTATTAAACTTCAGTTGAATTACAATCCTAAAGTTGTAATACTTTTCTTACTAGTGTTTGGCGGTTCTCACTTTCTTTAGGGAACCATTGAGGCTGGTCCTTTTGATAGGTTTAAGGGAATTAGACCAATTATTGAAAAAATCAAAATCAAAATTTCAATCACTAGACCATGGCATCAAAACTTCAAAATGAAAGTGATGGTGGTTTTCACATAACTAATTTTCACTTTTGCTCATGGTAGTCAAGTATCTACAACCGTTTCTCTAAAGCACAACTTTTGATTAAAAGTCAATTAATTCATGTGTAAATTTTTAATTCGGGAAAATTCAGTAATTTGATAGAAAATTGCATTGATAAATAAAAAAAGATTCAAATAGACACATTGCATAAATATACAAGAAAATTGAAATAAATCATTTGTGTTCAAATGAACATTATTTTTCTTCTAATTCAAAATTGGTCTCAATTTGACTCCATTAGCTAATTTGAAA
>Ga0116230_10004420_pt1 | contig 13786 bp, 12 predicted proteins | sample S1TSphfallax_3_FD_88678 | JGI IMG/M metagenome (GOLD analysis project Ga0116230, IMG submission 88678) | Host-associated microbial communities from peat moss isolated from Minnesota, USA - S1T2_Fd - Sphagnum fallax MG | ecosystem: Host-associated > Plants > Peat moss > Unclassified | place...
AAAAAAAAATGAAAGTAAATTTTTGTAAGTATGAAAAAATGGGGGGGGGAGGTGTGGGTGTTTTTTTTTATTGAAAAAAATAAAGAAAAAAACCATTGCTAGCCTAATTCCTCAACTTTTTTTTTGAAATTCTGGAAAACTAAATAATTTGAAAAACCTGGTTTTTATAAATAAATAAATAAATAAATAAATAAATTTCTCGTAGCCAACTTTTTTGTACTAAGTCTCTTTTGGTTTAGTTTTTAGGGTTTGGTTTTTAGACATTTTGTTTGTGGAAAAGCGTTTGGAGCTCTGGCAAGAGCTTCTGTAGCTCGTCGGATAAGCACGCGTCTTCTTCTTTTGGTTACAGGATCTATAGACTTGCTTCCGGAACAGTTCGTTGCAGCGAAGAAAGAAGAAGGGGTAGAAGATGCAGTGTAGGAATTTGCGCTCCTTTTTTTAATCCTCCTTTTTGGTGTTTTTTTGGTCTTGAAGTGCACTAGACAAGAGGAGGAGGAGGAGGAGGAGAAGAAGAAGTTGTGGTGTGTTGCGGGATTGCTCCTTTTGTTTTCCGTTTTTTTTTTTTTTGACGATCTGTTTGGATTGATTGTGAGAGATTTTGTAATTTGATTCTTTTTTTTCTTATTACGCGAAGAAGAGGCAGACAGGAGTTTTGAGGAAATCGGAGGATAGTAGTGCTTTGGTTGGTGATTGATAGATAGATCGATCGATTTGCTGTTGACTGAGTCGCAAAAAGAAGAAGAAGAAGAAGAAGTAGAGTTGTCCAAGACGTGGATGCGTTGGTCAGCTTCTTATTCTGCACTTGTGAAGAAGCTCTTTGTCGAATTTTGAAGTTGTAGAAGAAGAAGTTTGTTTCATTGGAGGAGAAGAAGATTGGATTATTGTCGAAGTTTTTTTTTGCGGAGTCTGGAAGAAGATTGAAATAGTAATAGAAAGTGCTGGAGATTCGGTTTGTTTCGTAGCAAAACTCTGCTCGGCTGCGTTGTGAAGGAAGAGGAGGAGGAGGAGGAGGAGGATAAGAAGAACAAGGGCGGCATCGATCAGGTTCCTAGATTTCCTGGATTGGTACGAGTGAGAAAAGCGAGAAGCAACAAGCAGAGAGACAGAGAAGCGGTGCTGCTATGATTCGATGTGCTTGATCGACAACTTGTTAGGCTGAGTTGTGTTTGGGAACAAGGAGGAGGGAGGAGGAGAGGGAGAGAGATGGCTGCTTTGCAGCTAGCCAGTGTGGGGCAACAGGGGATGGTGGACAGAACCAGTGGAGATGCAGAGACATTTCCCCTGCTGCAATCTACAGATGGAGATAGTAGGAATGGATTTGCAGACGATATTCAGATTTCGGTACATGGGGAACAGGAGGAAAGAAATTTGTCACGGAAATTAGTGGTATCTGTCACAGGCATGACATGTGCTGCATGCTCTACATCAGTGGAGACCGCACTCAAGCGGCTGCCTGGAGTGGAGACTGCTGCAGTGGCATTGATTCAGGAGAAAGCAGAAATTTCCTATAATCCAGCACTTCTAAAGGTGGGAAAAAAATTACCTCCTTCACTGGTTTCATGAACCCCCCCTCCCCTGCACTCTATACTCCCTTAATCTCCTCTGTGTGCTTGTTCAATCTATTTAGGGTTTTTTGTTATATTGTCCATATGCACAGTCTGTCCTCACAAGTGCAGGATTCCAGAGAAGAATGAGATCCAGATTCTGTCTGATGTAGCAATTGATCCTGTTGGTTGTCCATTGCATCTGTGTCTTCCAAAGCAGGCTTGTTTGATAGAAGCAGTTCCAAAAAAGTGTTGCTACCATGCATTCCCTGGTCTTTCAAATGTGCCACGGCACATATCCTGAGCTCCAGAGCAACCCAGTCTTACCCTACACTCCTCACAACAGATATTCTGCCCTCCCTACAATAAAGAATGAGTGCAGCGACATATGAATATAGACCAATTGCAGCACTAGTCACCAGGGCAATCAACTCTTTCTTACCCTAAGCCAGAGGAACGAACCAAAAATTTGATGACTTATTGTGCTTGTTGCTGGATTCTGGCTTGCAATTGAGAATGAGAGTTCCTTTTGTCTTGTGTGCATACCTACTGGCCTTCTTCCCAAGGTTTTAATCAGGAATTGGTCTACACAGTGTGTGATGAACGAAATGCTGGATCAGATCTTGAACCTGGATTTCTCCTCAAATCCAAACCTTCCAGTCTCTTGAAACAATCAATATGCTGATCTGTGTTCCACAGGAGACTTTCATGTGTGTGCACTAAGTGATGTTTTGACATCCTTTTGTATTCTGGCTAGGAATAGCTTGTCTCATTGTTTGAGTAGTATCCTACCTGTTGGCCTTCCTTTTTGTCATTGCAAGTTTGTATATTCCACATAGAGGTGAGCACAATTATCAAGGGTGTGGACCAGTATTGGTTCAAATAATGTGTCTCCTTCACTGAACCCTCCATTGCTGAACAGATTTAGTACCTTACATGATGTTGTATGTGCATGTTTGAAAACAGGAAGAGGACATTGTGGAGGCTATAGAAGATGCAGGTTTTGATGCAGAGATAATATCAAACACAGTGATACCTCGCCCTGGTGCAGCTGCTCCGGCCAATGCTAAAATTGTTGGGCAGTTTCGAATTGGAGGCATGACTTGTGCTGCTTGTGTGACTTCTATAGAGACCGTGTTGCGGAGACTACCAGGGGTATCTCGTGCATCTGTTGCATTGACCACTGAGATGGGTGAAGTGGAATTTGATCCCAGACTCATAGACCAACAAGCAATTATCAGCACCATTGATGATGCAGGGTTTGATGCTGAACTAGTGGATAGTGGTCAAAGGGACAAGATTTCCTTTGTGGTGATGGGTATGGACACTGATAAGGACAGCAAGAATGTTGAAGCAGTACTTTGTGACCTAAAGGGGGTCCGGGAGTTTTCAGTTGACTGCATGACAGAGAAGGTGCATGCATCCATAGATTCAGAAGTGATTGGTCTGAGGGCTGTTGTTGATGCGGTGGAGAGTAGAGGATCTGGCCGGTACAAAGTGGTGCTGCCAAACCCTTACACATCATTCTCCTCTGATCGTGGTGCAGATGTCGGGCAGATGTATCAGCTATTCCTGTGGAGTTGTGTTTTCAGTGTGAGTTGTGTTACCAGTCCATGTATTCGTCTCAATGAGGACATTACCCATTGTTGTGCAGTTTGAATGTGGCCAGGAAAGATGGAGACATTCATGTGATTGTTGCTTGAGGAGGGTGTAGATACTTGATGTTGCATCCATGCATCAACTAACTGATTGTGGTATCATCTGCAATTGTGAACAGATACCTGTGGTGTTTATTGGGCTTATCTGTCCCCACATTGTGTTTTTCCATGAGCTTCTGGTCTTACGATGTGGGCCCTTCCTGCTGTCGGATTGGCTCAAGTGGGCACTGGTGACACCAGTCCAGTTTATTATTGGTTGGCGGTTTTACGTTGGGGCTTACCGCTCATTGCGTCGGGGTTCTGCCAACATGGATGTGCTTGTGACATTGGGAACCACAGCAGCATATCTGTACTCTGTCTGTGCACTGCTGTATGGAGCAGTTACAGGCTTTCATGCAATGACATACTTTGAGACGAGTGCCATGCTTTTCTCATTTGTACTCCTTGGAAAGTACCTGGAGTCCCTTGCAAAAGGGAAGACCTCAGAGGCCATCGGGAAGCTTTTGGAGCTTGCTCCCACCACAGCGATACTGCTCACAGTTGACTCTGGTACATAGTCCCTGCTATGTACATCCTGTACCTGAAAATAGACGATTTGGATGGAGATTTGTTTTCTATGAATTAGAACATGTAGACCCTTTGGTACCATGCTCCTTAATGCAGTATGCAAATCATCTTCTAGAACTCTAGATGTTTGATGAGTGAATTCACAGCCCTGAAACCTACTGGATAATGGGCCAGGCCGACCATTCCTGATCTCAAAGATGTACTAGTTCTCAGTATCACCTATCTCCATCTGCATCAGTACGTTTACTTCCATTGCATGTGATCAATTTAACAGCTCAACAAGACTTTAGGTCCAGTGTGAGACCTCTGGTTAAAGCCTGACTGTACTGACAAGGTGGCATATTTTAAAGGGTTGTATTCTATTCTGTCCCTGGGTTATTGTTGGAGATATTTGTTGACTTTATTCAATTGTTGTGCAATATGCAGCGGGCAATGCAATGACAGAGCGAGAAATTAACGTGCAGTTAATTCAGAGGGGTGATTTACTCAAAGTGCAGCCTGGGGCAAAGGTGCCAGCTGATGGGACATCTGTGTGGGGAGTCAGTCATGTGAATGAGAGCATGATCACTGGTGAGGCTTCACCAGTTGCAAAAGAGATTGGCGATTCTGTTATAGGTGGAACTATCAACATGAATGGAGTCATGCACATACGGGCCTTGAGGGTTGGGCGTGAGACAGCACTTGCGCAGATAGTCAACTTGGTGGAAACTGCCCAAATGACAAAGGCCCCCATTCAGAAGTTTGCCGATTATGTATGTTTGACTGCAACTTTCAGGCTTTTTCTTGAAATTCATTGTCAATGACTTCTAGATTGTAGATAAATATTGATGTACTTGATTTAGTTTTTGCATTAGGCTTTCCTTGACTTTTCTTGGTCTTGTGTGTGGGCAGTCAACTTGTCTCAGTTCTGATCTTGACCCACAAGTTTGAATTGACCTTTACTTGAAGGATACAATTATTTAACATGCTGCTGAACAGAGTGTGCTTGCTGCATGAGACTAGATAGCATAGAAAAGGAAGATGGTCTTGATTGTGTAGATAACATTCTGGAGTTTTGTGGAATGGACATGAGGTTTGATGCTTTGGTTATTGTGTATTCTGGACAGGTGGCAAGCATTTTTGTTCCAGTGGTTGTTTCAATGGCTGTTGCCACTTTTCTTGGCTGGTGAGTGTTTCTGCAAGCTAATCTGTAATTCAATTTTGGGTGTAAGCTGATGTTGCCTCTGAAATGAATTTTAAGCATTAGTAATGAATGACAGTGGGTCGGTAATAGTTCTATTAAGCAGGTACTCCAGTGTTCTGTAGAGGATTTGCAGTAGCTCTGCATTTGGTCACTGTGCCCTAATTGCACAATCGGGTGCAACATTGGACAGGTATGTGGCTGGGAAATTGGGGTTATATCCCGACACATGGCTTCCCACTGGCACCAGTCACTTTGTGTTTGCACTTATGTTTGCAATTTCAGTGACAGTCATTGCCTGTCCATGTGCCTTGGGACTGGCAACACCAACAGCAGTGATGGTTGCAACTGGTATTGGTGCCAGCAACGGGATCTTAATCAAGGGTGGGGATGCACTGGAACGTGCCCACAAAGTGGGGTGTGTGGTGTTTGATAAGACAGGCACTCTGACCAAGGGAAAACCTGCGGTTACACATCACAAAATCTACAATAAGATACCATTGGCTGACTTTCTTACACTTGTGGCATCGGCAGAGGTTAGCTATGGTTTTTTCACTAGTATGTGTTTTTTTCAACCTATGTTCTTTGTGTACCATCAACTGTTTCTATTGTGTTGTGGCTGTGATTCTAGTATAGGCTCCTGTGACATCTCCCTTCTCCTGTTCTGTGTGTGCATTATTTGGTTGGGTATTAAATTGGGTAGTGTGAAACAGGCTGGCAGTGAACACCCATTGGCAAAAGCAATTGTGGACTATGCACATCACTTTCTGGTATTTGGAGAACCTCCAACCCCAAAGACTGCACACACACCAAGAACCAGAGATACTAGCTGGATGAAACAGGCCTCCTTATTTGAGAATATTCCGGGAAAGGGAGTGTGCTGTCATGTGGATAACAAGGTCATATTGGTGAGTTACTACGAGTTTTAACATCTAATGGATGTCCATAGCATAAGGATACATACAATGGATCTTGTGGCCCAGTTGTTACTGTGGAGCTTTCGGTGTCTATGCTGATGTTTATCTGAAACTTTGTCCAGGTGGGCAATCGGAAGCTGATGACTGACTCAGGAGTGGCCATCTCACCAGCCATAGAGGACTATCTGCAAGAGAATGAACAACGGGCTCGGACAGCTGTTATTGTAGCTTTTGATGGGACAGTAGCAGGTGTCATTGGTGTCTCAGATCCTTTGAAACAGGAGGCAGCAGTTGTAGTGGAGGGCCTGAAAAGCATGGGTATCAAGTGTATGATGGTCACTGGGGACAATTGGCAAACAGCAAGATCTGTGGCAGATGAGGTTTGGCATTTTCTTCTTGTACCACTCTGATGTAGTGTATTCGTTGGCAGCATTCTGTCATTCCCACTGGTGGTCTGGCTGTAAAGCATGTTTGGCTCAGTCACCAAAGGGAAGAGAATCCAATGGTGCCAATTGCCATTGGAGTTGTGGCCCTTAATACAACTTATCTCTTAAACTTCCAGTTTGTTACCTTAGGAACATGCAACATGCAATCAGCTTCTGTTTGAATTGGTGTCCTAGGTTTACAAACACTAATCTTTGCCTTATTTTCTTTGATTTGGCAGGTGGGCATCGTAGAAGTGATGGCAGAAGTATTGCCTGCCGGAAAGGCTAAAGCAATACAGTCTCTTCAGGCAGATGGAACAGTAGTGGCGATGGTCGGGGATGGTGTTAATGACTCCCCAGCACTTGCTGCTGCTGATGTAGGCATGGCTATTGGTGCAGGCACAGATATTGCAATTGAAGCTGCTGACTATGTTTTGATGCGAAATAGCTTGGAAGATGTGATAACAGCAATTGACCTCTCTCGGAAAACTTTTTCCCGAATCAAGTTGAATTACGTATTTGCAATGGGTTATAACATTCTTGCTATCCCAGTTGCAGCCGGCGTTTTGTTCCCATACTTTGCAGTCCGACTTCCCCCTTGGGCAGCAGGTGGGGCAATGGCTTTTTCTTCTGTGTCTGTTGTGTGTTCCTCTTTGTGGCTGAGAAGATACAGGCGGCCCCGGCTTACAGAGTTGCTTCAGGTTAGGGTTGAAAAGTAGGAGATTCACTCAATTTTCTCCCTCACTGTCATTGCTTGTAAAATCAGAGTTGTGTACAGTTACCAATTCTTATGTAACGTGAGCAGTTTAATAATTGCCCAGCTAATAATTTCATGCTAGTGGGAAAACTTGAAATCAATTGATTGTGTTTTTTCCCCATTCAAGAGGGCATGCAAAGCTGGTTTAATGATTCATACCATCCTCGCAACTTCCCGAGCAAATCTCAGCAACATTTCTGTGTGGCAGAATGAGATTCAGTAAAGTCATCTTTTGATTACTGATGAGTTTGTAGATTGAATGTGAAAATGAAGGAAGATACATGCACACTATTGATTGTTCAGGGTAAGGACCGAGAATTGGCTGTTATGGGATTGAGGGCCCTATGAGAGGTGGGAGCCAAGCATGGGACCTGATTCCCTTTGAGATCCTTATGTGATGTAAAGAACTGGTAGGATTCCGCTTTCATAAACGGACAGCTGTGATTTCTTCAAGACGAGAGGATAGCTGCTATAGTTTCTATTGTATGTTCTTATTGGAGAATTATTGTTGATATGAATTTTGGACTTAGAGAGGGCAGTTATGTGATTGACCATGTAATTGGATAGTGCAATTCATTGTAGTATGTGTTTTAAAGAAAGTTTTTTTGGCTAATGCGAAGTGTGACTAAACACACTTTTTTCCACATGCCGTAGGTAGTACCTTTTTTCTTGAAAATGGGCTCTTTACCAAATATTTAGAACATTGTTGTTGGATTGTGTCTGCCCATTGCAATATTCTTTTTTTTGCAACTTTTAAGATCTTTTGAATGCATGTGTGCCATCAATTGATTTTAAAAATAGAAAATTAGCATAAGTTGTGTAAAGAATTTATCAATTGGAGATACTAATACATAACCAAAATGCAACGGCTTTCCCTAATGTCTCCTATTTGGTTTTCTTAAAAAGGATTGAGTTAGAACTATAGTAGAGCTAGCATCTCAATCCATGTGAATCAACATCATAAAACACCTTCATTTAGTAACTATGATTACACATTCAAGTAATTGGGATTCTGGAAAGGAAGTGGAAGTATAAATGGGAATGGAACTAAGTCCAAGTTGCATTGCTGCAAGAGAGTGAAATCAGACAGAGGAAGCACAATGAGTGGGGACCTGAGTCCAAGTTGATTTGCTACAAATCACATGTTGAAGTCTTCTACGGACTGATGGTAGAGATCCAAAGCTCAACTACCCATTGCTTGTAACAAGTCAGCAATGGGAATGGGAGGTGGGTACATAAAATGGTAGATGGAGAGACTTGGGATGGTTGGCTGATATTTACATAATTATATCAAAAGGCAAAAAAGATCCTTAATTCACATAATCCTAATGAGATTAGGGTTTTAGGGTTTAAGATTTCTTCAAATTTCATTAAGGACACAAACTTGATGCTACATGCAAATAGTGATGACTCTTGTGGGCATCTGAGTTGGGTGGCACTGTTGCAGGGCAAACCAAGTTGATGATAAGCTCATGGCAATGCTATGTAATAAGAATACCCAAGCAAGCTGAGCTTCAGAAACCTGCTGTAACTTGAGAAGCTCAATAATCCCTTGTCCACCATCACTCAGCAAATGAATAACTCTTCTATACACTGAGAGAAAGCCCAGGAAAGAACACAGCCATTCCCTCTCTCAATATCCCCAGTTCCTGCTCTCCTCTGCAACCACAAGCTCACATCTGTACCCAACAAACAGAAACATTTGCTATGTCTTCAGTGACTTTCACCCTTGGCATGCCTAGTTTCGTTGCATATATGCTCACATGTGCTCTGCAGGTATTGGGAGCCTTAGTGGGTTTTATCTGGAACATATGTGAAAATGGCAATGCTTATGGCAGACTCCAGCAACCTCAGGTTTTTCTTTCCATTGTTGTGCATGTGTAAATGTGAACCATGCAGGGAACTTGCAGATTGCTGAAAATCAAGTCAGATCACAAATGCTTGGTGAACTTTGTTTGCCTTATTCAGCTATACTGAACTGGCCTGTATTGTACAGAACAGTGTGCCAATCATGGAGTTTCCCTACTTAGGAGACTTGGAAGTTGATGACTGGGATTGGAAGAAATCACTTATGGAGGTCCGCTTGGGTGGACGTGGTCGCTTTAGCCTCAGGGAGCTACGAAGTTCTCTCTGTATTTCAAGAGGAAGCTCTAAAAGGACCTTTTCATCAATCTCTTCATATTTGTACTCCCATTCCATGGAGAAAGTTTGTATCCTCTTTGGGCTTACTGACCTAGCTGACTTTGCCTGCCACAAATCCTGCAGCCTTCCACTGCCAGTAGTCACCTTGGCAATCACTGGGCATTTGTCCATTGAGGTCTCCTGATCCCCAAGCATGCATTGGGTTCTGGAACCAGCCTCAGCATTGATATCAGAACTGGCTGTTGCAACAACAGCTTCTGACTGGAGCTCAATTTCATCATTTCTGACTTGCTTGTCTCTGGAGAAGCTTCTTCTTTCATCAGTTGTAAGCCTTGCAGCACTTGTTGCACTAGTTATTTCATTGACTCTATTTGGACGTTTCTCTGACAGCAAGATTTCACCATCTGGTTCAGCTTCTACCTGACACTCTTCCACTGTATCTATGAACTGTCCATCTGGTGCAATGGAAAAAGTTGGGTCTTCTACTGACAAGTCTACAATTGGAGATTGAGCTTCTCCCTGACACTCTTCCACCATATCTAAGAACCATCCATCTGGATCAATGGAAAAAGCTGGGTCTTCTTCTACTGGGGAGCATAATATTGGAGTTGCTTCCAATACTCCAGTACCTCCAGCATTCAAAGTACTTTTCTGTGATGTTACTTCTAAAGAGGTTTCAGTTGGAATGTGTGCTCTCAAGACTTGAAACTCAACTTTATGAGTAAGAGGGCTGCCAACAGTACCAAATTTTGGTGTGCAGGAAGTTGGCTCATCCTCAATGTTGGCAGCCATTTCATTGCTGTCGTCCTTTCTAGTTTCTGCTTGGCTGTCTTGCATGCTGCCAAGGTCCTGATTTGGAGTTTCTACAGTGCAAGCAGCAAAAATTGCAGATATTGTCTGTCAAAAATAGATCCAATTCTTTATGGAATTTTCTGTAGAGCTCTTACATGGAACAAGGCATCTCCCTGACAGTTGTTGCAGACAAAGGAGCAGCAAAAGATTTTCATAACATGACAATTTTCATTTTCCAAAACCTCACCTGCAGGTTTTGAGCCCTGCCTTTTCCCATCACTTGATTCACAGCAACTGGCACCATCTGCTGTCCTTAAATGGGATTCCTCATCCGTAAGAGAGTATGGAGTCCAGGATGGGGAAGATGTGGTTGACCCTGGTGGGCTCAAACAAATCCTAGGCTCCTCTGAACTGTGCCTTGCTGGTGATGAAAAAAAGCTTGTAATTGGGCTGACTCTCTGTCAACCCACCATAGACATCAGTTCAGCAATCTTATTTCTAACCTCTTGCATTCAAATAGAAGGAGAACAATACACTGAAAGCTGCACCACTAGGGCTTCAAGACCATCATACTGAAGGTAATGCTGAGATGTTGGATGCCCCCACTGATAGTGCAGTAACTGCCCAGTTGCAGCTTGTGCCTCCGGTGGCCTTCAAAGGAGAAAGACTTGAGCTGGGGCAGAAGTCCTGTAGACATTTCTCAAAGAGGACCCGAGCATCTGCTACAATTTTATCTTTCCCGTACCTCAAAGTACATGACTTTGAGGGAAACTTCCGATTGGTTGACTGTGCCCTTCCTTTCTGCAGCCAGGTAGACTATATGTTAAAATACAGTGTGGATTTCATGCCCTTGGATGCAAATGCAAGTGTGTCCAGAGTTTCATTTGTTCAAAAGTACACAGTTCACACATTCAAATGGTCTAGGAATATGCACCAGGTGACATGCTGCATGGAACACAAGAAGACGAGCAGTGCGGTTGTTATTTTCCAGGTCCAAATCCAGGCGCTCCTGCAGCTCTTCAGCCATCTCTCCCAGCCAATACATTACCTACAAAATTGAGGTTACCGATTGTAGAAAGTTTACCCAAACAGTTCATCCGATACATAGCAACTTTATGTTTAGGGTCTAGAGTTTACCCTAAACCCTAAACAGGTTTGCACTCCTGGAGGATGACAACTGCACATGGTTTCAAGGAGATGAAAAGGCCAAAAGAAGATACTCACAGAAGCCATATCTTTGAGTGATTTTGGACCTGCAAAGGTTTTGCTGCAGCTGTGGCTTTTAGGAAGCACACGGCCTTGTACTTTATCTCCACTTCTGCCTCTTGCTACGTTCCATAACCATGTGCTGAGAAAGCAAAGTTCATGAACAAACATTATCAGGAGGAGAGTTACATACACACAAACCCTTCACCTTCATCATGAATAGAATTGATAAAACTGCCATGACTACCAACTGACTTCATCAGCTGTCCCAATGGTGGGTGTAGATAAATATATTATAATCAGATTTTGTTTTTCCACAACATTCAGTAATCCAGCAGTACTGAAACTAGAGCCACCCATGAGCAGCCCTAGATGCAAGCACCCACAATCCACAAAAGAGAAAAGTAATTACCCTGTATTAACACCATAGAGATCTTGCAGTTTTATCTCTGGAAATGGCAGCAAGTCAGCTGCTGTAGTCACACCGAGGTCTTCTTTCAGAGACTTCCCAAGCTTCCCTCCCAGCTGCCCACTAGAGCAACACAAGTATCAGCTCAAACATGTCTTCAGTAGTCAAATCAGTTATGATTTGATAAATCTAAGCATAACTGATGTTCTCCATCCAAGAGCTCTCTGACTGGAGTCCTGGTCAGGTGAACTAACCATCAACTTCAAAGTTAAAAAAATAGGCTGTGTCCAGCAATTGCCCTGTTCAAAGGACAGGAAATTATATATGGGGTCAAAAGGCTGCTTACATTTTCTTGATTGGTAAAGAGGCCAACAAAGCAGGCACGTAGGATGAAGGCACCACTGTCTGCTGTGCAGGTTTGTGCATGCTGCTTGTGAGTTTTGCAAGCATCTGGTTCCGACAGCAACCCACAAACCTATAAATCCAAGAGAATATATGCTATCATACAATCCAAAGAATTTGCTTCTTGGGATGTATCTTTAACCTGCAAATTTTTTAACAATAAATAAAAGCTCATAAGTTAACAGTACCTTGTTGTGAGCAATCCCTGCAGAGCATGTGAACTGGGTCTCTTGTAAAACTGCAGCACGCAGTTCAGCGACAATAAGGGCACCACAAGCAAGCAGTTGATCATCTCTTGAAGCATTCCTTTGGCATAGCCACTCCCCTGCAGTCATCCTCTCTTCACCATCCTTCAAAAGGAAACCCAAAGAAGAAGAGCGAAGAAAAGTGAGCAAAACCACCTCCAATACATGTAAAAGTCCAAAAGAGAAGAGAAAGAAAGAGGAATGAGAACAGGACGGGAAGTCAAAGTACTAGATGATTCATGAACGGTTTACCTCCACCAATCCAAGTACATGTGTCCTTTGGGCCTCTTCCGAAAGGGACTGTGACAGGGGTGGGTCTTCAAGCAGCCTTGCTGCTGCTGCTTCTGTGATGTCAAGATAGACTTCATCAACTGATGCCCGCTCACATGTTCCCATGCGGCTCAGAATTGCTACCACCTACAATCCCATCAAACAACATGCACAAAGAAGCATTTTATCCAAATTTTTTTGTATTCCAACAATTGATGATTAGTCCCATCATAGTTAAAATCCCCTCATTCCCCTTCTTCTCCTCTTTGCACAACAAATTCACCAAAGCTTCAAGATCTTTGACCTTTTACCTCAGAGCCAGCATCACGATACGGGGCAAGATATGCATGCCCATGAGCCATTGGCACTTGGACCAGCTCTATATCTGGGCACACCTTCTTTGCATCATCACCCCGCATATTCCTGAAATCAAACAGGCATTCAATCAGTGGATCTCATTTTTGAAGTAGCATCAACACAGGTACATGGAAACTTTTCTCTATCAGCAATAGCACTTAACACTGTAGTACCTTTACCACTCCAGCAGTAGTCAGATTATTTTCAATAAATGCTGATTTTTTCTCAAAATCAGCTGCTCACAATGCCAAAGGTTCTAGAATTTGTTTGGCTTACTATTGATTGCCTGCCCTAAAGCTTGGTGGTGCGATGCGCCAAAGTAGTGCAAAATTACTTGGTGTTTTTAATTCCCACCTCAACTATAAGAATTTCAGGAAATTTCTAGTGCCAAAATGATAGAGCGAAAAAATAAAAATCGTTAAGAAGATGCCAGAATGGTAAAGGTCCTATGGTAAAGAAATATAAAAACAACAGGATGCAGCAGCTGTATCAAGACCATGTGACTGCAACAACATGAAGCCCAAAAAGACCACAGCATGCCCCCAAAAACCAGAGTTTGTAAGAAATTCGCAAAGCCAATGACACCATAACAAGTTGTTTTTGGACCATGTCATTGATCCCTAAACCCTAAAACCCTAAGCATCCAGAGTAAAACTATAATTATCTTTCATAAGAATAGAGAAATCTCCATACTCACAATGAAGAAGAAACAGCAAGGCTAACACTTCCTCAGGAAGCCACAGAAAGAACCAAACAAGGGGAGACAAAAAACAAACAAAAAACGAGAAACAAACAGCGGTATGAACAAAAGTGCCAGTCTCACACCTGTTCAGGGACCATCAACAGTAGTATGTATGATAGTGACTTAACTATCACAACTTCCCCACTGACTTCATCAGCTCCCTACAGTGGGTA
>Ga0116230_10004421_pt1 | contig 13784 bp, 5 predicted proteins | sample S1TSphfallax_3_FD_88678 | JGI IMG/M metagenome (GOLD analysis project Ga0116230, IMG submission 88678) | Host-associated microbial communities from peat moss isolated from Minnesota, USA - S1T2_Fd - Sphagnum fallax MG | ecosystem: Host-associated > Plants > Peat moss > Unclassified | place: USA...
AAATTCATTTGAAATTGGTTCAAAAACATTTCAGAAAATGATCATTTATTTGCAATTATAGTTTCTTTTTAATGCACAATTGGATGATCTGTAGAAAAGACTAGTACAATAAGAGATATAAAATTAATTTTTGTGCTGAAAGATTATTAGAATAACCAAATTTAAAGGAATTGAATGTTTGGTCAAAAGATAAAAAAACAAACACATCATAAAATGCATTTCAATTTTAATTTGAAAAAACAATTGTGTAATCTATTGCATTTTTTTAATTGAAATCAATTCTTTTTGTTTTCACGAGAATCTTCATACGAGTGATCAAAATAAAATAATGTCATTAAATATTTATAGATTAAATTTCAAAGGCACATATGCAATTTTAATTTTGAATCAAGAATTTATTCATATGAACATAACATTTAAAACGAAATTCAAGGTGAAAGTGAGAGTGCCAAAATTGTCAAATTACAAATCTTGCCATTTTGCAAGCTTTTAACTTTCTAATTTCAATTCCAATTTGAGAGTTTTAAAAAGAAAAGTTGTAGCCTTTGAAATAACTTTACAATGACACATCAAGCTCTTGAATCATAATTTGTTTGACCTCTTTATTGGACAATTAAGTGGTTGGGGATCGTTTTGACAATTTGACCTCCAAACTTTCAAATAACCATAAATTGAATTGTTAAAAAAAAAATTCAAGCTTTTGATGGACAATAATGAGATATAGATGGCTAGATTGGTGTTCCTTTTTGTGAATTAGCAATTTTTTTGGCAATTAAATCTTGAGTTGTTAAATTGACTTTGGGTTTAGTCAAGTTAAACATTAAATAATCCCATTTTGAAGATCTTGAGACCAAATGATGGAATGATTGGTGTTTTGAAATGCACATATATCAACCTCAAATGGAAAAAGGAAAAAAAAATTCTTTTGATTTCCAAAAACAATGAATTGTATGAATTGTTTTTCCATTTTATTGTAAGAAAACGTGTTTTTCCAAATAAAATAAAATAAATCACAAAATAATAATAAAATTCCACAAATAAATTAAGGTATAAGCCTCCTCATGAATGTATTTAGCATTTCAAATATGAAAGTCATGTCATAGCAAACTTTAAAAATCATGTTTGGAATTCTTTACTCAATTTTGTTGAAGAATGCATTTGTCTTTCCATATTTTAACAATTGTAGGTTTTTATTATTGTTGTTATAGGGTACATTCATAAATAAATGAACTGGTGGTGCACCCTAAGAATCATGATAGGGAATCTTGAGTTTTTACCAAGTTGATGTTACTATTACAAACATTGTCTTTTTCTACCTAAACAAGATGACTACATAGTAAGAAAAAACCAATTGTTTAAAACAACACATATTAGCATATTAGTCATATTGAACATGATTAAGTTGTTGTTGTATGGACACATGTCATGTTCCTTTTGACTAAAAACTACTATGTGCTAATTGATGTGCATTGTTATTTAGTTTTGATTTGAAAGTAACGTGTGTTAGTTAACATAACCAATTGATGTTGATTCATAAATAGCATAAATAAATTTAATTTAAAATTATTTAGGAATGTAAAATGTAGGCTTAGAGATGTAAACCCACCAGGCATGTAGGCCACTTGTAGGCCTTAGGGCATGAACAAGAAGGAACTAAACCCTTCACATCCATGGTGCCAAGGCATTAACCATCCAACGACCATTTCATGTGATGGGTAATTGCACACTACAATGTACTTTTATGGAAATCAATGTGGTAGTTTTTTCTAGGTGGTACAAACATTGTTGAATCAATATAACTCAAATGCATTTGATTCATTTTCATAAATGTTTTGAGAAATTGAAAGTCATGCTTTAATCCTTCCAATTTTGAAAAAATCATGTTCAAAAAATGAATATTCAATCCAAAGTGGACTTCACAATCTTGGTGACATCAAGTGTCATAGTCCATAAAAATATATGGATATGGACTTTTTGCTTATAGTGGAATTAGAGAGTATGCTCACAACTTTGGGAGATCCCAAATTTTAGGGTCGATACTTAGGATGAAAAGAATAAGTTTCCTTTTTTCGGGGATTTTAAATGAACTCCTTCATAATCATACACACAAGTAAATTGATTTTTTAAAAGACTTGTCTTCACTAAAAAATGGTTAATATGGTGAATAACAAATGCTTGCATGTGGTGAAAAATGGAAAATGGTGATTTTTGGGGGAAAATGTCAAGTAAACCATTGTACTCAATGATGTCATTTGCAATGTTAGCAAAATAGGGTTAAGGCATGGCAACATAGATTTCATTAGAGCTTCTCATGCATCTTTGTAGATAATGTGTGTGGCATTCTTGCTTGTTGTTTGAACAACACTTGTGGCATCGTGTAGCATGTTGTTTTTTAATTTGCTCATAATGTGACTACAAAAAATTTCTACCTCCTTTCTTTATTGTTCATGTATGTTTGATATGTTCATTTTAATTTTTAGCAACATTTGTATGCAAAATCTTGTATGTAATTTTATGTTTGATTTAGCAAGACACCCCAAAAAAAAACCTAGAGCAAATTGAAAAAAAAATGTGTGAGAAAACATGTGCATATAAAACACAAGTTTAAGGCTTATTGTTGTGTATACCAAGATGGAGCTTTGCACTTGTACGTAAGCTAATATTACTAAGTTCATTTTTTTTCAACAATCTTCTCATCATTTGTTCTATAATTTAGAAAAATTATGTGTTTGTGTTGCTATTAGTCAAGAAACATCCTTGATGTTATTGATGTCTTAAATTTTATGTGCCTAATTTTGTATCTACAATGTTTTGTATACATAGTTTTGTGTTTGATTTCATAAAATGCTTTGAAAGATAACCCATAGCAAGGCAAAACAAATCTCTCATGGGAAAGGTGCATACAAAGCACAAGTTTAAGGCTCGTTGTGGTCCAAATACACAACTTTGCATTTGGTTTGATAAATAGTACCGTTCATTTTTCTTCCATCAAATTTGTTCCATAATTTGAAAAAATCTTGTGTGGTTGGTTTTCATTTTGAAAGAGGTTATGTGTGTTTAATGATGGGTTCTTGTGTATTTTGCAGACATGAACAATATCATTTATTATGGACAAGTTTCATGTGATTTCTTTCTTGTTTATATATTGACTAATGAAAAACAATCGATATAAAAACTTTGGTCAACCCATTTCTATGATGAAATTTCTTTTGGACATTGAATGTTCAACTACATGTGGCAAGTTCTTAATGGCACTAGTGCAACAAAAAAAACGAATTGCCTTATGCCCAATATATTATATCTTTGGATGTTAGTTATAAGAAATCCATTTTCACATTAGTTGGTGAAAATCTTGTTTGATATGGATATATATATAAAATATATATATCCAAAGATTTTTGGCATTGCATTCTATCACCATCAACCCATGTTTACAACCATTTTTGCCTAATCAAATGTGTTCCATGTTATTGGTTTAAAGTTGTTATTGATAGATCATTCATTAAATGGATAAGCTTTTTGGTTATGTTTTTTTTCCTTGTTATAATATTGAATAATGTACACAATGGATAGAGACTTTATTAAAGCTTGGTCAACCCATTTCTATGATGATTTTTTTTATTGGACATTGTTGAATTGTAGGTGGCAGGTTCTTGATGGTGGCAACAAAGTGTTCAATTTCCTTGCACCCATATGTCTCCATGTTATAACTACAAGAGATCCATTTTTAGGTAAGTATTTCAATATTTTGTATGATAGGGATACAAATAAACAATTAGATATTTATAGACTATGCATTCCGCTAAATTTTCGGTTCTTGTCTACCATTATATTTTACTAATCAAATGTGTTGGACACATTGTTGGTTGATACAAATGTGCAACCCTAACAACAATGCTACAAATTAACAAGGACTACTCATTTGTTGTTGTTAATGTAGTAGGATGGATTGTTGTAGAACTTTATGCAATCACTTAATGTACATCACCTTTCACTTAATGTGACTTGTATGGACTTTGAAACATGCATTTAGAGTGATAGATCAAAATCCAATCTTACATATTCATAGTTTAATTTTAAACTTTTATAATGTAGTGCATGGTATATGGGCTATTGAAGTGATGTGAAGGACTACATTATTCTTTCTTGTAACAAGCATTAACAAATGTATTTTTGTTATGCAAACTAAGTTTTTCTTAAGATTCCAAGCTACCCATCCTAAAACAAATGTTGGGCAAAAAGTTTTTGAATTGTTAAAGCCATTTTTGGTCAAAGCATTAAAAAAAAAAAAACATTTGTTGCTTATATTTACCACATTAAGATGAATGAATTACAATTAGCATTGAATTTGATGAGGACATGCAACATTGTCCATGGGAACCAAGTGTGTGACTATGCTTTTGATGATGTTTGTGGTTTTGATGGTTAGTTGTGCCAAGTTCATCAAAATGTACAAGGGCATAACTCAATTGTGGGGGGCAATGGCGTGCCCAAAAAATGAGTTCAATGAATGGCCAAAACGTTAATGTTTGTTTGGGAATTGTTCAATGTGTGGGGTAGAAATTTTACCATTATGTTGACATGAAGTTATTTGATTTGAAAATGTTTTAGTATAGTAGAGGCATTTTGCTCTTGAGACAACCATGTCAAGCAATACATTGAAGAAGTTAAATTTAGTGTACAAAACACATCATTAGATTAATTTATCGATTATATGAAGCCAAAGTTGCAGCATTTTGTAAGACACAACTTTGTAGCAAGGTGCGAAAACAAACAATTAAAATTTTCATAAAGTCTTTTATAGCCAACACATTGGTGTCCATAATTTATATTATTGTTAATTACTCATTTGAAGTGAAAAATGAACTCAAAAATATCATTGGCATACATATTAAATATCAATTTTGGTACATATATGTTTTTGTCACAATTTGACTTTCGATCCATTTGATGGAAAATTTCATATTCTTATAGAATATCACTTTTACATTTGTCATGATCAGAAACATGACAAATGTAAAAGTGATATTTTAAGTTTGTTCATAACTATTTCAAATTGCATTGGCAATATATGGTGGATCATGAATATGCCATGGTTTTTTGTTTCAAGGTATCCAAATATGATTGGAGGTTGTAAAATGATGTGGAATTTCTTTGGTAGTAGTCATGGGAAGGGACTCCATGATGGGGCAAAGGTTGTGGTGAAAAGATTTTTTTGGAAATAACAACTCAATGTTTGTGGTGTGAAGTTGCAAAATGCTTAGGAGGTGGTTGTTTTTTTGCATGAAGAATTGTCTAGTAAACTAAAATCATCTTATTTTAGTTCATGAAAGTCATTACAAAGATTTTTTTGGCTTGTGGAAACAAAAGATGTTGTCGGGATATTTCTTTTGTTCATTTGTGATATTGTCAAAATGATAATGAAGATCCATTCAATCTATTTTATGAACATAAATAACCTCACTCAACTATTTGTTAAAGATTTGGCATGCTTCTATAAATTTTGTTTAGACAATCACTAGAGTTATTGCATTAATACCTAATGGATAGGCCATTGGGTGCCAAAGGTTTTACAACCTACGAATATTCAATCTTTGCAACATGCCATGAATGAAAATTGGGATGGAAATTGGCACTTTGGAATAGTAAGTGGGTTTTGAAAATTAGTTTTTTCCTCTTTGCATTTTTTCATTTATGTATCATTGTTCTTGTATTGATTGACTTTGGGTTTGTACATATTGTGTAGGTGATGAATTGGTTAATGTTTGGGAAGTTGGTGACAACTTAACAATTAATGCCAACAATGACAATTTTAAAGGTGTGTCTTTCTATCTGATTATTTCTATAAAAACATTTTTAAGGTAGAAAAAAAACTTTCACAAATAATTGGGAGACTTCTTTTGATGAAAGTGATGATGTTGTAGTAGGTTTATATTCATTACACTAATATGTGTCCAAGTTTACTATGTGTTTCATTAAATTTTGAGTGTAATTAGACAAATTTACCACACTAAAAATGGTTAACCCCTTAATAAACATGGACCAGTTGTTATGGACATGGGGATTCATTAATAACCAATTGAATTCATCAACAATTAATCCAATAATTCACTAATAGTTGAATCATTAATAATGAATTCACTAATAATTAAATCATTAATAATAAATTCATTAATAGTTAATTACAAATCTAGGTTAAACACCTAAAAACCTAAAAGCTTAGCCCACCAATCTTTAAATGCAAGTGTGAAAGTTTGAATCCTTCACTTCCTTTCACCTCCATGTTTAATGAACAAGCCTTGAACCATTCAACCATTATTTGAGTGAATGATATTTTTTTGTAATCACATATTATTATGCACTTTTTTTTTTACCTTGGTTATTATTGGTTATTCTACCATATGTCATTTTAGGTTATTCTATTGTAGATTATTGTTGGTTATTCTCCACTATTTACCATAGGTTATCATTAGTTATTCTAGCATAGATTATTGTTAGTTATTTTAGACTATTTTACCATATGTTATTATTGGCTATTATGGGTTATTTCACCATAAACTACGTTTGGTTATTTTATCATAAATTATTGTTGGATATTCTAATTATTCTACCATAGGTTATTGTTAATTATTCCATCATAAACTATTGTTGGTTATCATAGGTTATTTTACCATAGACTATTGTTGGTTATTTTAAGTTATTTTACCCTAGGTTATTTTTGGTTAGGTTATCGGAAGCTCTATTGTTGGTCATTTAAGTTATTTTCAACAAGCTATTATTGGTTATTTTATTTTCAGCTATTGTTGGTTATTTTACCCTAAGTTATTTTTTGTTATTCTATTGTAAACTATTTTTATTATTTTAATTTATTATGTAATGTGTTATTATAGGTTATTATTGGCTATCGTAAATTATTTTATTTTAGTTTATTATTGGTTATCTTAATCATAGATTATTATTGCTAATTTAAATTTGTTATACCATAATTTATTCTTAATCATTTAAAATTAGATTATCACAAATTATTTTAGGTTATTATTGGTTTTGTTAGGTCTATTATTTTACCTTAAAATAATATAACCTAAAATATAGCATATAATAAGTTTGGATATAACTTATAATACCTTAAAATAAAATAACATATAATAGTTTATAATATAAACTAGGGTATAATAACCTATAATAACCTAAGGTATAACTTATAATAATCTAGGGTAGCTTAAAATAACTTAGGGTATAACCTAAAATAGCCTAAGGTATTTAAAACAACATAAAATAAAACTTATTTACCATAATAAATTGTAATGGTGAATTATGCTAATTAATAATGAAACATGATGGTTACATCATGACCTTATAGTGAAATGACTTTAACCAAGGTGAAATCACTAAATGTAATCAACTTATTTCACTTTTAATGAACTACACCCCACTTTTATATTATCGATGATTAAAAATGGGGAATAGTCAATTTTCCTATGTTTTATTCAAAGATTTGCATATTGTCTTATATATTCACATTTGAAAAAGGTAGTAAATTTTTTGATGCCACCTAGGAACCATTATATGAACGAAAATGATGTAGTGTATGAATTCAAATTACCATAGGATGTCCATCAAAATGTTAGTCAAATTATTGTTTTGTGGAAGTGGATGATAGATGTAATGGAAGATTTTAAGATGTTTAATTGGTTTAGCCTTTTTATCGGTTTTACAAATCCATGTATTTGTGTTACTTAAAAATTTGGTGGGTTGTTAAATAGATAATTCAAAACAAGGAGTTATGTTCAATGAGGTTTAATTCCCCTTTGAATTCAAGTGCATGTAAACCAATAATATGCCATTTGATTCATACCACACTTGGAAGTCCAATTAAGTGTTGATTGGGGTTTAAAAGGTTTGGCAAGTTTTGCAAGAATAGAAGGATAGGTGTTGTACAACTAAGGTTGGGGAAGGTGATGTTTTTATTAATGGCAAGCTAGATTTGGACCTTTCATCCATCCAACCATGTACTTTTTAGGTGTCAACCTCTTGAATTGTTAAATTGATTATACTTCCACCAACTAAACTATAAAGTTTAAAATGTAATCACTAAGCAAATGTACTTAATTGTCAACCTATTAAAAGGATATTCACGCTTAATAATTTGTTTTTTAAGAATAACAAGATGCATTAGGTTGTTTGAAGTCATTATGAAGTGAATACTAGTTTTAAGTTGAAATTATTCTTTGCAGGTTGTTGAAAAGAAAGGATTAACAAGCAGTTGAATGACAACCATATGAAACTTTATCCAAAGTAAGCTTTTGGTGCAAGTTCATTTAGGCAACATGGATAAGTGAGAATGTCTTTACTTACTCATGTTAATTAAGCTCAATTTAGTCATGGTTTATAATAGTGGAGGCTCAAATTGAAATTGGTAGTCCTTGCATGGTGTTCAAAATATGTAACATCTTTTTTGAATGAATTATGGGCAATGACAATTATCAACAAATAGGAATGTATGTATCTTTAATGGTGTGGGGATCTTATTCATTTCAAACATGTGAGAGTTATTGTTTTCTTGAACATGAAGGTTTGTTTATGTGATTTATATTGAAGCGATGATTTGTTGTGTAAAGCAAGGGATTAGTTGAATGTATTTTGGGGCTTTGAAAGTTTAGGAACCATGCATCATTTTAGACCAATTTAGAGGGATTGATTTATTAAACATTCATCAAAATTTAAATTGTGAACCTTGATTCAAATTGTAATTTTTGATGTTTTTAATTAATGTGAGGGTGGTAGATAACTAATAATATCAAGATAATACACAAAAGATCCAATTAGTGGGTTGAATGGGCCTAATTTATAAATTTACAAGGTATAAATTCAAAGTGAAAATGTGAAGGGGTTTCAAATCATATTTAGGTTAAATTATGTTGACAAACCATGATTGAAAATCAACTTACAAGATTGTGCATGAATGGGTGGACCAATTCACCACACAACCAAAATCCCTATTTATTCAAAATTTTGGTCAAAATTTGGAAATTACAACTAGTTTAAACTAATTTACATTGATTTCCTCCATAATTTTCCATGTCATTAATGGCACATCTAGAGTTTCTATTTTCTCAAGCATCTAAACAAAAGAATCATAAAATAATTTTCCTCCAATATGATATGGATTTATGAGAAAATGCTCCTAATTAACCCATTCAAAACTCCATAAGTATAGTTTTAAAATTGAGTTCATTATTTATTTTGTTTTTATGCTTCTTTGATATGTTATTTTGTTAATCAAAGTCCCTGACACACACCCCATCAATCAATGGACCATAACATAATCCATATGGAAATGTCAGTTAGAGGTGTAATCCATGTGTTTTGAGTTCAAAAGTCCATGGCTTTTACAATTTAAAAAAAATTATAAAATGATTTGTGCATCATGTGAATATTCAAGTTAAGATATTTATACCAAATCCATTTTAATAAATATTAATACATATAAAATGACATGGGCATTGCAATGGCAAGCACAAGGCATAATTGGTTGGCATGACACCCAAATGGTCCACCCATTCATGCATCCACCCTTACAACCACTAGGATAGATGAGTGAAAACACATTACAAATGAACCACTTTTCACCACTTTTCACCCAAAAAAATGATGTATAACAAGTATGATGGGTATGCAATAGATTGACCACTTGATGGCATGTTTTGGAAATCCAACACATAAGGGAAAAAAACATTAGAATGTGCATGACAACATTTTGGAACTCAAAACTTGTAAAGTTTCATGTTTGTGATTCATAACACATTATTAAATAAAACAAAAACAATAAAACAATAAAATGTTCATTTATAAATCTTTTTTTTTCTTAATGATTTCATCCCAAAAAAAAATATTACACTACTACCAAAGTGGGGTGCAATTTATTAGCATAAATCACTATGGGATTGTAAAAGTGAAATAATTTCATTGCATTTGATTGATTTCACTTTAGTGAAAGTTATTTCACTATAATATCACTATGTAGACATCATGTTTCATTATTAATTAACATAATTCACTATTACAATTTACTATAGTAAATATGTTTATTTCTCTGCTTTTAAAAATATTATATATATGCTACTTTATGATATACCCTATATTATTTTAAGCTACTTTAGTTATTCTAATTTATATTTTATGTTATTATTGACTATTATAAATTATTGTACCCCAAATTATTATATGTTATTTTATCTTAAGGTATCTTAATTATTTTATTATAAGGTTTTAAATTATCTTAAATTAAATTATTCAACTAACTTTAGGCTATACCTTAAGTTATTTTATTTTAAATTAATATATGTTATTTCAAGCTATACTTTAAGTTATTCAACGTTATTCTACTTTATGTTATTATAAATTATTTTATTCTAAGTATAATAATTTAAAATAATTTAAAACAAAATATAGTGACCTAAGGTAAAAATAATTTATGAAAATAATAACCTATGAAAAATATTTTAAATACTTTACAATATAATAACTACTAATAGCTTATGATATTATAACATAAAATATTTTTAAAAAAATACAATAATCACCAATGGCCATTAATAAAATAACCACCAATAGCCACTAATGGCCATTGATAAAATAACTATCAATAGCCACCAATGGCCATTGATAAAATAACTACCAATAGCCACCAATGGCCATTGATATAATAACCATCAATAGTTACTAATATAATACCAATTAATAATCACCAATAACCACCAATATAATAGCCACTAATAGCCATTAATATATTAACCATTAATAAACATCAATATCCACCAATATAATATTCATCAATAATCATTAATTGAGTAGTCATTAATAGTCATTAATAGTCATTTATAAAATAACAATCAATAGTCATTTATAAAATAACAACCAATAGTCATTAATAGAATAACCACCAATAGCCATTAATATAATAACCACCAATAGCCATTAATAAAATATCCACAATAGCCATTAATCGAGTAGCCACCAATAGCCATTAATAGAAAAACCACCAATAGCCATTAATAAAAAAACCACCAATAGCCATTAATAGAAAAACCGCCAATAACCATTAATAGAAAAACCGCCAATAGCCATTAATAGAAAAACCGCCAATACCCATTAATAGAAAAACCGCCAATACCCATTAATAGAAAAACCGCCAATACCCATTAATAGAAAAACCACCAATACCCATTAATAGAAAAACCACCAATACCCATTAATAGAAAAACCACCAATACCCATTAATAGAAAAACCACCAATATCCATTAATAAAATAACCACCAATAACCATTAGTAAAATATCCACGAATAATTATTAATAAAATAAACACAAAAAAACATTAATAATCACATATGTAACAAGTACTAATAGCCATTAATACCACCAATAACACTCACAAAAGAATAACCAATATCCATATATTTGAATTGCTTAGGATTGTAAAAAAGAATCTAGGGTGAAAGAATTTATAATAGACGAAAATAACTTAAAGTGAAATAACTTTCAATAGCCAAAAGTAATTTATAATAGTTGTAAGTAGTCTAAACTAAAATAATTTACAATAACAAAAAAAACATAGAATCGCCAAAAAAACTTACAATAGTTGAAACTAATTTAAGATGAAATAAATTAAAATAGCCAAAAGTAGCTTAGAATAACCAAAAATAACCAAAAGTAATTGAAAATAATCATAAATAATCGTAAATAATGTAGGGTGAAATAATTTGAATTAATGAAAAATAATCATTTAATAATTGAAAATAATTTAACATAGGTAGTATTATTATATTAACAAAAAAATTATCCATTTATTAATTTTATTTTTTTCCAAAAGAATGATCATTGAAATGTTATTGAATAATGATATTCAACTTTTTTTTTGTTCAAATGATTTTAAACTTTCAAAAGGAAATAAATGTAGTTATGTACATTATTGAAATTTTTAAAAAAATAAACTCAAATCATTTCATTTGAAAAAAATCTTAATAAAATATGAATTTTCAAAGTTTATGTTTTTGTAATGTTTAAAATGAAGTATTTGATACATAAAATGTAATGTAACATATTATCACAACAAGTGGAATGGTTTGACAGTAAAGATGTTTATTTTCGTTCCAAAAATCAAAGGATCAAACCTCATGGGTGGTGTTGTGTGTGGTCAACAATGGTATGTTGACTGAATATTTTCTTATTGAATTCTTAAAATAGGTGCTTAGGTTGATTATGTGGCCTACCTAGCTACTTAGGTTAGGTTTTTAACCTAACGTAGGTAATGACACATGTCAATAAATAATAGGCTTCAAAATTTATGAAATTATCAATAATATTATATATTAAATAATTAAAAGTTAATTATTTTCATATTGGTTAGTTAATTAACTAGTAAGTGAATGGTTTGGTAAATTTGTATTTCACTTAAGAATAATCTTGTTTCAATAGGTACTAGTGAAACAAGTCATTGTCCATAACAATTAATCCCTGTTCACTAAAGGGTTAAACAATTTCACAAGTCAAAATGTCCAAAGTCACTCAAAATCTAGTGAACCCAAAATGAATTAAGACGCATTTCCCAATAGTGTTATTATGCATTTATTGTTCAAAAAATGCAAAAAAAAAATTCGAATGGATTTTCAATCAAAAATTTTAAGCTTTTACATGGTCCTAGATTTAATTGAGGTGTATCAATATCATTCACCACAAAAAATTCACTACGAAATTCCACCCATAACTTTAATTTTGAAGTATATTTGAAATTTTTCATATTTTGTGACGTATTTGTTTTGACACAAATATAATTCATATATTCAAGTTCATGAATGTTTTTTGAAGTTTCGTTTTAAATAAATTGGTGTAAGTCTACAATTAATAAAAAATATATACTTGAAATTAACAAAAATAATCCAAGGTGTGATGTACACATCTACCAAAAAAAACCAAATGTATCATTTTTATGTTTGTGACTACAATTTTTGAAGGGCATAGTGTGCTTTCACCCCTTTATACAACAATATCACACATAAACATTAAAGAGGGGGAGGGTGAACATGATTACAATTCATATGAACATGTTAGTGACAACCAATAGTGGGGGGGGAAAACCTATAGCCATAGAGCTTTTAAAATATGATTAATTCATGGTTTAGATGTTAGTTGCAATCCTACAATTGAGCTAAATTTATAACAATGTATCATTATGTGGATATATATGCATAGTAACCTTATTATTATGGTAGTTGAAGAGGGGAAAGATGTCATCAACCTCGATGATTTTAGTGTTAATTTAAAATAAGAAATCAACACTTGAAAGGATTTAGCCTAAGAGGTGATGAGTTGCCACAATTTGTTGTCACAACCCCATTTACTTGTAAGATAGATACGAGTAAAAGAAAAATTAATAGATTATTCACAATCACATGTTGTAACTTTTGCAAATACTTGGAAATCCTTTTTAAAAACAATGCATAAAGCAAAAACAAACAAAACTAGAAAAATCGAACAAAAGGAGAGGGAAAAAAAGGATAAAAAATAACAAAAATATTATCTATGGTAGAATGCACAATTCGAAGAAAGTTGAAATACATCACATGCCATAGATTTTGTCAAATTGGTTTACAACAAATGTAAAAGAAATAAGTGATTTTTTTCATAATAATTTTCAAGTTGGCTTCCAAACAAATCCATTCAAATATATGGGTTGAAATTTGGGAAGCACGACAACAATGCAATGGGAGGCAACGCAATGGGAGG
>Ga0116230_10004422_pt1 | contig 13782 bp, 14 predicted proteins | sample S1TSphfallax_3_FD_88678 | JGI IMG/M metagenome (GOLD analysis project Ga0116230, IMG submission 88678) | Host-associated microbial communities from peat moss isolated from Minnesota, USA - S1T2_Fd - Sphagnum fallax MG | ecosystem: Host-associated > Plants > Peat moss > Unclassified | place...
GGGCGCTGGCGGAGGTTGGGTTTGCGATGGCCGGCGGCGGCGACTTTCCGCGGTCAGGTGAGGACGAAACCCTCATTCTCTTTGCCGGGGGCGCGGCCCATAGCTTGAGCCGAAGCGGCGGGCCCAGCGCTGGACGATCCGGCGGCCCCGTCGACACGCGGATCCGCACGCCCATGCCCGGGCGAATCACCCGTCTGGCGGTGGATGTGGGCGCCAAGGTCAAGTCAGGCCAGACCCTGGTGGTGCTGGAGGCCATGAAGATGGAGCATGTCCTGACCGCGCCTGGGGACGGTGTCGTGAGCGCGGTTTACGTGGCCGAAGGCGATCACGCAGCGGAGGGCTTTGAGGTGGTGCTTCTGGATTTCACGGCAGGCAAGGCGCCGTGACACTGCACCTGGTGAAGCTCTGCGTGGGCTGCGACACGGTGGAAGAGCTTGTCGCGTGGCAGAACTCCGTGGGGGTTCCTGGAGGCCCGTGGATCCTGCGCACCCGCCAGACGCCTCGCCTGGCCGATCAGCTTATCGACGGCGGCTCGCTCTATCGGGTGTTCAAGGGCGCCATTCTCTGCCGCCAGAGGATTCTGGCCGTGACCTGCGTGGAGGCCGAGGGCCAGAAGCGCTGCGAGATCACGCTCGATCCGGCGCCCGTGCTCACCGTCCCAACGCCCCGGCGCGCTTTCCAAGGGTGGCGCTATCTGGGCGCCGCCGACGTTCCGTCGGACCTTGGGGATGACGCGAATGGCGAGGCGTTGCCCCCGGACCTGGCGCGGCGCTTGCGGGAAGCGGGGGTTTGGTAGGGCCGGTTTCTAAGCCGCTATAAATCCCTGCAGTCCCGCCGCGATCTCCGCACCCGCTCGGGGCCGCCGAGCAGTTGGCGGTCGAGGCCGACACGCTTGAAGGCAAAGTGGAGACCCAGGAGGTCGGTGATTCCGATGCCGCCGTGGACCTCGGTCGCCGTGCGGGCGATGAAGCGACTGACCTCCGACAGGTGAGCCTTGGCATGGGCGGCGACGAGTGAGGCGTCTTCGGCGTCGCCATCCCACGCATGGGCGGCGTACCAGACCAGGGACCGGCAGGGCTCCAGGGCCGCCGCCATTTCAGCGCACATGTGCTTGACCGCCTGGAAGGAGCCGATGAGGCGGCCGAATTGGCGCCGCTCCTTCGTATAGGCCACGGCCTTATCCAGCATGATCTGGGATGCGCCCAGCATATCGGCGGCGAGGATCGTCCAGGCCGCGTCGCGGAGCCGGGCGATGTGCTCCAGCGAATCACCGGCCCCCAGTGATTCGGCGGGCGTCGCGTGAAGCCGCGCCTCGCAAAGGCGCCGGGTCAGGTCGATTGTCGTGAATACGCGCGGGCATCCAATTGGGCTAGACTGACGCAAAGTCACTTCAGGGGAGATAATGCGTATGACCGAGACCCTGACCGCGCCGTCGAAGCTCATCCCCCTTGAGGTCGCCGCCACCGTCATCTCGCCCAAGGCCTATGCCGAGGACACCGGGCTGCACGAGGCGTTTCGCTGGCTGCGCGCCAATATGCCGCTCGCCAAGGCCGAGATCGAGGGGATCCATCCCTTCTGGGTGGTGACGCGCCATGCGGACATCTTGGAAATCAGCCGCCAGAACAGCCTGTTTCACTCCGGCGATATGGCGACGACCTTTACCACCATTGAAGGCGATCAGATTGTCCGCAAGATGACGGGAGGGAGCCCGCACCTGGTGCGGACCCTGGTGCAGATGGATGCGCCGGACCATCCCAAGCACCGTCTGCTCACGCAATCCTGGTTCCTACCGCAGAATATCCGCCATCTCGAGGCGCGCATCCGCGAGATCGCCAAGGCCCATATCAACCACATGGCTTCCCTCGGCGGCGAATGCGACTTCGTGAAGGATGTGGCCCTGACCTTCCCCTTGAGGGTCATCATGGAGATCCTGGGCGTGCCGCCGGAGGATGAGCCGCGGATGCTGAAGCTCACCCAGGAGCTCTTTGGCGCCGCCGACCCGGAGATGCAGCGCTCGGTGGAGGGCGGCGAGACAGTTGCCGCCACAAACATGGCCGCTCTGCAGGCCGTGGTGGCTGACTTCTTTATGTATTTCAAAGGCATCACCGACGCCCGCAAGGCCGCGCCCGGTTCTGATCTGGCAAGTGTCATCGCCAATGGGGTGATTGATGACACCCCAATCAACGACTTCGAGGCCATGAGCTATTATGTGATCGTCGCCACCGCCGGTCATGACACGACATCCTCGTCCACGGCCGGCGCCATCTGGGGCATGTGCCAGTTTCCCGAGGCCTTCGCCCAGGTGAAGGCTGACCTCTCGCTCATTCCGGGCCTGGTGGATGAGGCGATCCGCTGGATCACGCCGGTGAAGCATTTCATGCGTTCGGCCACCGAAGATGCGGAGATCGCTGGGCGCCATATCGCCAAAGGGGACTGGCTGATGCTCTGCTATCCCTCCGGCAATCGGGACGAGGCCGTATTCGAGGATGCCGACCGGTTCGACCCGACGCGAAACCCGAACCGGCATATCGCGTTCGGCTATGGCGCCCATCTGTGCCTGGGTCAGCATCTGGCCAAGATGGAGATGCGCATCCTCTTCGAGGAATTGATGCCGCGCCTCAAATCCTTGGAATTCGCCGGGACGCCGGCCAGGGCCGAGGCGGCGTTTGTCGGTGGGCCGAAATATCTGCCGATCCGCTACGAGATGACATGAGCGTCGCCGCCGCGCCGGCGGCGACCATCCTGCTGGTGCGGGACGCCCCGCGTCTGGAAGTCCTGATGGTCAAGCGCCATCACCAGATCGATTTCGCCTCCGGCGCCCTGGTCTTTCCCGGGGGCAAGACCCACGCGGGTGATCATGATCCAGCCTGGGAGGCCCGCACGCTCGGCTGGGACGGCGCTGACCCCCTGGGGCGCCCTTTGCGGATCGCGGCGATCCGCGAGGCGTATGAGGAGACGGGGATCCTGTTGGCCCGTCACGCGGATGGATCCGCCTTCCAGGGCGCCGTGAACGCCGCCGCCGCGCGTGAGGACATCGCCCATGATCGCCGCGCCTTTATTGATCTGGTGGGATCGCTGGATCTGAAGCTTGACCTGGCCGCCCTGATGGTTTTCGCGCGCTGGATCACCCCGGACCTCATGCCCAAGCGTTTCGATACCTGGTTCTTTATCGCGGCCGCGCCGGCTGATCAGCTCGCGCTCTGTGACGGCTGGGAGACGGTGGACGCCGAGTGGATCGCCCCCGCCGACGCGCTGCGTCTGGCCGTGTCGGGGGCGCGGAAGGTGATCTTTCCCACGCGCATGAACCTTCAATTGCTGGGAGAAGCGGCCGACGCCGCCGACGCCGTGGCGCGGGCGGGGCGTCGCAAACTCGTCACCGTGGAGCCCGTCGTGATCGAATCGCCTCAGGGGCGCGCGCTGACAATCCCACCCGACGCCGGATATGGCGCTGTGACAGAGCTGCTGGCCAACGCGGTGTGATTGGCAGACTTAGGCGCGCGTAACCTCCTCCGACAGTGTCCAGAGCTGGTCCGCCGCGGTGGGATCCAGGGCGTAGTCCATGACGCCGACGAAAGGGTTTGTGCGATCAAAGGGCGCGGCCTGCGCGCAATTTTCCAGATAGAGTCCGCCGACGCTCTCTAGCTCTGGCCCCACAGCCGCCCAGACCGACGTCGAGGCGCCCTGTTCCGGGCTCTTGAACCGCTCATTGACTTTTCCGGCCTCGTCGATCCAGCCGAAGGCGATCATCTCCTCCCGGGGAAGATGGCGCTGAAGGGGCGTCATGATGCCGCCTGGCATCACCGCATTGGCATTGATGCCCCGATCCTTGAAGCGGGCGTTGAAGCCCACGGCGAATAGGGAATTGGCGGTTTTGGCCTGACCATAGGCTTCCCACTTGTCATAGGGCCGGGTGAGATATTGCGGATCCTCGAAATTCACCGCACCGCGGCGATGGCCGATGGAGGAAAGCGAGACGACCCTGGAATGGCGTTCTGGCGTCGCCCCGCGCTCAAGGGCCGGGGCGAGCAGGACGCTTAGGAGATAATGGCCGAAATGGTTGGTCCCGATCTGCATCTCCAGGCCGTCCTCGGTGCGGCTGAGGGGGCAGGCCATGACGCCGGCATTGTTGATGAGGATGCTTAAGGGTCGCTCCCCCCAGCGCGCGGCGAAGGCGCGGATGGAGGCGAAGCTCGACAGGTCGATCTCTTCAGTGCGCGCTGATCCTTCGCCCATGGCGTTGATCTCTTGGGCGACCGCTTGGGCGGCGTCGGGCCGTCTGACCGCCAGGACGACATCGGCGCCCGCCAGCGCGAGGGCCTTGGCCGTCTCCACCCCAATGCCGCTGCCGGCGCCGGTGACAATGATGTTAAGACCGGACAGGTCGAGGCCTTCGACGACCTCGGCGGCGGGCGTATAGGCGCCAAAGCGCGAAGCTATCAGTTCAGCCATCTAGCGGTTCCTTCCCTGCAGGCGCGCGCGGCCTCGGACGGGCCGCTTGGCGAATAGTCTGTCAGACGGAGAACTGCTCGGCCAGGGTGCGTTCCTCAAGGCTGCGCCCGGCGTCAAAGAGGAGCACGAGAGAGGTGGAGCGATCCTCGGTTACCTCGACCGTGGCGACCCCACGCACCTCCACATTGTCGGCTACGGCGCTCACCGGCCGCTTGGCCGACTCGAGAACCTCAAAGGTCACCTTGGCGTCACGGGAAAGCAGAGCGCCGCGCCAGCGACGGGGGCGGAAGGCGCTGATGGGGGTGAGGGCGAGAATATGGGCGTTGATCGGGATGATCGGACCGTGGGCGGAGAGGTTGTAGGCGGTCGATCCCGCAGGCGTGGCCACCAGGGCCCCGTCACAGATCAGTTCCTCAAGCCGCGTCCGGCCGTCGATGTGGATGCGCAGTTTCGCCGCCTGATAGGTCTCGCGCAGCAGGCTCACATCATTGATCGCCAGGGCATGGTGCTCTCGCCCGACGGTGTCCACGGCGTGCATGCTCAAGGGGTGAATGGTGGCGGGTTCCGCGGCGGCGATCCGCTCTTGAAGATCGTCTTCGCTATAGTCGTTCATCAGAAAGCCGACGGAGCCCCGGTTCATCCCATAGATCGGACGGCGCGCCGCAAGATTCCGGTGCAGTACCTCCAGCATGAAGCCATCGCCCCCCAGGGCCACGACAATATCGGCGTTCTCTTCCGGCGTGTGGCCATGGATATGGGCCAAGCGGCGGCGGGCGGCCTGAGCCTCGGGCCGGTCGCTCGCGACAAAGGCCAGCCGAAACGGCGGGCGGTTAGAAAGGGCTGACATGGCGGGGGTCAGAGGGAGGCGGCGGCGTCGTCAAAGGGATCTATTCGTCGGCTTCGGCGTCGAGTTCCCCAGGCGGCGGTCGCGCATCGGGCTTGCCGACATAGGGCCGCCCAACCGCTTCGGCCCAGAGACGCCGCTTCCGGGCATAGGCCCTTTGGCGGCGACGGGCCTGTTCCTCGGTCTGGGCGAAGGGGGAGGGGGCGTCATCCATGATCCTGGGGCGTTAAGTGGGGGTGGCGCTGAGCTTTCTCAATGATCCGCCAAGTAAGCTTAAGATGGCGTCAATCGGCGGATGCGGGCTTGATCTCGTTGATGAGGGCCAGGCCGCCCACCGCCAGGATCAGGGGCAAAAGCGCGAAGACCGAGGCAGCTGCGGCCATTCCCGCGGCGGCGGCTATTAAACCGCTGATGACCAAGGAGACCATGGCGGCGGTGACAGAAGCGCCGCCACCGCGTCGCCGGAAAGCCGCGCGGGGCGCCGGTCTCTGCAAACGCGCCGCGATCAGGGTGTTGGCGAGCGCGATGACGCCACAGCCGAGCGCCGCCGCCACGCCGGGGACCGGTTCCAGGATCATCAGAACGATGAGGGGCACCGCCATGACGGCCGCGACAGGGAGGATTGCCGCCGCCATTTTCGCGTGTCGAAGCGTGTCGGCCCCCGCGGGGGAACTGCGCAGCAGATCGGGTGAGTCTTCGCCGGCGATCATGATCATGGCCAGGGTCAATACGGTCTGACCCACCATGAAAGTCACCGTCCCCACCCCGATGGGTACGAGGGTGACGAGCCGCTGATCGGCGTTGCGCACCAAAATCAGCGCCAAGGGCACAAGATAGATCAGACGGAACAGAACAGTGGCGATCAAGGTGATGTCACGGCCCAAGAGGCGAAGCTCCTTGCGGATCGTCAGGGCCACGATGCCGCCGACAAATGATGAGCCTTCGTCGGCGCGCCTGATCGCTGGGGTGGAGGCGACGCCGGCGGCGGCGGCCGAGTCGGTGGCGAAGCGTCTCCCGATAAAGAGCGTGGCGGCGGAAAAGATGAACGCGCCCCCGATCAGCATGGCGGTCAGGGGCGCCAGTTCTCCCGACAATCCGCGAATCGGCCACGCCAGCATCGTCCGCGCCAGATGGCCCGCCTCCGGCGTCGCCGACGGCGCCGCGACGATCCAGGCCTTGAGCTTGCCTAGTCCGAACATATTGGGGAGTTGGCCCGCGATGAAAAAGATCCCCCCCAGGACGACGGCCATGATCTGCGCGGTGGCGCGGGCGCGTTTGGGTCCCAGCAGGCGGAACAGGATGCTCGCCAGGATAAGCCCCATGGCCGTGGCGGTGAGCGCCGTGGCCGCCAGGATCGGGTAGAGCGCCAGCCACCCCGAATGGCCCATAAGCGCGAGCGGGATCATTAGGGGGGATACGAATATCGCAAAGCCCGTGAACACGGTCGTGGCGATGGCCAGGCAGCGGACCACCATCACCTTGCCGGGATCGACAGGCGAGGAGAGCAGCAGGTCCAGGTCGCCGCGCGTGAAGAAGGCCTCTATGGCCGCCGCCAGAGCCTGGGACAGCATCCAGATCAAAAACACGACCATGGCGGCGTCACCCGCGAAAATGGTCGTCGCGGTGACCGATAGGCTGACCCCGCGCAGGGCGAAGCCCACGGGGCCGCCGATCGCCAGCGCCGCTAGGAGAAAGAGTCCGATGAGCACGGGCGTCCGCCAGGCCGGCCCGCGATGGCTCAACAACCGTCGCCACGTCAGCCGCAGCTCGTGGGCGAGGAGCCAGGGGAGGGTCTGAGCGGGAAAGCTCACGCGATGGACGCGCCTTGTTCCGCCGTGAGTTCGAGGAACACGTCCTCGAGGGTTCCTTGATTCTCTCCGGCGCGGAGCCTGAGTTCGGCGAGATTGCCCTCGGCCAGGAGGCGCCCCCGCTGGATGATGCCGATCCGATCAGCGATACGCTCGGCGACTTCCAGAATGTGGGTGGTGATGATCACGGTGGCGCCGGCCCGGGCGCGCGCCGTCAGCACATCCTTGACCTGCCGGGCGGCGGCCGCGTCAAGGCCCGTGAGGGGCTCATCCAGGATCAACAGACGGGGCTCATGGATGAGGGCGCCCGCCAGGGCCGTCTTCTGCTTCATACCCCGGGAAAATCCCTCGCACCGCTCATGGCGCTGCTCCCAGAGGCCCAGCCATTTGAGCAGGGTCTCGGCGCTCTCACGCGCCGTTTTTGGGTCAATGCCCCAGAGCCCGGCCACGAATTCCAGATATTCCAGTGGGCTCAGGCGATCATAAAGCATCGGCTCATCGGGGACCCAGGCGATGATCTGTTTGGCCGCGCGCGGATCGACGAGGGCGTTGACGCCGAACACCTTGATGTCGCCGGCGTCAGGCTTGAGGAGCCCGACGATCATACGCAAAGTCGTGGTCTTTCCCGCCCCATTCTTGCCCAGCAGCGCATAGATCTCGCCGCCGCGCACCGTCAGGCTCAGGCGATCAACCGCGGGCTTGCCGAAAGCCTTGCAGAGGTCGCGAACCACCAATGCGTCGCGGAAGCCCAATGCGTCGCGAATTGTCATGGATTTGCCCCCCCGGCCGATAAGAATACAGCCGTACCGTCGTCAGACAATGCGCCAATGAGCTCGCTTGAAGACCGATAACGTCTCAGACGAACGCCGTAATTCGCCGGGACGCTTGACGCCCCGCCGCGCCGGGAGGAGTCTATAAGAAAACAGACGCGCTGATGTTCGCAAGGAAAGCTGCCATGGCCGATGGATCCTTAACCCCCACTCTCTCTTTAAGCGGCAAGGTTTCCGAGGCGGAGTGGCAGGCCAGAGTCGATCTGGCCGCCCTATACCGGCTGGTGGCCCTCTACGGGTGGGACGATATGATCTACACCCATATCTCCGCGCGCATTCCGGGCACGGACCACCACTTCCTGATCAATCCCTATGGCCAATTCTTTGACGAGATCACAGCCTCGTCCCTAGTGAAGATCGACCTGGAGGGAAACATCCTTCAGGAGACGCCCTATTTCATCAATCCGGCGGGTTTCACCATTCACTCTGCGGTCCACGCGGCGCGGGATGACGCCCATTTTGTGATGCACCTGCATTCCGATCAGGGCGTTGCGGTCGCGGCGCAGGTCGAAGGGCTTCTGCCGCTCAGCCAACACGCTCTGATCTGCCTCCCGCGGCTTGCCTATCACGACTATGAAGGCATCGCCCTCAATCCAGAGGAAAAGGAGCGCCTTGTCGCCGATCTGGGCAAGGCCACGATGATGCTTCTGCGCAATCACGGCACCCTGACGGTGGGGGCGACCGCGGCGGAGTGCTGGGTGAATATGTTCTATCTGGAGCGGGCCTGTAAGCAGCAGGTCATGGCGCTATCGGCGGGTCGCGAGAACCTCCGCATCGCCTCCCAGGCCAGCCAGGATGAGGTGCGCGCCCAGACCTCCCGGGGGATCGGCGGGGCTCTGGCCTGGCCCGGCGCCCTGCGTCGCCTGGACCGCGAGTCTCCGGGTTACGACGCCTGAGTCGCAAGCCGAGCGACCCTTTCTGGCTCACCGCCGCCGAGGCTGAAATCACCGAGCGGGCGGTCCGCGCAAGCGGGCCTGGCGGCCAGCACGTCAATAAGACCAGCAGCGCCGTGGAGCTTCGCTTTGATGTCGGGGCGTCTGCGTCCATGCCGGACGAGGTGAAAGACAGGCTGCGGGCCCTCGCGGGATCTCGGTTGACCGCGGACGACGTCATCGTGGTCTTTGCGCAGGAATATCGCTCGCTCATGATGAACCGCGAGGCGGGGCGGGCGCGCCTGATCGCCCTCTTCCGCCAGGCGGCCATGCGGCCGAAGTCGCGGCGACCGACACGCCCAACCCTGGCCTCAAAGTTGAAGCGCCTGGACGGCAAGGCTAGACGCGCTGGGGTCAAGTCCGCGCGCGGGCGTCCGGCGCCCGAGGACTAAGGGGAGACGCCATGAATCAGGCCGACTACGCAGCCCAAGACGCGGTGGGTCTGGCGGCGCTTATCGCCAAGGGCGAGATCACCGCGTCCGAGGCGCTGCAGGCGGCCATCGCCCGCGCTGAAGCCGTCGATAGCAAGATCAACGCCATCACCTTTTCCATGGCCGAAGCGGCGCGGTCGGTGGCGCAAGAGACGCCTCCTGGGCCTTTGGGGGGCGTTCCCTTCCTCTTGAAGGACCTCAGCGCTCAGGCGGCGGGCGTCCCCACGTCGGCCGGCTCGCGGCTCTTCAAGGATTTCGAATATGCCGCGGACAACGCCATCGTGGCGGCCTATCGCCGGGCTGGCCTGGTTGTCTTCGGCAAGACCAATACGCCGGAGTTTGGCCTTGAGCCCGTCACCGAACCGGAGTTGTTTGGGCCTAGTCGCAATCCCTGGAAGCTTGATCACACACCCGGCGGCTCATCCGGCGGATCAGCGGCCGCGGTGGCCGCGGGTGTCGTCCCTGCGGCGCACGCCAGCGACGGGGGCGGATCCATCCGCATTCCAGCCTCTTGCTGTGGGCTGTTTGGCCTAAAGCCGTCGCGTGGACGGGTGTCATTGGCGCCGGCCAATGAGGGGTGGGGCGGTTTCTCGATCCAGCACGCCGTGACCCGTTCGGTGCGGGACAGCGCTGTGCTGCTCGATGCGATTTGCACGCCGCAGCCTGGCGATCCCTATTGGGCGCCGCCGCCGTCGCGGCCTTTCGCGGAGGAAGTCGGGCAACCTCCTGGGAAACTCAAAATCGCCTTCAGTCTTGAGTCCATCGCAGGACCGGGGCTGGACTCCCAATGCGCGCAGGCCGTTCGCGATGCGGCGCGGCTTTGCGAAGATCTTGGCCACGAGGTCGAGGAGGTGACGCTTGGGTGGGATTATGCGCCCGTTCAAGAGGCCGGCGGTCTGATCATCGCCGCCAATATTACCACCCTGCTGGACAACGAAGCGCGACGAAGGGGGCGGCCCATCGCCGAGGGTGAGGTCGAGGATCTGACCTTCGGTATTTATCAGAGAGGCCAGACCGTCAGCGCCGTGGACTATATCAAGTCCCTACAGACCGCCCACGCCTTTGGTCGGCTCGCGGCCCGCACTTTCCTGGGTTTCGACCTATTAATAACCTCAACCATGGGAACGCCTCCGGCGCCTATTGGCTATCTGAGGGATGGTGACCTTGGCGGCTATATGCGGCGGCTGCTCACCTTCATGCCCAACACCCAGCCGTTCAATGTGTCCGGGCAGCCCGCCATGACGGTTCCCCTGGCCCAGAGTCGGGACGGCCTTCCCATCGGCATTCAGTTTGTGGGTCAACCTGCGGGGGAAGCGCTCCTCTTTCGTCTCGCTGGCCAATTGGAGGAGGCATCGCCCTGGGCCTCGCGGCGTCCGGACATTTGAATCCGCTTTGAAAAGCGCCCCCGTGGAACGCACAGGTGACGGCGCCCCGCGCTTGCTCTAATAGGCGCTTCACGTTCTTGAAGAGCGTAGACCCCTTGCGGCGTTGTCCCACCGAGTTGACAGTTATCTCCACCCCACCCCCCCTCACCGAGGCCGTTCAGGCGTCCCTGCTAGCGGCCTTTAGCGCAGCCCGGACGGATCTCCAGCCTTATCGACACTGGGGCGTGGCCGAAGTCTTCCCGGAGGGGATGTGCGCAACCTTTCGCGCCTTGCCCTTCGCCCCACCGCGCCTCGACGGGCTGTCCGGCAAGCGTGAGCTCCATAATGACCAGCGGCACTATTTCGACGCGCGTAATATGGCGCGGTTCGAGGCCTGCACCGCGGTGGCCGAGGCGTTCCAGTCGCCATCCGTGGCGACCGCTATCGGCGAGCTGACGGGCGCCGACCTGCGAGACACCTTCGTGCGTCTTGAATATGCCCAGGACACCGACGGTTTCTGGCTTGAGCCCCACACCGATCTTGGCGTGAAGCGCTTCACGATGTTGATCTATCTCGCAGAGGGGGAGGGGCAGACCGATCTTGGAACGGACATCTACGCCGCGCCCGATCAATGGGCCAAGCGATCGGCCTTTATCGACAATACGGCGCTCGTTTTTGTCCCCGGAGACAACACCTGGCATGGGCTATCACCGCGCCCGATCTCCGGTATCCGCCGCTCCCTGATCATGAACTATGTGACGCGGGAGTGGCGAGCCCGCGAACAGCTCGCCTATCCGGACACGCCCGTTCTCGCCTGAAGCAGCTCTCGCACGCGGGCGGCGACATGGTCCGTGGGGTTGAGACGCGCAATGGTGGTGGGAGGATCGGCGGCGCCCTCGAAGCGGCGCGCGAGGCCTTGGTCAATGAGACGCCTGATGAAGCCGCGGTGGCGGGGGAAGTCGAGATCGAGAAGTTCCACGGGGCGTCCAGTGGCGATAGCCTCCGAGACCATGGAAACGCTGTCGGTGGTCACCACGAGGCGGTCGGACAAGGCCAGAATGCCGCGATAAGGATTTTCGCCTTCAAGATTCCAGACATAGACGCCCGCATCGCCGCGAAACGCCTCCGCCAGACGCGCGATGACGTCCGCCGGCGTCCGCCGTGACGGCGTAATGGCGAGTCGTGTCCCCGTCTCGCCGCGCAGACGTTTCAGTCTGGCGATCAATGTTTCTGCGTCGGCAAGCGTAAAGGGCCGACCCCGAAGGTCTCCGCCCACGGCCACGCCCGCCAAGGGGCGCCCCAGAGACCCCAGGCGATCACGCCAGACTCTCGCGGCCTCCTGTAGCGATCCCGGCGTAATGTCGTGAAGGGCGGTGGCGATCTTCATCACCCGTGGGCTCTCGGCAAGGTTGTCGTGATCCATGGCCACGATCAGATCGAACCGGTCACGATGGGCGCGCGGGTCCTGGACATGCACGGTGAAGGTGCGGCCGAGGCTCGCGCGCTTTATGGCTGCCGCGTAGGGCACCGACCGCCGGCCGCAGGTGATCAAAATGTCGGGCCAGGGCGGGGTCAGATCACCGGTAAGGCGCGCGGCGCCTCGGCCAGGGAGCCAGTCAAGGGGACCGGAGTGGGGGGCTCGTTTTTCCGCCACAATGTCCGCCACCGCGCAGGCCAACCCGCGCGCCTGGGTGCGCATCCCGTCTTCCCCCGTTGTGAGGGCCCAGGCCGTCAGCGGGGCTTGCGCCATTTGGTGGGACACGCTCATCGGGCGCTGAGGTCTGGCAGGTGTGTACGAGGTTGTCTTTCACGAGGCCGCGCTGTCAGATGTTCGATAAACTCAATGTCCAGGAAACGCCTCATGCCGTCAAAGATCGCCTCAGATCCGCGCATCGATCCCCGCATAAAGATGATGTTCGGGGCCATGGACTTCCCACCCTTAAGCGACGTGGCTGATCGCGAGGCCATGCTCGCCGAAGCGAACAGCCTCGAAGCCAAGGCGCGTGACGCATTTCTAAAAGGGTTTTTCGACTCCCTGGATACGGAAGGGAATGCGCCTTCCGCCGGCCTCACGGTCAGCGAAGAATCTATCGTTTCCGCGCCCGATGGCAATGGCATTAACATTCGGATCATACGTCCCCAGAGCGACGACCTTCTACCCTGCGTCTACTACATCCATGGCGGCGGCATGGCGTTCAGTTCGTGCTTTGATGGCCACTATCGGGTATGGGGACGAACCTTAGCCGCGCAGGGCGTGGTTGTGGTCATGGTTGATTTCCGCAACGCCGTCTCCGCGTCGTCGGTTCCTGAGGTGGCGCCCTATCCGGCGGGGCTCAATGACTGTCTTTCGGGCTTTCGGTGGCTGCGCGATCACGCGGAGTCTCTGAAGATCGATCCCGCGCGGATCATCATCGCCGGGGAAAGCGGCGGCGGGAACCTGACCCTGGCCTGCGGACTGAAGTTGCTGAAGGATGGCGACCTCGATGGCCTCAAGGGCCTGTACGCGCTTTGCCCCTATATCGCTGGCGCGTGGCCTATGGCCGACTGCCCGTCGTCTGTTGAGAACAACGGCATACTTCTGGACCTCCACAACAACCGCGCCGCCGTGGGATACGGGATCGAGGCCTTCGAGGCGCGGGATCCCCTGGCCTGGCCGAGCTTCGCCACGGAACATGATGTGCGCGGCCTGCCGCCGGTGATGATCAGCGTGAATGAGTGCGACCCGCTCCGCGATGAAGGGATCAATTTCTATCGACTGCTTCTTCGGGCGGGCGTCTCGGCTCGCTGCCGCCAGGTGATGGGGACAATTCACGGGACCGAGGTGATCGCACCGGTGTGCCCGGATATCAGTCGCGACACGGCGGCGGACATAGCGCATTTCGCCAGGCATTAAGGTGCCGGGTTGCGGGCCATTTCGCATCCCACCCATAGCAAAGGGCCGCCCCCTCGCGGGGACGGCCCTTCCATCGTCGTGACCGCGGCGGCCTCAAGGAAAGCTCCCATCGGCCCGCGACCTTGTCCTTAAAGCGTGCGAGACGCTGTCAGGCGTGAGCCTCCGCGTTCAGGCTCCAGGTCGCTTGCGACCGCGGTTGGAGACAATGAGACACTGGACCACCTCCTTTCA
>Ga0116230_10004425_pt1 | contig 13766 bp, 21 predicted proteins | sample S1TSphfallax_3_FD_88678 | JGI IMG/M metagenome (GOLD analysis project Ga0116230, IMG submission 88678) | Host-associated microbial communities from peat moss isolated from Minnesota, USA - S1T2_Fd - Sphagnum fallax MG | ecosystem: Host-associated > Plants > Peat moss > Unclassified | place...
CGATCGCCGCGGCGGCGTTGACCGAAATCGGGTCTGCATGCACTCCGCCCAGCCGCTTTTCCGATCTGGAGTTGCTTCCACCGGATCTACGTAAAAGGAGCAACGCTTGCACTGTGAGCCAATGTGCACCGGAAACGACGATCCAGCACCCAAGATCCCGGATGCCCGGTCTACGAACCCGGAGAACGGCGTCTGTGATCCGTTGACTTCCAACGTATGGTCGAGAAGGACCTGCACTTCCGTGGACACGGGTATGCTCCGTAGGACCGGCGGGTCGATCTTGTGGACATCAAATGCTGGGTCCACGGTAACCGTAACTTGCCGTCCGTCCGTTTCGATCGGCAGCATCGAATTCAAGCCGTCGACGTTTACCGCGACCGACTTATCGAGAAGCATCAGATGCGGGGTGACGGCAAATTCCGGATAAGCCAACCGCAATACATAGGTCTGGAAGGTCACATCGTAAAGGTACGGACGCCACTCAGCTAGTACTGGATGAGAGCCCCGCTCCGTCCGAAAATCATCCTCCTTTGGATCGAATCCCTTCGCCTTGACCTCGAACAAGTGGATCTGATTGTCCTTTTTCTCAAGCACGTCGACTCGAATGAGCAGGTTTTCGTATTGAATAGTGGCTTCGAAGATCACCACCTCAGGCAACGACAATAATTCGGCGGTCGTCTTGATTTGGTCGGGCACCGACTTATCAGACACCATGATCCCACCGGGGAACATCTGGCGTGCGAGTTCACCCACCTGGTGTCCGCCCTCGGCGAGGGATGCCAAGAATTCGTCGTTCTCACGCGCATCGAAATAACGACTGTCCCGCGCGTAATCCAACTTGCGTGGACACTCCATTGCTACGGTAAACCGTGACTTCGTCAACGTGGTTGGTACCATGCTCCCTACTCCCTTCATTGCGCTGGCCGCAGACTCTCGCACAAGGCTCGTACGGAATACGTCCCGCGACGCTAGGTCGCTCCGCATTAAACTTAACGCGGTGCCACCTGCCACGTCGGTGACTGATCGCACAAAATCACTTCGTGGGCGCCTCGGTGGGTGGTTCCACCGCCTGCGACCTATTCGGTCTCGAGTGCGTTTCATACTCACTAATGGGTTGAATTCATTGAACGGTACCGCCGACAGGACAAACACAACATGTCAGAACAATCTTTTATCGGAATTGCGCCAACAGCGCCGGAGGGCAGGGAAATGTATTTCCACTCCCTCGATTCCTGGATCGCTGTCCACGAGGCAATCCAACGGCTGGTTGCGGAAGAGTTTCCTTTCTCTCCGGTAATGACACCAGAGAGTGCCAAGAGTCTTGCGGACGTATTGTTCGGTGCCATCGCAGATGGATCCGCAAGACTTGCGCTCGAGGATACGGTCGCACCTTACTTCGACGATGCAGACGGTGACGATGAAGAACAGAGAAGTCCGGCCGACCGACGCTCAGACTATGCAAATTACCTATTGGAACTGCTTGAGCAGTTTATTGCATTCCTCCGAGACTGCGGCGGCTGTACAGTGGAATGAGTAGCAGAGAGTCGAAATGATTCACTAAGCTCCATGGTCGTGGTTGAATATTGCTATCCGTCTGTATTTGCGAGGACCTTGATGCCGTACACACCGATTCTGGCTACGCTCGGCTATGTGCTATCGCCGGACCATCAGCGCGTCCTGATGATTCATCGAAATGTTCGTCAAGACGATCACCATGCCGGCAAATACAACGGTCTTGGCGGTAAGCTGGAATCGCACGAGGACGCCGTGGCAGGGATACGTCGAGAAATACGTGAGGAGGCGGGAATTGAATCCCTGGAGATCCGCCTGCGCGGTACGATGAACTGGCCGGGGTTCGGCGCGCAAGGTCAGGGTTGGTTCGTGTTTCTGTTCCTCATTACCCATTTCAGTGGAACGCCGCTCGCGCGCAATGCCGAGGGCACGCTCGACTGGATCCCGATTGAGGAACTGCATGCCTTGCCGCTATGGGATGGTGACCGGAAGTTTCTACCCCTTGTATTCGATGCCGATGCGCGCCTCTTCCATGGCGTGATGCCCTATCGCGACGGGCGGATGGTGAGCTGGAGCTTCAGCCGAATCTGACCCAGCCAGGAGCCACTTCACAGCCCGTGGCTACGGTTTGCGATCAAGCCGCGGAATCCGCCAGCCCAGTATCTCATTCGGAAGTCGAGCCGGGCCCGGTGGAGTAATTACCGTCCGCGTGCTATCGAGAGCACTGCCAGTACCCACAACAGCACCGCGCGTTCCAAATGACAATCCATCATGTCCCTGCCCTCCTGATAAACGAGGTCCCAAGGTTGCGAGTGCTGCGCGGCGGGATACGTCGCAGCAACACGCAGCTTTCATTCGACGCCGTGCGGGTCCGAGGGATCAATTGAAGTCGTCTGCCGGCCGAATTACGTGCGACCCATCCTGTCCCATGGCCGATGATAATGTCTTCCGCAGGGACCATCTTTTTTAGGTGCTACTGAGCGGGGTCAATTAGACCTTGGCCCGCGCCGATAGGCTGGTGTTGGCGGCGATAGCAGGACAATACTCATGGGCGCGATTGGAGCGAACAAATCGAGAACCGGCCCCGGCAGAGCGTTCCGCGGACCCCTCGACCGTTGTTACGAATGCGTTACGGTAGTCGATCTGGCGACCGACTGGGACGTATTCTGACCATCGCCGCGTAGATACTGGCGCCCCCTTACTGATCGGAGACGCCAGCGATGAAGTCATTGAATCACGTGGTAGCAACTGAGACATCGATCGTCGTGTTATCAAAAGGCCATTTTCAAACCTCGATCCCGTTAAGACGATGGGTGACCACCGATGAGACAGGGTGGAGTGGCTCTCTACTCCAAAATCATCAAATCGATTAGTTGGTCGGAAAACTAAACGACGCGTTCAACGCGCACTCGACCGATTCCACAATGCGACTAGTTCATCAAGTCTTGGCCAATAAATCAATGCCCGCTCGAGCACCCCGTTATCCCAGGCCGGACACGAGTAGTGACGTGTTGTCTCATGGACCCTCGACAGTCACGGTGTCCCGCGTTTCCGTCCCGCTGTCTGAGCGGCTCCGCCAACAACAGCGCGGCCGCCAGGCCCAGAGAGGCTGGGAGGTCACGCTCGTCAACGACGAGATGCTCATGCAGATGGAATCCTTTCCGGGAGTGTTCATCGCCTCCACCAATTTGATGGAGGGACTCGACCAGGCTGCGCTGCGTCGTTTCGACCTCAAGATGAAGTTCGATTACCTTAAAGCCGACCATGCCGCCGAACTGCTGCGCCGCTACTGCGCCGACCTCGCATTGCCCGCGCCCTGCGCGGAAGTGTTGGGCCGCATCACGCGCCTTACCGCCCTGACTCCGGGGCGATTTCGCCGCCGTCATTCGGCAACACCGTTTTCGCCCCTTCGGCGCAGTCGCCGCGCTGGTGAGTGCCCTCGAGTCAGAGTGTGCACTCAAGCACGGAAACAAGCGCGCGATTGGGTTTTATTGATGGAGGGTCGATTCCGTAAAGCGTTTCTTACTCCACTCCACGGGAGGCGACGACGATGAACGAACCATTGTTAGAAGCGAACCCGATTCCCGTGACATTCGAAAAAGAGGCATATACCGGGATCAAGGGTCGACTGTGCCGCTATGCCGGCGACGCTGACCGCGGAATTCATATTGAGCTGGCCCCGGGAAATGTGCTCAAAGTGACCCTAGCGCAGTCTTAAGGGCCTAAAGCACCGGAGCGCTGCGAAGACAATTTGGCCACAGCCATTGGCAAGCTTTGATTTCGCTCCGTAGTTAGGCTCGTTCGCTGCGCTGGTGAGCGCCCTCGAGCCAGAGTGTGAGATCAAGCAGGGAACCAAGCGCGCCATTGGGTTTTATTGATGAGCGATCAATCCCGTACTGCGTCCTTTGTTACGCGCCACCGCAGGTGCCCATGATGAACGAGCCGATCGAAGCAAACCGCATTCCTCTGAGCCTCGACAAGGAGGCCTATACCGGAGTCGCCGGTCGACTGTGCCGCTATACCGGCGATGCCGCACGAGGGTTGCACATCGAGCTGGCGCCGGGAGATGTGCTCAACGTTACCGCAGCGCAGATACAGGAAATTTTCGTGGACCTCTCCGCGTTCAATCTACTTCTGCAGGACACACCGGGTTCGCGCGAATCTCGCTCGATTGTCGGATCCATCAAGGCCGCCGCCCGTGCGCGTCGTGACGCGCGAGCCAATCGTGCAAATCCTCAGTCGCCGGGGGATCCTTTCAGTTGGCTCGTTTCTCCCCGATTTGCCGACTGGCTGAATTCGCATGACGAGGCGCTCTGGAACCGGAGTATCGGTAATCAGGAGGCCGCATACATACAGGCGGCATTCTGCGGCGAGGGACTCTTGCCGCTCAACAGCAACCGTCCCGGTGATTTTCCGGTGGCGGACATTCTGACGTCGCTCCGTGCCCTGGTGGGCCAGCGAGTTATCTACGAGGATAGACCGGGGTTTGCCTTGGTGGAACTGAGCTCGGTCCACTCCGATCCCCGAGACCCGGACCAGGTGAACCTGACCCTCGTGAACCTCAATGCCGCAGGTTTCTCCCCGAAGTTTGACCCCACCTTTTCGGTGGGCGGGAGTCTCGAGTGCACTAGCATGAGCCATGGCGCGATCAGTGGATATATGGGCACCTGGAAACTCATTACGAGCCCCAAGGCGGTCGGGTTAATCGAAAAGCAGGCCCCCGGACTCGACGGGCGGCAATTGTGGCAATTTTGCCGCAAACTCGAACGCGACGAAAGCCTAGCGAACGTCTATTGAGAGCGGGGGCAACTGTGATGAAACCACTGGTGGCGCCGGCGTTTACCTATCCAACCCCCAGAATGCAGATCATCATTGACGACATTCGCGAGGATATCCGCCTCATGAGACAGTGGTACGGCGTGGAATCCGGAGCGACCTCGAAAGGTGTGATCGCCGAGGTCACGCCGGCGTCGGTCTTGGACACGCTGGAAACTGTCGTCGAGAGTGTTGAGCCTGCTTTGCGGTTTTATCTCAATTATCCCACGCAGCGGCTTTGTATTTTTCTAAAACACTTTGTCGATGAGGCGGACCGGTTTGTGTCCTGGTTGAGCATTTATGACAGTGAATACAGGGATCCGGCGTTGAGCCGTGAGCAGTACCAGCACGCTGCCGACCGGCTGCAGGCGTCGCTGCGGGACTGGCACAACTCGCTCGTGCTCACGGGGATTGAGCACGAACTCGATATGGACACGCCCGAAGTTCAACACTGACTCGGTACGCCATGACTCCGCTAAAACCTGTACTGTTCTTGGACTTTGATGGTGTGCTCCATCCAAACCGTTGCGCCCCGACAGATTGTTTCTGCCTCTTATCCCCACTGGTAGAGGCGGTCACCCCGTTTGATGTCGACATCGTGATCTCCTCGACGTGGCGATTTCGCTGGTCCTTGAGGCGGATCAAGAAGCTCTTTCCGGCCACCCTGCGCCGTCGGGTGGTCGGTACGACGGGCGAGCCGTTTCCAGGGACGTACGCCCGCTGGAAAGAAATTAGGGAATACTTGCGCGCGCATCCGGCGGCCGACTGGCGTGCACTGGACGACTTTGATTTCGAGTTTCCGGGCGATTGCCGCGAACTGATCCATTGCGACGGTGATCGAGGCTGCCAGAGCGCGGAACGTAAGATCCTGGCGATCTGGCTCGCTCAAACTGCCGGTTCCTATAAAAGGAGAGAACCAAAAAGCCGTGTTCCGCGCCGAGCACCGTGACAAGTCGCGCGAAGATCTTCATGAGAAAGCGCACGGGCCGCCGACCGTTTCCTCGACGCGCATAATTGCAAATGGTCATAGGAGGCGAGGAGCTGCATGCAAGACCCCTACACAATTCTCCGTAACGAAGCCGAGCCGGTTCCCGAGTGGCTCCTTGCGTATACCGCGGGCCAGCCTTTCCCGCGACGGAAGTTCTTCTCCTCCAGAGTCGTGTTCTATCCGGGATCCGGTGACGATGGACACCCGCTGAAGCTCTTCGGCGGTACTCATTCGGCCCACTGTTTTGTGTTTGCCGATTGTGGGGTTCCTCAAGAGACCTTTGAGCGTGCGCTCAGCGATCCGGAATTCAAGTCCAAGGAAGGGCATCCCCGATTCCCCAAGGGCTATCAATCACTCTCCCTCGGCGCACTGCGCCGGGCGGACGTCGCACCTCGAGGGTGGCCGCGAGCACCCGATTTCGAGCAATCGGAATTGCGTTTCGCACTTTGGGCAGTCCTTGAACGGAAGGCGGAGTTTGGCGAAGATCATGGGCCGTCACGCATCGCCATCTTGGTGATTGGCGCTGAAGCGATTGTCTGCTTTGACGTTCTATTCTGCCGATCCAAGGTTCGGCCGCCGCCGTACGCGATCGTCGTCCAGGATCATGGTTTGGGTGGGAATTCGCCTGGCAACGAGTTTGGCGGCGAAGGGAGCCGTCTATGGAAGCTGGCAGAACCTAATCCGCCAAGATGGCTATTGGTGGCGCAAGGGGACGGTACGCGCCCCTGGCCCGGATACAAGCGGATGTCGGCGGTTGACTGTGGAGGAATGCATGGGAACGCGAGGGCGCTGTTCGCGCGTCGCCTCGACAATGTTGGCGCATGACGCTCGGTGGCGTGGACGCGTGGACTTCAGGTCGCCGGGCGCAGCGAACGCTGAACGAAATCTAACATGTTGTTGATCGCGGTCTTCATATCGTCATGATCTTGGGCTCGCTGTTTCATGACGAGTGTCTCGAGTTCCGCTTCGTACGCCCTAAACTGTCGAACCGCTTCCTCCTTGGCCGGCGGGTAGCTATCCGGTAGCACAGGCGGCAAGGGATAAGGGCGCCTGCGCAGGTAATCGGAGATCGCTGGCCCCTCACGAGCGAGCGCCTCACACAGAAAACTGATCCGTGGCCAATGGCCTGTCAAGGTAGCGATGCGAACACCCGAGTCGTCACCCGACGGGTCTATGCGCTTGTTCCAGGTTCGCCAGAGTCGCGCGGCGTCAGTATGCTCGTGCACGGTCCGGGTCACCATGCACCCGCCCGCCAGCAAAACCGCCTTCGGCACCAGGACGAGGGTGCCCACGTCAATTTCGATCAGGGGAGCCATCACATTCGGATCTAGCGTGGCCATGCCATCATCGAGCATAACGCCGGTGAACAAGCGGGTCACATCGGGACAACAAAACGCTAAATACCCAAATCTCCGTCGGTATTCTGCGGTGGTCATCCAGGTATAGTGAAATTGCTCCGTATGCTCCGTCCGATCCCGATAAATCACTCTGTGGCCCCATCGGCGAAGCCGATCGCGGCCGGCATGGGGATCGAGATAAAAGTGCATCGGGGAGCCCGGCGGCCGCGCGGGAAGGTGCTTGTACCAGCTCTTCGCTCCCGCCGCATAGGTCACGAAATTTTCAATCTGATCCTTCGTCGGAATAGGCAACCCGGAGACTGCGCGCAGGTAATCCGGTTCAGCGGCGAACGGCGGCAAGGGCTCGAGGGTGACGGATTGCTCTTCATCCGGGTCGAGGATGTCGTCTGTGTTCAGGGTCATGGGTATTTCATCGGCAGACTGAGTCTCAATTGCGGTGCCACTTACGCCTGCGGCGCTGGCAACAGGCTGACATGCTTTGTGCGCCTTGGCGCGCCTGGCCGGCTTCGCTGGAAAAGTTCCACAATGTGCGCGTTAACTTTGAAAAACTGATTTCCCGCCTGCATAGTATCCCAGTGACATGCGCCGACGATCTCGCGACACAGGACATCGAAGCCACAGCCGTGCCCTGCTGCCCGAGTATCGGAAAGGCTGTCCTTCGAGGCGAGAAGAGGTAAACACCCGTCAAGGTCTTGATCAAGTTCCTGCCGGTGCAGCGTAGCGAACCGCTTCCAGGCATTTCGGAATTGCTTTGCGCTGACGGTGAGGACATTACCGAGATTGTTTGCGTAAGGAAACGTGACGGGCTTTTCGACAGGCATCAGTGCTTTCTCCCTGTAGTATCCAACCGATTACGCAACAACATCCCCAGTGGCCATCAATACTTTGCCGCCGCCGCCAGGATCTTCGTCCGAATTGCCGCGCGCAGCACGGCAGGTCCGATGACTTCCACGGCACTACCATGGCCCAGGATCCAGCGACGCAACGCCGGCGTGTTGCGCACCGCCGCCTCAACTACAATATTGTCACCGGAGACCTTGATTCGCTGCTTCGGGGCCAGGGGCGTTTCACGCAAAATCTTGGCCAGATCCGAGGTGATGCGCAGCCGCACACGAACCCCGTGGCGGCTTCCGACCTCGTGTTCCTCAGTCCTCCGGTAGTTCGTGAGGTTGAACTCGCGTCGAACGACCGGCTTCAACGAGGCCCGGGTTGACCGAATCCGGTGGAGCGCGTACTGCCTGACGGGTTCATCTTTCGATGTCTCCACGACACCCTTTTTGTCTGCCAGCAGATACATCACGGACCCTTTGAGCAACAATGCCCGTGGGTTTACGGTCCGCCAAGACGGCGCGGCATCCATGAGCGATCGATATTCAATATCGATCTGCCGGTCGGCCACGAGGGCGTCCTGCACGGAATCCAGTATTGCTTCATTGACCTTCGGTGCGCGCAGAACCAAATCCCTCGGTACGGCGCAGATCTTGTCCGCCCATGCTGCCTTAGAATTCTGACCTTTAGCCTCGCCGAGCAGGCGCTTCGCGGCGTCCAATCGTCCCTTGAGCGGCGCTAGCAAACTCTTGTGCATCACACCCGTGAGTGTCTGCTCGGCCAGCACCAGCGATAGAGCCTCCGTGAGCGCGACGCCCGGTAGGTTCAAAGACGCATTCGGCATCCAGTACCAGTAAAACGGCTTCGTGTCGTCGTTCACCATGATCGGCAAAATGGTAGACAAGCTCACCATATCCCGTTCGACGGTTTTCTTGTGGACTGCGTAGCCGATTCGCTCCAGCTCATCGCGCAACTGCCCCGCCGTCTTGCCGGGCGGCTTCAGGGGAATCAACTTCAGCAATTCCCAGTTTCGCAACATCACATCGGTCTTTGGTGCCGGCATCGTGGGAAGGTTACCTGCGCTGCTCGATCTGACGGTGGAGCCGCCTCACAAAATGCGGGATCTTTGCTGTGAAACACCGCGCTCTTGATCTTGAGAATAGCGACTTCACCGCTTTGCCCGTTACCTCGACCAAAAGCACCTGTTGTTCTCACTGCCCAAGTTCGGAATAGTCTGGCGCGCGGCATCTGTTGACTGCGAGGAGAGCAAGGATTCTCTTGAGCACTGTATACTCGGCTTTCAATTGTGGTGCGGCCAGTTGCTGCCGAGATCATATCCGATCATGAAGAGCGCTCCTTCCAGGGCGCGAAGGGGCGCGACCGGAAATAGTGTCGGGTTGTTCACCACCGCCGTCTCGAAAGCAGAGCCCGTGAGCGCGCGCGTCAGGAGCGCATTGGCGCGAATGTTCCATTTCAGATGCGCGAGATCGCCACCAGACGGCGCGAGAGTAAAGCCAGTGAGGTTGAATCTGTTGCTGTTAGGGTTTCGTCGCTGTGCGGGCTGGCCCCTATTGTCGGCGCGGAACGCAACGCTCGTCGGCACGGGCGCGTTAAGATGGCCGCGCAGTGCAAGTAATCTCACGATGATGAGTCCGAGCGCGGCGGCGACCCGGCTGTCATAAATGATGAAATTGTCGAACGCCAGGGCGTAGATCTTAGTGAAGCCCGCGTTTGAGCGGATCCCATAACCGCTGCCGATGAAGGGCGTGAGATTAATTGACGTTCCGGTGCCAAACCCAAGCTGACATAGATCGAGATAGCCGAGAAAGCCTCCCGGCGCGGCGCTCGCGGCGCGCACCGCGTTCTCATTATTCATGGCTCGGTTGGTACCACCCCACTCAAGAATATCGACGGCGGTCTGAATAGCAAGCGCTTCATTCCCGAGTTTCCGGGCGCTACGCAGTGCCTTCTGCAGGTAATTGAGTATCTTGCTGTTCGCGTCGAGGGTATCCCAGGGCGGCGATCCAACAATTGTGCGGAAAGTGCCGTAATCGCGGACGGGAAATTGATACTTGGCAGCCGCGTCGAGGATGCCAAGGCACTGCCAATCATATGGTGGACTGAAGTGATGATAGCAATGAGCGGTCGGTGGTCCGGTGCCGAGTATTGCCTTCAGGTCGTCTACGAGCGCCGCAATAGCCTCATCTGACGACAGGTAGTCATTGCCGTCCTCGATCCAGTTGTTCTCCGCCGTCACGGGCGTGAAGGCGTGCCCTCCCTCGGGCGGTTCCGCATGTTCATCGGCAGCCTCTTCTCGAGTTTCGTTCGCCATACGCAGGACGGAGTCATGCGGGAAGGGCAGAGGACCAGGCAAGTCCGGCTCCGGATCCAGCAACTGGAATAGCAGGGTTCCATCGCGCCTCCCGACCCGCAGGAATAGCGCGGTCTGGCCATTCGCAACGTGATTACCGATGCCCAGATGATCCATCCCGGGCGCGGGCGCTGAGCGGTTGGCAGGCTGAGTCGCGAGGTACTTCTCAGCGTACACACCATTCAAGGTCGGCTCCCTCTGTAGGTCCGCCGCAGTCCATTCCCGGGGGAGCCGACCGGCGTCGACAAGTTTTCGGATGTCATCTTGTAAAGGCATCGTTTACTCCACGGTGGTGCAATCGTCGCAAGCACCCGCGCGCGGTAGACAGTGTTTCATTCCGTGGCATCCGGCGGAGACGTCGGTATTTAAGCGGAATACGGCCAGAAGCAGAGAATGAGCAGAGCGAAATGTAGCTGATCCGCGCCAGTTAATTGCGCAACTGCCCGCCGTCTTGCCAGGCGGCTTTAGGGGAATCAACTTCAGCAATTCCCAGTTTCGCAACATCACATCGGTCTTTGGTGCCAGCATGGCGAGCAGGATAACCGCCGCAATTGTCATCGAGAAGGGAGCCAGCGCACAGACAAGGAGTCGTTGCCGTGATGTTGGTCACGGCCACGGCGATCGATCCCCAGTTCCTGGGGTAATAGGACTGAACGCTAACCGATGGTTTTTGCCGATCAACTCTTACCGGGCCTCAGGTGGCGCCTGCGGCTTCGCACCTCAATCTGTCCCAAGGTATGATCCTCGGCGGCCATGTCTTCCGGTGTGCCAACGCCGTCGTCCAGGTTATCGAGCAAACCCACCACGGCCGTCCAATCGAAGTACATCGAGCGTAAGCGCTCAAGGGCTGGCCCGAAGCCGCTTCCAAAGTGTTGGACGGGCGTCTCGGCGTACTGCTCTCTCGCCACCGAGGCAACTTCGCTTTCGAGACTGTCGAGTCGGGTCCACGATACTCGTGACCTCATCCAAAAAAGCGAAACAGGCTATTGTCAACGTCACGATCCGCTCCGGTTTGCCGTAGCTCGGCCCACAGCCGATGCTCCGGCGTATATCCCATGAGAATGATCTCGACCGTGCGCAGCTCCATGCGCTGCTGCGACAGTGAGTCGGGCTCGTGCTCATTCGCGAGCGGCTGCATCTCGGCCACGATCGACTTTATATTCGCCCATAAGGACCGTGCCTGAGAAGCCAACCGCTGAGCCAGTTTCGGGGTGTACCGCTTGTCGGTGCGAGGGGCCGCGCACGATGACGGATGTTCTTAGGCATAGCGCCTCCCCGGTGATGCCAGTACGGTCTTCAATGGACAGCCTCGACGGGCGCCTCATCTAGGTCGTGACAGACACATTGCAGCTCGATAGACAGCCGCCAGGCCGAAATGCCGCGTCGCATCCGCTCGCCAATGGCGACGTAGCGCGAATCCGACTCGATGGCGAACGGCAATGCCGGAGGGTGTTTCTTGAGCCAGGTGAGCGCCTCCTGCGCCTGCGTAACGGCGGTCAAGAGCAGATCCGATAATCGCCGTGTCGGATGTGCCAGAAAGAGCGCGAGGGCCTCATCGTGAGAGGACAGCAATGCGGCGATCGTCGCGATTCTCTCGCGATGAAGAACACCTTCCGTCATTGATGAGAGATTTACCAGCCCCTTGAGTTGCGCGAGATCGGCACACAGGCTCGGAAACAATCCCTGAAGGTAAGGGGTGGGATACGGGACGGGAGTGCGCAATTCGGCTCCCATCACAGGAGCCCCACGAACGTGGGATTGATTAACGCCTCATATTCAATCAGGGCTGCGGCGAGGTCGACCCACAAGCTGGAGTCGAACAAGACTGCCTCCTCATTGAACACGACCGCCAGGGGCAGTCTGGGCGGCTTATGCTTTCCCATCGCGGCATCAAGGGCGACGAGAGCAACTCGGCGACCTGGATCATCGGCTCGCAGCGTAACGACGAGTTCCCCTCGCCCGGCGGTCACATAAGATCCCAAAGCACAGGCGGTGATCTTAAGAACCGCGGTATTGGCTGCTGCCGGCTGGGGCAGTACCAAATCGACATGAGGCGCTGCAACATACCAACGGTTGCCCTGACGTTCACCGGGCAAGAGCCCATCGAGGATCAGGCTCACGAGCTCGCTCGGCGCCATGTCGGCATCGCCGGCATAATCCTCAACGGTAATCCACTTGGGATGTCTCTCGCTCACCATCGTTGTACCCCGCGGACAATAGCAACGCGAGAGCCTTGCGCGTTCAAGCGGAAAACACCACCGCCCCATTCCGCGTGATAACCCGCACGGCCCGGTACCGGCCGGTATTGGCCAATCGGAGTGCCGCCTGCATTGCGGCTGGCTCACTGTTGACGCTATGACTCGAATGCCAGATACAGTTCTCACTCAACCACTGAATCGTGTACATCACTGCTCCCTCTCACCAAGATAGGGAGCAGATTAGGCTACCGCTGGGTCAGGATGTGTCTCAACGTCGAGAGCCCGACGTTTTGCTACGAACTCGCACCAGGCACAACCGGGACGGGCGCGCGGAGAGGGGGCACTCGAGGCAACCTTAACGGCACTACGGAACGCATCCAAGACCCAACCATCATTGCCCACATAGGGCACCAGCACAGTCGTAAATGGCAACCGATTGTCGAAACGATCACCCGTCTTGATTCCGTTGGCATAGACAAACCAGGTGGTGTCGAAAACCAACAGATCCTGTCGTCGCACGAGAAATTGATAGACCTCGGCTTGGCGTCGATAGGCGGGCTGCAGGTTGTCGGCGGTGATGCCACTGGCTTTCGAAGTTGCCTTGTAATCCGCGACGTAGAGGCTCCCATTCATGTCTTGCCACAGATCATCGACGGCGCCCGTCAGCGTCCACCCGGTCTCAGGGTCCGTCCAGCGAATACCTTGGGTGTTCGTTCGCCAGGTCGTAAATTCCGGATGCTGATAGGGGACGGCGTTCAAATCCACCGTCGCGAAGAGCGGATGCGGCTCCCGGGCCCCCCGATACCGATCAAATTCTGCCTTGAACAACTGGTCCACGGCGTTATTGAGCGTGAACGGTAATGACCCAACCCGAGGTGACCCCAGGGCCACGTCCGCGTGGAAGCACCGCGGACAATCGATGAATAGCTCGATCTTGCTGCGGCTCAATTGACGGTTCTTTATGGACTTGCTCATCATAATCTGCCACAAGCGATTGACGCTATCGACGATGACCGGGGCTACCGGCGGCCGTAACCGCCGCTGGGAACCTCGACAATTGAGCGGTAACGGTTGACGGCGCTACGCAGCAACCAAGGGTTCCGGCGCCAGCAGCCATCCAGAGTCTGGGAGAGAAAGTTTTTCTCCAGGCGGCAGCGACAGGAATTCATCGCGCAACTCCATCAACAAAATTCCTA
>Ga0116230_10004427_pt1 | contig 13764 bp, 9 predicted proteins | sample S1TSphfallax_3_FD_88678 | JGI IMG/M metagenome (GOLD analysis project Ga0116230, IMG submission 88678) | Host-associated microbial communities from peat moss isolated from Minnesota, USA - S1T2_Fd - Sphagnum fallax MG | ecosystem: Host-associated > Plants > Peat moss > Unclassified | place: USA...
GACCCGCTCATGCGTGTCCAGACGTTCGCGCAAGGACGCCACCTCGGATGTCAGGGCCAGCAGTACGGCCATCACCCGGTCCACATCGCCCGCATCGAAATAGCTCGGACGATCAGGCCCCCGCGCCTTTCGCGGCCGGGCAACCTGCGGCTTATCGCTCATGCCAAACCCAGGACGCCCGGATTGACCCGTCCATCTGGATCCACAAGCGCCTTGATCCCCTCCAGAAAGGACCGGACCGGGGCCTGGCGGCTTTCCATATAGCGATAGGTCTTACCGATCTGGAGGTGCGCGCAACCATGCTCGAGCCAGAAAGCGGCGAGGTCGGCGCGCAGACGTCGCACAACCTCGGCCGTCTCAGGCGCGGGAGCCAGGCGGGGTAGTTTGGCCAGATGGGCCGGCGCGATGACCCGTTCGTGATAGAGGGCCCGCTCGCCTGGCCAATAGAGCATGGGCTCCAAGAGAATCGCCGTGGTAGAAATGGCGAAGGTTACATAGCCCCACTCGATGCCGTGTTCGGCCATCAGCTCAGCCCGGGACTCAAAAAAGGCGTGGAGATCGCTGGTCAGATCAACGATCTTCGAGTGCGGCGCGATGCCGTGGCTGGGCGCCCAGCGCTCGCCCTTGGGCCCAAGAATGTCATTGGGCGGAAGGAACGGTGTGCCGCGTACGGCCCGGGGGACTGTGGACTCCACTTCTTTGCCCGTGCCGGCGACGATGGACCTTATCTCAGTGAGCGCAACCTCCACCTCGGCCTCGCTTCGCCCATCAACCGCCACGTTCATGGCATATTCCACATCGCTCAGGGCCTCGCGGCCGGTGATGGCGATCCGCATGGCGTCCTTCAGACCGGACACCAGGTTGCGCCCAGCCTTGATGACCCCCAGCACGCGGGTCACGTCCCGAGACAGGTCGCTGTCCCATAGCCTCATGCCCCAGATATAGGGGTCCGAGCCAAAGCACTCTGCCGCCAGACCACGCCGGGAAACCTCGGACATGGCGGTAAGCAGATCGCCGTGATTGCCGAAAGTGAAGGACGCGAAGCCGCTGCATTTGGGCGCCGTCAGAAGGCGGAGGGTCGCGCGAGCCTTGAAGCCAAACGCCCCCGAATCGTGCAGGAATGGACCGGTGAGATCGGGGCCATAGTGGCGGAAGAAGGGACTGGAGCCGCCGACGCCGCCGCCCGACCCCGTCGTCAGGACAGATCCGTCAGCCAGAACCACATCCAGACCCAGGACGGATTCAGCCGTCGCGCCATACTGGGTGGATCCGAGGAATATGCTGCCCTGGGAGAGTGCCCCGCCCACCGTGGACGCATAGCCCGACATAGGCCCGAAAAACGGGGTGCGGAGGCCGAGCGGCTTTAGAGCCTCATAGAGGGCGCGCCAGCTCGCCCCGCATTCCACCACCACATACATATCCGTGGCGTTGATCTCGACGATCTGGTTGAGGCGGAGCATGTCCACCATGACGGAGTTGGGCTGCACCGGAAGAAAGCCGCCCGTATAGGATAGGCCGCCGCCGCGCGGGATCACCGCTAGACCCCGACTGGCGCAAAGCCGCACGGCCTCGGATAGTTCTTCCACAGTGCCTGGACGAATGATCAGCGCGGCGTCGACATCCGCGCGCCGATAGACGTCTGTGGAATAGACGCCCAGTTCCGTGGGGTCGTCTATCACATGCTCAGCGCCCAGAAGCGCAACCAGCTCCTGGGTCGGAAAGACCTGCGAGGGGGCAAGCAAGGTGGCGCTCATATTCGGATTTTCATTCAACGCAGGGAATGTGGTCGCTCAGCGCCGCGCGCCGCGATAGCCGACGAAGGCCAGTTGTTCGGCCATATAGGCAGCCCCGACCGGCTGAAGGAAAATGTCATCCGCGGCAAAGCCGGCGTCCTCACAGGCCGCGCGCCAGTCCAGCGTGCCGCTGCCGCGTTCGAAGGGCTCGTTATTATGGTGCCCGTTCCATTCGGCCATGAATTCCTGGAACGGATCGGTGGGCCAACCCACCATGTCATTGTGAACATGCACGCCGCCGGGGGCCAGAAGGCGGTGGCATTCCTTGATGATCTGGCGCGTCAGCTTCTGCGGAATCTCGTGAAGCAGCAGATTGGAGACGACGAGATCAAAGCTGCCGTCCGCGAAGTTCGTATAGCCCGCATTCTGTTGTGAGAAATGGACGGGTACACCTAGGGCCTCAGCCCGTCCGTGACCATAACGCAGCATGGGACCGGCGATGTCGACACCGTAAATCTCAGCCTCCGGAAACGCGGCGGCCAGGGGCAGGGTGGAGAGGCCCGACCCGCAGCCCATGTCCAGAATCCGCTTGGGCCTGAGGTCGGGATAACGCGCTGTCACACAGCCAATCGTGCCCTCGCCCAGGGCGGCGTTGAAGGGCCCAAGGCCGCCATAGGCATAGATATAGACGCCGCGATCATAGAGGGCGCCAGCGAAGACGTCGTTGGCCGCGAGCTCGTTATGGAAGCTGCCCGGCATGACATGTATGTCGACCTTGCGGGCATAGTCGGGCAGTTCAAAGGCTGGATCGAGGGTGAGTGTCCCGCCGGCGGGCGGTTGCGACCTGGCCGCCTCGGCGAGGGCCGGGAGCTGGCGCAGGACGCTCTCGCCCACCGTGTCCCAAAGCAACTCCTGCGTCGCGCGATTCAGCAGTGAAAAGGCGCGGTAATAGGGGTCGCGGTCCATAACGCCCTTGACCTCGAGATAGGTTTCCGGCTCGCGCCCATTGCGGCGCGCGAAGGCCGGCGCCTGGCGCTCCCGATAGACCGTCTCATTGCCGTTATAGAGATCGGTAATCAGGAACCGGCGCATAGCCGCGAGGAATCCTTCGCGGCCGCGCTCGTCGGCGTCGGGCCTGGACAACAAGGCGTGTTCGTATTGCGGGTTCATGGTCCCTCATCCGGCTCAGGCTCTGCAAACTAACGGCTTCGCGCAGACCAGCATCCGCCGCCGACCTCCTGCCCGTAATTCGGTCACGCCGCGGGAGGATCGCCTGGGCGCCTAGCCCTTGATCGCCAGCCAATCGCCAGGCGGCGTCAGGGCGATGGCGATCGATTTCACCTCGGTATAGGCCTCAATCCCGTCGCGACCGTTTTCGCGTCCCCAGCCGGACTGTTTAAACCCGCCGACGGGAAGATCAGCGCCGCCCACATGATGGGCGTTGACCCATACCTGGCCTGAACGAACCAGGGCGGCGAGGCGGTGCGCCTTGGTGACGTCACGGGTCCAGATACTGGCGGCGAGGCCATAGCGCGTATCATTGGCCAGGGCCGCGATTTCCTCCAGATTCTCGCTGTCATAGGCGATCACGCTGAGCACGGGGCCAAAGATCTCTTCATCGACAATGCTCATTCCAGGGGTCGCGCCGGTGAAGATCGTTGGCTGGAGGAAGAAACCGCGCTCACCTACGCGCCCACCGCCCGCGGCGAGCTGGGCGCCGGCGGCGACCCCCGCGGCGATATAGCCGCTCACACGCTCAAACTGCGCGCGGGACACCACCGGGCCGATCTGCGTCGAGGGATCGAAGCCCGAGCCGACGCGAATAGCTCTGGCGCGCTCGGCGATAGCCCCCACAACACGGTCATGCAGGGATTGGTGGATGATCAGGCGGGAGCCCGCCATGCAGGATTGGCCGGAATTGAAGAAGATCCCCGTGGTTGCGCCCCGGATCACGGCCTCCACATCCGCGTCGGCCAGGACGATCATCGGCGACTTGCCGCCGAGTTCCAGGGTGACGCGCTTCAGGTCGTCGGCGGCGGCCTTGACGATCCGGCGTCCAACTTCGGTCGACCCGGTAAAGGCGATCTTGTCTACACCCGGATGTACCGACAGGGCGGCGCCGGCCGTGTGGCCATAGCCGGTGAGAATGTTTACCACACCCGCGGGAAATCCGGCCTCAAGGATCAGGTCTCCCAGGCGCAGCGCCGTGAGCGGCGTGTCTTCGGCGGGCTTCAGCACCACGGTGCAGCCTGCGGCCAGGGCCGGCGCGAGCTTCATCACCGCCATGATCAGGGGGAAGTTCCAGGGAATAATCTGCCCGACAACTCCGATCGGCTCGCGCACCGTGAAGGCTTGGTATTCGCCAGGATCGCCGATCTGAGCGCTGATTCCATTCAGCTTGGTGGCCCAGCCCGCGAAATAGCGCAGGAGTTCCGAGGCGACGTTCAGGTCCACGGCGCGTGTATCTTGCAGAGGCTTGCCGTTGTCGAAGGTCTCAAGCTCGGCCAGCTCGTCGGCATTTTCCAGCAGAAGATCAGAGAGCTTCCAGACAAGCCGCGCGCGGGCGGCGCCGCTCAGCTTTCGCCAGGGACCGCCCTCAAAGGCGCGACGGGCGGCGGCCACGGCGAGATCCACGTCGGCGGCCTCCGCAGCCGCGACGGTTGCGATCTGCTCCTCGGTGGCCGGATCGAAGACCGGCAAGGCGCCCCCGGCGCGGGGCGCGACCCACTGACCGTCGATCAGCAGCCGATGGGAACGGCCCAGAAAAGCCCCGGCCTTGGCGCTGGGCCGATGGCGAAGGTCGTCATCCAACATGGAAGGCCACCGTACGCGGATCGTAGTCAAAAAGGGCGGTGTTCTGGGAGGGCGATTTGGCGACGGCGCCGCCATCGGGCTCACCGGACTGTAGAATGCGCCCCTGACGTATCGACTCCAGGCGCACGGTCTCGACCCGGTCGCTGCGCGCGCGCTCAAAGGCGGCGAAGGCGGCGGGAGGCGTGGCGCCAGTCGCCAGGGCCCTCGCCAGAACGAGACCATCCTCAATGGCCAGCGCGGCCCCCAGACCCAAAAACGGCAGGATCGGGTGGGCGGCATCGCCGATCAGGATCACGCGTCCGGAACTCCAACCCTGCAGCGGCTCGCGGACGAAGAGTCCCCACTTGATCAGACTTTCAGGCGGCGCGCGGGCGACGAGGCCCAGGACGTCGTCATGGAAGCCTTCAAAGACGCCAATGAACTCCTCGGGCGTGGCCGGGGTGTTCCAGCCCTCATTGCGCCAGAGGTCGCATTGGGCGAGGCCAATGACATTGGCCAGGGTCCCCTGACGAATGAGGTAGCGATTGAATACGCGGCCCGGGCCCAGAAACACCGCGGCGTTTCCGGCTGACAGGTAGGGCGCCGCGATCTCGCGGGGAATCAGACATCGAAAGGCGATCTGGCCGGCGAACACCGGCGGTGAATCCTCGAACAGCAGACGTCGTACGCTGGACCGCGCGCCATCGGCGCCAATCAGAATGTCGGCGCGGACCGACTCGCCGTCGGCAAACGTGGCCGTGACCCCGGCCTCGTCTGGCGTGACCGCCACCAACCTCTTCGCAGGCACGACGCATTCCGGGTCCATGGCCCGCGCCCCCTCCAGAAGAATCGTGTGAAGGTCGGCCCGATGAATGTGCCGGGGCGTCGAGAAGCCCCGATCAAGAGGTGCGTCTCGTTCGAACCTTCCGGCCAGTAAGGCCCCGGTGCGATAATGAGCGAAGGCGATGTCGGGGATCGGCGTCGAGGCCGCCAGGAGCTCCGCCTCAAGCCCCAGGGATGCGAGGCCCTGACCCGCGCCGGGGCTGACCGTTATGCCCGCGCCAACCTCACCCAGGACCGGCGCCTGCTCATAGACACGGACGTAATATCCGTCCCGCATAAGCGCCAGGGCGGCGGTCAGGCCGCCGAGCCCGGCCCCGACAATACTCGCGGAAGCGGTCATATCGGCGCGCTCAGAGTGGGGCTGGCCGCCGAGGAAGCCTCACTCCGCGGCCATGGGCAAGGCATGATCCCAGCGTGGCTGCTTCGGCGCGGGCAGGCCGGTCTCTGCCAACGATTTGGCGCGAAGCTGCTCTATGGAGGGGCCATAATTGAACAGGGGAATGACCTCGGGCCGCGCCGCGCTCATCGACGTGCGTAGAGCCAGGGTCGCGGGCAGATCAAGCACACCATCGGCATCCGCGACGACCCCGTACTGGCGCGCGCCCTCTGACGTCACGAGACCTTGAATGATTTCCTTGGCCACCAGCGCCGGATCGCGTTCCAAAGGATCGCCCCAACCCCCTCCCCCCCAGGTGATGAAGTGCAGCATGTCGCCGGCCTCCACGGAGATGTCCTCGCGCTTATTGCCGACGATGACCTGCGAGCCGTCCGCCTTCTCCAGAATCTTGCGCGCGCGCGCGCCGGGGGCCCCGCCATTCACCCCCCAGGGGTAGGTGAACCAGCGATCATCATGGATCGCGATGAGGCCGGGCTCCAGAAAGCGATAGGACATAATGATCCCATTGCCACCGCGGTGCAGTCCCGCGCCCCCGGAGTCCGGGACGGTCTCGTAGCGCTCGATACGTAGCGGGAAGTAGCGCTCCAGGAATTCGTTAGGGACGTTGGTGAAGTTTGGCCAGAGTGAGTGGCCGTCCGGGCCATCGCCCATGGGGCGGCCCGGGATTCCTCCAAAACCGATCTGGAACAACTGAAACCAGCGCCCTGTCGTGTCCCTGCCGGAATAGAACAGGTGCGGCGAGGAAGAGAACCCGGCGGCGTTGAGGAAGGCCGGCGTCTTTTGCCCCAAGAGGCCGCCCAGAATGTCGAACAGGCGGCCGAGGGCGTGGGTGCGACCCGACAGGGCTGCGGGGAACTTGGGCTTTAACAAAGAGCCTTCGGGGATGCGGATATCGATCAGATCGTAATAGCCATCGTTGAACAGGATCTGGGGATCGAAAACCATGATCATATAGATGCCGAAAAACATCCGCATCATGTTCTCGTTCAGGAAGAAATTGATCGAGCCATTGCTCTGCGGGTCGGTGCCGGCGAAATCGAGCACGACCTTGCCGTCCTCGCGCCACATGGTGCATTTGATCTTGTAGGGTCCGAACCCCAGGCCGTCATCGCATATGTAGTCCTCAAAGGTGACCGGCTCCTCACCGATGGAGCTATTGATCAAGGCTTTCATAGCCCGGTGATTGCGGGCGAGAAGCTCCTCGGTGGCTGAGACGAAAACGTCATCGCCAAAGCGTTCGCAGATCTCGGTGACTCTCCGCGCCGCCACGCGGCAGGCGGCGATGAGGGCGTTCAGGTCGGCCTTGCACCACTCGGGCGTGCGCACCTGATGCATGATCAGTTTGATCAGGTCTTCGTTATAGACGCCCTTGCGCCAGATTTTCACCGGTGGGATGCGCACCCCTTCCTCGAAGATGGAATGGGCGTCGATGGGCATGGACCCGGCGACCTTGCCGCCGATGTCGGACTGGTGCCCGAACATGGATGTGTAGGCAATGATCCGGCCATCCTTGAACACCGGCAGGAGCACCAGCCAGTCGTTGGAATGGCTGATAGCCCCCTGAACCGAATAGGGGTCGGAGAGGAAGATCATGTCGCCCTCCTCCACCGTGCCGTTAAAGCCCTCGAGAAACGGCCCGATATAGGAGCCAAATTGGCCCACGATCATACGGCCGAGATGGTCGGCGATAAGCGGGAAGGCGTCACCCTGCTCGCGGATACCCGGCGACATGGCGGTGCGGACCAGGGTCGTGTCCATCTCCACCCGCGCGTTGCGCAGGGCGTTTTCGATTATGTCCAGAGTCACCGGATCGATGGCGACCTTGGCGAAGGGCTTCGAATTGGCCTGAATGATTTCAGCGCTCATGGCGTTTCCTATTCAAAGCGGGGTGATGAGGATGTTGCCGTGCACGTCGACAAGACCCTGATGCCGGGTCTCGATGAGGGTCGTGGAATCCATTTCCACCACGATCGCGGGGCCTTGAATAACGTCGCCGGCTTCGAGCCGCGCGCGGTCATAGATCACGGCGGGCTGCGCGGCGCCGTCCATCCAGAGCGTGTGATCGCGAACCTTGGCCTGTGCGGGGTCGCCGTCGCCCTTTGGCAGCTCCTGCGAGGGTAATTCAACCACGCCGCCCAGGGCGGTGGCGCGCAGATTCACCAACTCGTGCTCGGTCTCCATATTGAAGGTGAAGAGACGCCGGTGCTCGTCGTCGAAACGCTGCGTTAACGCGGCGAGGCCCCCGGACATCAGATCGGCGGCCGTGATAGTCATGGGCACCTCGAAGGCCTGACCGCTGTATCGGACATCGATCTCAAAGGCTGTCTCCACGTCCGTGGCGGGCACGCCGTCGGCGGCAAGTTCGGCGCGGACCTGGGCCTCCATTTCGGCCAGCAGACGCTGGACCTCGCCGAGACTCGTTTCGGAGAGGCGTTTGGAGAGAGAACGGGCCGTCTCCGTCCGCATGCGTGTGGTGGCGTCCCCTAGAGCGCATAGCACGCCGGGCGACACGGGCGAGACCGCCGGATAGCTGCCCATCAGTCGCGCCACGGCGTTCACGTGCAGCGGACCGGCGCCGCCGAACCCCATCAGGGCGAAGGATCTCGGGTCGTAGCCTTGCTGGACCGAGATCATCCTCAGGGCGCCGAACATGTTCTCATTGACGATATCGATTATGCCGCGCGCCGCCTCCATGAGGCCGATGCCCAACTTATCGGCGATGGTCTGGACCGCCGTTTCCGCCCCTTTACGGTCGAGCTTGAACGCGCCGCCCAGAAGATCTTCGGGCAGATAGCCCAGGACCACATTGGCGTCCGTCACGGTGGGCTCGACCCCGCCCTTGCCGTATGCCACGGGACCCGGCACGGCCCCGGCCGATTGTGGGCCGACCCGTAAGGCGCGGGTCAGTTCGGGGACATAGGCGATGGAGCCTCCGCCGGCGCCCACCGTCTTGACGTCCAAGGAGGAGGCGCGAACCGACAGGTGGCCCACTTCGGTGGTGCGAATGCGGCGCGGCTCGCCGTGCTCGATCAAAGCCACGTCGGTGGACGTGCCGCCAACGTCCAGGGTGAGAATATTGTCCAGGCCCGCATTCTTGGCGACCCACAGCGCGCCCGTCACGCCGCCCGCGGGCCCCGACATGAGAAGAGAGACCGGGTGCTCCTCCGACTTGGCCGCCGACATGAGCCCGCCGTCGGACCGCAGCAAAGAGAGGCTGCCGGTCATATTCAGGCCTTCCAGCCGTCCGCGGAGATTGCGCACATAGCGCCCCACTACCGGGCGCACGGCGGCATTGGCCACCGTGGTCAGGGTGCGCTCATATTCCTGCATCTCGGGAAGGACTTCGTGAGATAGCGAGAGGGGGACCTCAGGCATGATCTCCCGAATAATCTCGCCTACCCGCCTCTCGTGAGCGCCGTTGAGATAGGCGTTGATCAGGGAGACGGTGAGGGCCTCGACCCCACGGGCCTTCAGGCGCTGGACCTGGGTGCGAATATCGGCGTCATCCAACGGGCGGACCTCACGGCCCTGGGCGTCCATGCGACCCTTGATTTCGACGGTGTCTTCAAGTTTCGCGAGGGGTTCGGGCTTCGGCCAGACAATCCAGCCGGCGAGGCCGCCGGGCACGAAACTCCGGGCGATCTGCATGATCTGGCGATAGCCCTCGGTGGTGATCAGGCCTACCCGGGCGCCCTTTCCTTCCAGCACGGCATTGGTGGCGACAGTAGTGCCATGGAGGAACACCTCAATATCGCTGGGGCTTATGCCGGTCTCGGTGCAGATGGCTTCCAGGCCTTGGAGGATGCCCTCGGAACTATCATGCGGCGTCGAGGGGGTCTTGTGACGCCAGAACGCGCCCGTCGCGTCATCAAGGAGCAGAAGATCGGTGAACGTGCCGCCCACGTCCACCCCAAGACGGAATCCCATGCCTTCACACCCTTTGAGACGTTTCACAGTCCGTCCAGATTTACGATCGGACGGTTTGGGCTTTATCCTAAGCCCCTCCCTTGAGCCGCGCCAATCCCCTGGCGTCCGACTTGCGGACATCCGCGCGCGAGCCGGATGTCAGTCCACGAGCTGGCCGCCATCCACCGCCAGCATAGCGCCGGTCACGAAACTGTTGGCGGGATCCAAAAGGAAGGCGACGGCCTGGGCGATATCCGGCGTCTGGCCAATCCGGCCGATGGGATGCTGTTTTTCCAGCATCGTGATGAGTTCCTGCGGATCCTGGCCCTCGCGCAGATTGCCCCACAGCATGGGCGTGTCGATGGCGCCCGGCAGAACGGCGTTCACTCGCACGCGATACTTCCCGCCCGCCTTGGCGGCGAGCCGGGTCAGGGCCAGGACAGCCGCCTTGGAGACGCAATAGGCCCCGCCGTCACTGAGCATGATGTGGGCCAGGCCCGAGGAGAAATTCACGATGGATCCGCCGCCCGTTGACGCCATGGCCTTCGTGGCCAAGCGGCAGCCCATGAACGAGCCGTCCAGATTGACGTCCATGTGGTAACGCCATTGCGCGATGGTCATGTCCTCGAAGGGAATGCCGGGGGTGAACACCCCAGCGATATTCACCAGACCGTCGAGCTTGCCGTGGTCGGCCGCCACAGCCGCGATCGTCTCTGACCAGCCGGTCTCGGAGGTGACGTCCAGGGACAGGTAATGCGCGCCTTCCGGCAGGGCGTCGCTGGCCTTGGCGGCCCGGTCGGTGGCCACCACGGTGGCGCCCGCCGCCAGAAGGTTGCGAATGACCTCCAGGCCGATCCCGCCCAGGGCGCCGGTGATGAGGATGGTTTGTTTATCGAGTGACATGCCGGGCCTCTGTGAGACAGCCATGCGCGAAGCCGCGCATGTTTCACCTTATAGTAACGCTCACCCTTGGGGCCGACCCGCCCGGCGCGAATTCGTCCACAATCCGGACAGATGGTCATCGTGGGCGCGCCGTGCAGGGATCAGGGTTAGGCTTTCGTGCACGGTGAGGAGTAGGTCCAGATTTGACCGAGTTTGTCGAAGACGGGACGGGCGTTTTGGCGGGGGCGGCGAGCGGGTCCTCGCACCCTGCGCGTGGCGAAGCTTCCCTGACCGCGCCGCGGCTCTTTGGCTTTAGCCTTGGCATGATCGGGGAGCGGATCTTTCGCGACGCCCCGGCCCTGCTTCTTCTCATCTTCATGACCAACTACCTGGCGATTCCCCCTGCCCTGGCGGGTATCGCCATCTTTATCCCCAAGATCCTGATCATTTTCGTCGATCCCATGGTGGGGAGTTTCTCGGACCGCCTGAATTCGCGATGGGGTCGGCGGCGGCCGCTTATGCTCGCCGGTAGTCTTCTCACCAGCCTCAGCATGATCCTGTTCTTTCATGTGCCACGTTTCGCCGGGCCCGTTCCGCAGTCGATCTATATGAGCCTGATCGTCCTCCTGGGCTTCATGGGCTACTCGCTGTTTTCGGTCCCCTACCTCACCATGGCCTCGGAGATCGCCGGCGGGGACGATGAGCGCCGCAATGTGATGTCCTGGCGGGTGGTGTTCATGGCTATTGGGCTCTCGATCAGCGCCTTTGCCGGAGGCCTGGTTCAGTTCCTGGGCGGGGGCCTTCACGGCTACGCGACCATGTCGTGGATCTATTCGGGAATTTGCCTTTTCACCATGCTTGCCACCGTCCTGGCGACGCGGGGAATCGCGACGGCGCCCGGCGATATGGAGCGGGCCTCGCTCATGTCGCGGTTCCGCATGGTCGCGGCAAATAAGCGCTATCTGCGGCTGCTTCTGGTGGGCTTCGGCCAGAAGGTGGGCGAGGGTGTGGGCTATGGCTCCTTCGCCTATTTCTGCATTTATGTGGTCCACCAGCCCCTGAGCGCTATTGGCTTAGTGGTGCTCGCCAGCACCGCGGGACAGGTGCTTGCGCAACCGCTTTGGCTCCGGGCCAGCAGGCGATGGTCGGCGCCGACGCTCTATACGGTGGGCGTGCTCGGCTGGTGTTTGAACCTGCTCCTATGGCTCGCGATGAAGGACCAGTCGCCCTATTGGCTGATTCCGCTGGGTCTGCAGGCGGGTGTTTCAGCGGGTGGCTTCCTGATGGTGACCCTGGGCATGCTTTCCAACACTATGGCGGCGGATGCGGCGGAGAGCGGGCTGAACCGGGAAGGCGTCTATAGCGGCGCGTGGCTGGCCATGGAGAAACTCGCCTTCGCCCTGGGCGCCCTCGTGGTGGGCGTGCTTCTCAGCCTCTTTGGCTTCCGGGAAAGCGCCGGCGGTGCGAGCGTGCATCAATCAGGGACAGCGATCCTGGGCATTGCCGTCATTTATTGCGGGGTGAACATGGTCATATATCTTGGCAGCATCCTGGCCGTCCGACAGATTGCCGCCAAGGCCCCCAATGCGGCGTAAAACCGCCTCTTGAGGCGGGGGCCGAGAGCGCGCTAATCCGGCGCCGTGATGCGCGAAGAAATCTATATTGGCGGCTGGACACTGTCGCGCTTGCGAGAGCGCAGCCAGAGCGAACGGTACGCCGTGTGGAAGCGGGCCAGGTCCCTGCATTCGGCGGAAGGCAACCATCTGGCGCGCGCCATCGAGCGGCTGGGCCTTCCCTATGCGGAGCCGGGGCCTCTTGCCGAGGACGATGCACTTCTCGGCAGGATCAGGGAGATAGTCGGCTCGCCCGCCGCGCGGTCGGCGGCGGTTGAGGCCACCCTCGATGGCCTGCCCGCACTCGCGGGTGTCGATATCCTGCTGCACGAGCAACTGGGCGAGGACTATCGTCGCGACCCCGCCGCGGCGCCCACCGCGGAGAGCCTGGTGGCGGACCTCATGCGTGGCCTTGGCTATGTCGAGGTCGGCCGCAAGGACCTGCCCCCGCGCTGCGTTGCCCGGTCAGGGGCCTTCTGGAAGCGCGGCTAAACGACAAGGGGCCGGCGAACATGCCGCCGGCCCCCCGTTGCGCTTGTACAGGTTTGGAAGGATCAGGCGTCGACGTCCGCCGTTTCCTGCTTGCTCAGGTCCTCGCCCGTTTCCTGGTCCACCACCTTCATGGAGAGGCGGATTTTGCCCCGGTCGTCGAAGCCCAAAAGCTTCACCTTCACGGCCTGACCTTCTGAAAGGACGTCGGAGACTTTGTTCACCCGCTCGCGACCGATCTGGCTCACATGCACCAGCCCGTCCTTCGCCCCGAAGAAGTTCACGAAGGCGCCGAAATCCACCACCTTCACGACCTTGCCTTCATAGATCTGTCCGACTTCCGGCTCTGAGGTGAGGGAGCGGATCCAGTCGATTGCGGCCTTGATCTTGTCGCCATCGCTGGCCGACACCTTGACCATACCTTCGTCATTGACGTCGACCTTGGCCCCGGTGGTGGCGACGATCTCGCGGATCACCTTGCCGCCGGTGCCGATCACATCACGGATCTTATCGGTCGGGATGGTTATCGTCTCGATCTTGGGCGCATATTCGCCCACATCGGTGCGCGCGCCATCGATGGCCTTGGCCATTTCACCCAGGATGTGCAGGCGTCCGCCCCTTGCCTGAGCCAAGGCCTGACGCATGATCTCCTCAGTGATTCCGGGGATCTTGATGTCCATCTGAAGCGATGTGATGCCGTCGGCCGTGCCGGCGACCTTGAAGTCCATGTCGCCCAAATGGTCCTCGTCTCCCAGGATGTCAGAGAGAACCGCGAAGCCGTCGGATTCCAGAATCAAGCCCATGGCGATGCCGGAGACCGGCTTCTTCAGGGGGACGCCCGCGTCCATCAGGGCGAGGGAGCCGCCGCAGACGCTGGCCATGGAGGAGGAGCCGTTGGATTCCGTGATCTCGGAGACCAGGCGCACGGTGTAGGGGAAATCCGCCTTGGCCGGCAGCATGGGGCGAAGGGCCCGCCAGGCCAGCTTCCCGTGGCCGATTTCGCGGCGGCCGGGGGAGCCCATCCGTCCCGTCTCGCCCACGGAATAGGGCGGGAAGTTATAGTGGAGGAGGAAGCTTTCCTTATAGGTGCCTTCCAGGGCGTCGATGA
>Ga0116230_10004429_pt1 | contig 13763 bp, 11 predicted proteins | sample S1TSphfallax_3_FD_88678 | JGI IMG/M metagenome (GOLD analysis project Ga0116230, IMG submission 88678) | Host-associated microbial communities from peat moss isolated from Minnesota, USA - S1T2_Fd - Sphagnum fallax MG | ecosystem: Host-associated > Plants > Peat moss > Unclassified | place...
CAGTCGTTGTCCGGCAGTCGCCCGATGGAACCGCCCGACTGAAATGTTTTTCGCGCCCCACGACCCATGTGGGCGGCTTTTTGTCCTACAAGCTCGAGTGTCAACGGCATTCGGCGGATTTCCAGCGCAGCAGTCCCATGGAGGACTTTAAATCGACACCCCAAAAGGAAGGGAAATCGTTGGACCGTCTACAGTCAACAGCGCGCCAAACAAACCCTGGTCATCCTCTCTATCGATAGTGCCCAAAAATTCAAACCCACCGGTTAGGACGCCCTTCACTTGAACGTTGAGAGTGCTCTGATTGCACGACGAAGCCGCGTCATAGATTAGTTTGGAGTTGTCGTCTGCATCGAAAACTTGGAATGTGATTTTGACAAACCCTCCTACCGTGAGCGCGCCGGTCGGATCGATTTTAAAGTGCAGAACTCGTCCCTTTCCGCACAAATCGAGTTCGCCCGTGTGAGCAGTGCATTTGACTGGCTTCATGTTTCGCAAGCGACCTGTCGAGGCGCTCCCGCATACCCCGATAGCATCGTAAGTGACGCCCATACCGCTCTGAGGCCCTCCATCGTAGGGATCCCAAGCCAAATCAAATCTTGCGAATCCGGCATGGAAACCGACACTCGATACATAAAATCCGAATTGCGACATTTTAGCTCCTTGCTATCTTTGGTATTTCAAAACTACGTAGACCGTAAAGCGACGCCCTCTACAATTCGTGCGCGCCAATGTTGTCACGTCGGAAAAACCGCATCACTGGCATCCCCCCGCGCGCCCCGGGTCGGCAGCCACGTATTCCAACCGAGTCGAGCCGCATGCTGGGGATCCGAGGACAGTGTCAACGGGGGAACCTCCACACCTTGCAACCGCAATTGCACATCGAAGGTGAGCGCGGGACCGACGTAGGTTCGAGTCAATGCGATCAGTTGCTTCATCAGGGGGGCGCCCGGCATGAAGGATTGAAACGCGGCGTAATCCAGCGGCCCTAATTGTATTCGGAACGATCCCTGAACGTCCCATACTCGCGTACCCAATACCGCACTCGAACCCAAACACCCATAATGGGACTGGTCCCGGGTGCCGGTCGCCAGCCGGGTCTGCTCGGACGGCGGCAGATCAGCCCAATGCCCCTGAAACTGCTTGATCGTCACCGGGCGATCAAGGTACTCGCAGAGCATCTGGCGCAGCGCATCCGCGGGTCTCGTGCCGCGTGAGAAGTGTCCCGCGTAGAACAACAGGGTTTCATCCGGCAGCGCCTGCCTGTCTTTAAACGCCGTGCCGCGCATGCCGACCAGGGCCAGCAACGAGTTGCTGATGGCGTCACCGCCGCTGTCCCGCGAACGCTCGTAGATCAGCGGTAGGCGGTATTTGCCCGCTGCGCGCAGAAATAACGAGAGCGCTCGATGATTGAATATGTCCGCGAAATCGCGCGGTGCCGTGTTCTTGTTTCGCGATGCCTCGAGTACCAGCCTTGCATAATAGCCGGGCAGCACGCCGCTTACGCCGGTAAGTCCCAGGAAAGTGACCGACAATGCGGGTTTCGAACCACTCGCGTCATAAGCGGCGATTTCAGCGGCAGGAAAGGCCAGTTCTGGTGCCGCACGAAGTCTCAAGGGTTCGCGTCTGGGATCCGTGTCACTACCTAAATGTGCGGGCGCGGCAACGCCCTCGGCTCGCGCGGCTCGCGCGGCCGCGCCTTCGAGCAGTCGGACCGCTTGGACGAATTCGAAGCGCTCGGGAAACCCACGTAGCGCATCCATCATAGAAGCGCCAGATCGCCGGCCCGGGGTGGCCATGTTCGCAGCGGCTCCACGCGGCCTTTCACGGCCGCAGTCAGACGTGTATAGCAATTGATCGAGGCATAATGCGCGACGAAGCGCTCCAAGACGCAAGCCAATAAAAATACACCGGCGCTCGAGCCGCGTGCCTCGAAGTTGATGGTGACGTCCAAACCACGGCATAGAGCGCCCATTGCACCGTCGGGGGCGCGGGCCGTGCCGCGCTTCGCCTGGATGCTGAGCACGCAGTCGATCATGGCCTGGGTTTCCGCCGAATCGCGAAAATCGTACAAACGCAGGATTTCGCGCAGCGCCTCCGCGCCGCTGTCGTCGTCGAGCAGGGAGACATGATTCAAGGTCAAATGCGACACCAAGCGCCATGCAGTGTCCTTGCGCGCCGACGGCCGCAGCGTCGCAGTCGGGGCCATCATGGCCGAAACGGCCGCGATACCTGGCACCCCCTTTACCAGCCGGAGGTGCGGTCGGCCGGCGCCAAATGGCAGCTTGGCCGCCAGATCGCGATTGAGGCAGGTCGTCTCCACCGACGCGATCGCATCGACGGATTGTGCAGGGCAACCCTCCACATCGACGAACGATAGGAATACCTCACTTCCGGGATCCCGAGTTCCCGAAGGACGGCGGACCGTATGATAGAAACCTGACGCGGGCATCTGGGTAGCGCCATGGGACAGGCCGAAGAATGGCACGTACGTTGTGACGTCACCCGTCGGAGTCGTGACCGTCACATCGTCGACGGAAAAGATTTCCAGTGCCCCCTGCCGGCGACTGTCGGCGACGACTGGATACTCCACCGTCGTTTGTGTGAGTTGTACGGGCTCGGCTCGTTGACGCGATAGGTTTACGACCGGAGCACAGCCGAGTGCGAACGACTGCGCTGATATGCTACTTTCCAATTCGTCGGCAGGACGATCGAAATACAGGTAGATCTCGCATTGAGCCGCTGCACAGGTGGCCAGTTTTTCGGCCAACCCCGTCAGCTCGAAAAACAGAAATTTCTGGGGAAACGCGAAATATTCGGTGAGCAGTCGGTACGCCAGTGGCGAACTTGCTCGGTAGGGCAATACGCCCTCCGTCGCGCCGAAACCCACCGGCAGTATCGAATCCTGACCGCGAATCAGCGGGCGTGGATCCTTGGGACCATCGGCAATGGCAACGGCCACCGTGTTGTTGTAGATCAATTCATAGAGCCGCAATACGTCGCTCAGGGAACCCCGCAGGAAAAACCGTAGCGAGTCGGGCGCAAGCCCTGAAAATTGCACCTCCGGGGCCGTACAGCGCAAAGCCAGCCGCAGAACGCTCACCGCGCCGCGCGGACTCACCGGACCGCGCAGAGGTCTACCGGAGAGCGTGGCACTTTCGAGTTCCACCGGCCAGATGGTCACATCCTGCGTGGTCCGAAAGGTGCAGCTCTCGCCACCCACCGCCTCTGTTTCGATTTCCGTACCGGAAACCACCAGGCGTTTTTCAGACAGGCCCCGCTCGGCGACGAAGGCGAAAATGGCCATCGGCGGCAGGGGTGCGAGGTAGTGCGGGTAGAGCTGATTGAGCAGGGCGGATGTCAATTCCGGAAATTCGTCATCGAGCTTGCGTCTGATCCGGGCGTTGAGGAAAGCGACGCCCTGCAACAGTCGCGAGACGTGCGGGTCCTCCACCGTATCGGCGCTCATGCGCAGGCGCCCGGCCGCCCCTGGATGCAGTTCCGCAAACTCCGCTCCCAGGCGTTTGAGGTAGACGAGCTCTTGGTTGTAATACGCGAGCATGTCGTCCGCCATCAGGCACCTCCCGAGACGGAGAAGCTCTGATTCGCAGGGTCCAGCAGCGAATCGAAGCTCACACGCTCCGGCGCCGGCTCTGCGTACATGAGTGCCTCGATCCGAAAACGTAACGTACGATCCGCCGACGCTTCTTCCAGCAGCGTGACCTTGACTGTCTTGAAGCGCGGTTCAAAACAGCGGATGGTATTCTCCAGCGACTGGCGAAACTCCTCGCGTGCGCTACGGGCACCTGCGTTCAACGTCAAGAAATCGAGCAGTCCGTATTCCAACAGCGATTGCGGCAGCTCGGTTAGATCTGGCGGAGGGGAGGTGAAGCACCGATGCGAGTTCATCAACGCCTCGAGATCACGTCGCACGGCATTGCGCAGATCGAGCAGCTGCTGCGAGCGGCCGCGCGGTCGGGCGGCCGCTTCGGTAGTGCTCTCATCGAGCAGACGATCGAGCACGGAGGGCAGAAACACTGAGTCGGGACTAGCCATGGCCGGAAAATCGAATCTTGTCGATCTCGTGGATCGTCTTGGTGAATTCGCCGATCAGAAAGGTTCGTAGCCCCCTGCCTAGGGCGACCCGCGCGCCGACATCCTCGAAATCAGTGGTGTGACCCAATCTTTCCGCCGTGGTCATTCCACGCGAGCGATAAATCGAGGGTATGAAAACTTCGCCATCCGGCCCGTCCGTTACCGCCACCAGCGCGCGGCGCCAGAGCAGGTCGCGGCGTGATGCCGGCTTGCGCAATTCGATGGACTCGATGGTGGAATACGGGATCCAAAAATATTTGCCGGTCGCGGTGAAAACTTCGAGGTGCGCGGCCGAGAGATCGTCGAGATCTCGGAATTCTTGGAACGGCTCGCCGTTCGCCATGCCGGTGAGCGGAATTCTCTCGGCATCGCGTCTCTCGATCAGCGTGGTGAGATCTTGAAAAGCCCCCGTGCGCACCGCAATCGCGGCCTGAAGCTCGAGTTCCACCACTAGATCGGGCTTGGCGACGAATTCCGGCAGACGGCCTTCGCTGTAGAATTGCTGCCGGGCCTGCTCCGCCCGGACGAGTTGCCTGAACAGAGCGACACCCACCATGGCACCGGGATCGAGATCGGTAATGGCGTTCAGCACCGTGTCGGCGCGTTCGAGGTTGCCGGCGATGCACAGCACCTCAGCGAGTTGCGCCCGTCGGTCGATGGCCGTCGGATGGGTTCGCACTTCGCCGTTCAGGTATTCGATCGCCTTGTCGAGCTGTTCCGCATGCAAGAGTGCCTGCAGATCGGGAGTGACTGTCATGCTGTGGGCTCCGGGGGCAATGTTCAGGCCGCTTGCGCCGCGGGCGCCAGCTGAGTCACCAGCCGAAATCCCGTGGCAATGTCATCGAGCTGGAAATGCGGCCGGAGAAACAACACACACGAATAGGCGCCGGCAATTCCGGGGACTTCTTTGATTTCCACGCGCGCATCTCGCAATGGATAGCGGGACTTCGATTCCTGACTCGCTTCATCGCTGCTGGTGACGTAATTGAGCAGCCAATTGCCGAGTGCCTGCTGCACCTCGGCACCCGTTTGCATAGTGCCGATGAACGTACGGCCCAATAGTTTGATGTAGTGCGCGAACCGAGATACGCACAACATATATTGCAGCATCGCCGACAGGCGCGCGTTCACATTCGCTGCCGCCGCACCGTAGCGAGGAGGCGCATGCAGGGATTGATTGGAATAAAAGACCGAATATTCGGAAAATGGAATTTTCCTGAGTGCGATGAAGCCCATGTCCGCCAAGTCCTTTTCCTGAGTGTCCGACAGCAACACCTCGATCGAGGGCTTAATAGCGATACCGTGAGCATCGGTTGCGAAGCTCTCGACCGGAAGATTGACCACCAGACCGCCGCGGAAGTCGTCCCGGGCTGCACCGCGGATGTCCGCGAACCAGCCGTAGCTCGCAAAGGCGCGAAGCACCACGGAACCGAAGGCAATGGCACCGTTGCCCCACAGGTAGCCCTCGGTATCTGGGCAATGCAGGTCTTCTTGGAAGCGGAACCCGTCGACTCGGACCGCGTCTGTCGCATACGGCAGACGCATGAGTACGCGCGGCAAAACCAGGCCGATGAAACGCATCTCTTCGGCCTCTCGCATGGCGTGCCATCGCTGGTATTCGGCTTGTCGAAACACGGCGCGTAGATCGAGAGGCCGACCGAGCGCAGAGAATCGGTCGAGATGAAACAGGGGCGGTGCGGCCCCCATCACCAGGGGAGCGAACGCGGCGGCGGCGATCATCGCCAGGGATTTGAGCGCCGCGACATCGTCGGTAGGATGGTCGGGATCGGGGCGGTGTTGAATTTCGTAGTCGCCAATGAGGAGACCAAACGGTTCGCCGCCCAACATGCCGATCTCTTCGGTATAGACCTTCTGGAATAGCTGAGTGCGATCGAAATCGCCCGCTCGATCCAGGTCGCGCGTCAATTCGATCCATGAGACCGACAGGACTCGAATCTTGGCAAGCGGCGACAACTCGGCCGCATCCGCAAGGTGATCGAGACCACGCCAGCGTGCCTCCAGGCGCTGAAACGGAGGTGCATGCAAAACCGCATTCACCTGATCGCTCAGGAGGCGGTCCAGACGGGCGACGTCCTGATCGAGTGCCCGCAAAAGGCTGCTGCGTTTCGCCACCAACGCGGAGCCGAACCAGCGGCGCACCGACTCCGCCAGGTCGGCCATGCCAAGCCACTCCGTCAGCACGGAAGAAACGTCATCTTGCAACTCACCCCAACCGGCGCCGAATACGTGATCGCGGACGCCGGTGAGGGGAGGTGCGCCGGCGTCGGTCACGATTGTTTGGGCGGAATGTTAGCCACCAAACGCAGTGACGCCGTGAGTTCCTCCATTTGCAACCACGGCCGCAGAAACGCTACGGCATTGTAAGCGCCCGCCTTCCCGGGAATTGCCTTGACCTCGACCCGAGCTTCGCGCAGCGGATACCGAGCCTTCGATTCCGGCGTCGCCGTGGGACTCGAATTGACGTATCCCTGAATCCAGTTGTTCAGCCAGCGACCACAGTCTTCAACCTCCATGAAAGAGCCGATCTTGTCGCGTCCCATAATCTTTAGGAAATGCGCGAAACGCGCCGTGGCCATGACGTAAGGCAGGCGCGAGGCGATTTGCGCATTTTCGGTGGCGTCGGGGGTGCTGTACTTGGTCGGTTTCTTGGTCGTTTGACTACCGATGAATACCGCAAAGTCCGAGTTCTTAGAATGGACGAGGGGCAGAAATCCGCATTCGGACAATTCATATTCGCGACGCTCGTCGATACCGATCTCGGTGGGGCATTTCTGGTCAGTGTCGCCATCGTCGGTTTTGTAAACATGCGACGGCAAGGCTTCGACTTTGCCGCCGTTTTCGGTGCCCCGGATTGCGGTGCACCAACCATTTTTCGCGAACGCATCCGTCAATCGAGCCCCCATCACGTAGGCAGCGCTCATCCAGTTGTATTCTTCGTGTTCGAGCGGCTTTTCGTTGCCTTTGGCATCCTTGGGTGCCTCCTCGAAGGCGAATTCCTCGATCGGATTGGTGGCGGCTCCATAGGGGACTCGGGCCAATACCCGCGGCATGGTCAGTGTTACGAACGCCGCCTCGTCGCGCTCGCGGAAACTACGCCATCGAGCATATTCTTGTGACTCGAAATTACGCTTCAAATCCTGCGGCTTCGACAATTCGCGGAAGTCGGAAAGCCCGAACATCTTGGCGTTCGTCGACGCGATGAAAGGAGTGAAGGCGCCCGCCGCAATGCTCGACATGCCCGTGAGCCATTCGACGTCGGTGGGATGACTGGTGAATTCGTAGTCCCCGATCAGCGCGCCGAACGGTTCCCCGCCCAGGGTGCCGAATTCGCTGGTATAAATGCGCTTGAAGGTGTCGCTCTGATCGAAGTCGGTGGCCTTGGCCAAATCCTTGCCGATCTCGGCTTTCGAGGCATTGAGCAGCTTGATCTTCAGCATGGAGTCCGTCAGCGTGTTCTTCACGAAGTAGTGCAGGCCGCGCCAGGATCCCTCCAGTCGCGAGAACTCGGGATGATGCAGGATCGCCGCGATCTGATCTGACAATTTCTTGTCGATCAGCGCAATCGCCTTGTTGAAGGTGACGTTCAAATTCTTCGAATAGGTGACGGTTCCACTCAGTGCTTCGTCCGTGAGTGTCTTCAACAGCAGTTGCGCTTGTTCTGGCTGAGTTTGTTTGGTTGCGCTGATGGCCTCATCCAGCAGACTGATCTGCGTGGTGGTGGTCTGCACCGCCGATTGTTCGGTATTCGTGGCCATGCTGGTTACTCCTTGGGGGTGCCGGCGTTAAGTTGGCTGGACAGCGTTTTCAATTCAGAATCATTCTGTAAGACGCGCTCCAGAATGTTCTCGAGATCCGCAGAGCGATCCACTTTGGTCATCAGATCGCGGAGTTGATTGCGTGTGTCCAATAATTTCTTGAGGGCCGGCACCTGTTCGGCGATCCGTCCGGGCTCGAAATCGCTCATGGAACGAAACTTCAGGGTGATGGGTATCTGCGAATCGTCGCCCGCCAGGGTGTTCTTGACCTTGATGTTGAGCTCGGGCGCGATGCGCTCCATCACGTCATTGAAGTTTTCCTTGTCAATCTGAACGAATTTACGTTCCTTCAAAGGTCTCAGCGCTTGCGTGGGGTTTCCGGAGAAATCACCCATGACGCCGACCACGAACGGTAGTTCGCGTTCAACCGTCGCTCCGCCGGTTTCAACTTCATACTTGATGTGGACTCGAGGCCGCCGCTGTCCTTGTAACTTGTCGTAAACGTTGGTCATGATATTTCCTCTGGTTGAATCTTCCCTAATCCCAGTTGCTCAAAATCCTCCACAACGAGTCTCGTCCAGTCTCGTCCAGCCTATTGCATCGGTGGAGGCTTGATTCCTGCGCTCATCAGCGCGTTACGCCATGCACCCGTATCGGGTACCAATTCGGCGAGAAGTTCCGCGAATGGCATTTTCGCCCGCCGGCCCAGCTCATCCAGGCTGGTGGCGATCGGCGAATGAGGCTCATTGTGGCGAAAATAGTCGGCGACCTGTTGTAGGACCCGCAGCGCATCGTCCCGCGAGCGAACCGGGCCCGCGATGGATCCCTTAGAGGGCGCATCCGCTGAGATTTGTACGGAGTCGTCGGCGGCGGGTAACCCTCCTCCCTGCACCAGCAACGGCGCTATCAGATCGGCACTGAAGGTGGCAACGGCATCCCTGATCGTAGTCAGGGCTTTGGCGATGTCTCGAGTCGGGGGTGCATCCCGTCCGGCACGCTCATCCAATGCGGTTGCCAGCAGAGCAAGCTCGGTCTGGGCACTGTCGAGGTCTTCCAAGAGCGAAATATAAAATGCGCCGCCGCTCGAGTTCACGGCGGCCATGAAGACTTCCATGCTGACCTCGCCGGCTGCCTCGCGCCGCGAGCGTTGGGCGGCGTCTCCCACATTGGCCAGCGCGCGGGCCTGGTCGAAGTGATACGTCGCGAACCTAAGTCCGTCATGTTGTTCGGTAATCGGCACTTTGCGCAGCGGTTGAATCAACGAGCCTTCGCTGCCCTGACCATTGAGACCGGTCAACGGCGCCAGGCGGGTCGGCAATCCCTCTTCGTCCGCTAGCGAAAAGAAATTATCCCAATACCGTTCGACCAGGCCGCGCGCAAGGCGTAAGCCATCCCGCAGTCCAGCAAAGCCATGCGCGCGCACGAGTGCCTCGAGGTACCAAGCGACGATTTCGAGGTCCTTACTGGTTTCGGTGAGCGCCTTTGGCGTCACGGAAAGAATGGTTTGCCACTCAGGGGTGAGGCCGGGGACCTCCCCAGATGAATCGGCGCGTCGTTCTGCAGCGCGGGCGCCGCTGCGGGCGTCCTTCAAACGAAAATAAATCGAGGTCGGGGAGACATCCCGACGCAGATCCTCACCGGTTGGCGCCGATTCGGAAACCGGCGCGAGCAACGCGTCGATGTCTATTGTCCCTAATGTACCCATCGCACCGCCCAAATCCTTTTGACAGCTCGAACCGCTATAACGCGATCTATGACTACGATAACATAGTGCCGGTGCGGGTAAAGACCCGCGAACAAATTAGCCATCGGTACCGCATATTCGGTACAGTGGTGCGCATTCGTCCAAGGAGGGATGAACCATGATTGCGCTCGATCTCAAATCGCTCGTTGCAAAACTCAACCAGCCGTGCCGCCAGGCGCTGGAGGCGGCCGCCGGATTGACGCTGGCACGCAGTCACTACAATGTCGAGATAGAACATTGGCTGTTGAAGCTGCTGGACATTCAAGAGGGTGACTTCGTGCATTGCCTACGGCACTACGGTGCCGACCCGGCAATGCTGGCGGCCGATCTCAATAAAGTATTAGACCGCCTCAAGACCGGTAATAACCGGGCACCTTCCCTCGCGCCTCACGTAGTGCAGCTTGCCCGTGAAGCCTGGCTGTTGGCATCGCTCAGCGGCAACGTCGCCGGCATACGTTCCGGTCATTTATTGGCTGCGCTGGTCGGTGATGACGCGCTGGCCTTGGTCGCTCGTGACGTGAGCCGCGTGTTCGACAAAATCCCTGCCGAAGCCCTGCGCCGGGATCTGCCGGCCGTGACGTCGGCGTCGAGCGAACGAATCGTGCCAGGCGTTACGGGTGCCACGCCGGACACTTTACCGGCAACCGGAACCGCAACGGTTCCGGGGGGTGCGCTAGATCAATACACGGTTGATCTGACCGCTCGCGCGAAGGCGGGCAAGATCGATCCGGTGCTGGGGCGGGACCAAGAAATTCGTCAGGTGATTGATATTCTCACGAGGCGCCGGCAAAACAATCCGATTCTCACGGGTGAGGCGGGCGTGGGGAAAACGGCTGTGGTCGAAGGCTTTGCGCTGCGGATCGCACAAGGCGACGTTCCCCCCGCGATGCACGATGTTGCATTGCGGAGTCTCGATCTCGGCTTGCTGCAGGCAGGAGCCGGGGTGAAAGGAGAGTTTGAAAATCGACTGAATTCCGTGATCGAGGAAGTCAAGAGATCGCCGACGCCCGTCATTTTGTTCATAGATGAAGCGCACACGCTGATAGGCGCCGGAGGCGCCGCGGGTCAGGGTGATGCTGCCAATCTGCTGAAGCCGGCGCTGGCGCGCGGCGATTTGCGGACCATCGCGGCAACCACGTGGGCCGAGTACAAGAAGTATTTCGAACGTGACGCGGCGCTGGCGCGTCGTTTCCAAGTCGTCAAGGTGGAAGAACCCGATGAGACGAACGCCTTCGCGATGCTGCGAGGGATTGTTGCGACGCTCGAAAAACATCATCGGGTACGGATCCTCGATCAGGCGGTCGTCGAGGCGGTCCGCTTGTCCAAGCGATATATTCCGGGGCGCCAACTGCCCGACAAGGGCGTCAGCGTCCTCGACACCGCATGCGCACGCGTGTCGATGAGTCAGACGGCGGTACCCCCCGAGATCGAAGATCGACGTCGTCGGATTGATCTTGGATCGACGGAAATTCAGATACTCGAGCGCGAGGCGGCGGTGGGGGTGAATCATGGGCCGGACCTCGAACGCTTGTACGGCGAGCGGGACATTGCGCGGCAGCAATTGAAAACCCTTGAGGAACGTTGGGCTCGGGAAAAGGACATCGTTGCGCGCATGCGAGAACTGCGCGATCGGCTCGAAGCCGATCATATCGGCTCCAAGCCGGCGCTCGAGCCCGCCATGCGCGAGCGGTTGAAGGAGGAGATTCGCGCCGACCAACAACACCTTGCAGACTTGCAAGGCGAGCATCCCTTGCTGCAGGTTAGCGTCGACGCTCAAGCCGTTGCCCAAGTCATCGCGAATTGGACCGGAATTCCGCTGGGCCGCATGATGTCGAACGAAATCCAGACCGTGCTGAATCTCAAGAATCTCATGGCGGAGCGGATCATCGGGCAACCGGATGCGCTCGAGGCAATCGCCGAGGCGATGCGAACCTCGCGTGCAAAACTGACGGACCCGCGCAAGCCCACCGGGGTATTTCTGATGGTCGGCACGAGCGGCGTCGGCAAGACCGAAACGGCGCTCACACTGGCAGAGCTCTTATACGGCGGCGGCCAAAACTTAAGCATTATCAATATGTCGGAGTTCAAGGAGGAGCATAAGGTATCAACCCTGGTCGGCTCGCCACCGGGCTATGTCGGCTACGGCGAGGGTGGCGTGTTGACAGAGGCGGTAAGGCGCCGTCCTTATAGTGTCGTGCTGCTCGACGAGATGGAGAAAGCACATCCGGGCGTTCAGGACGTTTTCTACCAGGTGTTCGACAAAGGCCAATTACGCGACGGTGAGGGTAGGGACATCGATTTCAAGAACACGACGATCATCATGACGTCGAACGCCGGTACCGAAACGATCGCGAAGCTCAGTGCCGATCCTGAGACGATGCCGGATGCGAAGGGTCTGGTCGCAGCGCTACGGCCTGAACTGCTTAAATGGTTCAAGCCCGCATTCTTGGGCCGTGTCACGGTTGTTCCGTATTTCCCCTTGTCGGATGCCACGCTTCGGGAAATCATAAAATTGCAGTTGGGACGTATAGGTCAGCGCGTTTTCGAAACCTACCGTAGCGGGTTCGCGTATACACCCGACGTGGTCGATGCCATTGCTCTGCGGTGCACCGAAGCCGAGAGCGGTGCGAGAAATATCGAGAATGTATTGACGCATGGGATTTTGCCGGAAGTCTCCACACGCTTCCTGGAAAGATTGGTGAGCGGCGACCCCGTTCATGACGTCCGAGTATCACTGGACAACAATGGCGCCTTTTCTTATAGTCTTGAGTAACGACAGCAATGCCAAACAGATTCTAAATGGACTTTGGATCGTTTAATGACATGCATTAAGGAGAATCGATAATGTCAGTGTTTGTGCTCATTCCAAATATCAAAGGCGGTGCGACCGAGAAGAATCATGCAAATTGGATCCAGGTGGATTCATTGCAGTTCGGCGTCGGTCGCAACCTCAATAACCCCCTCGGCCACGCAACGTCACGAGAGGCGGGTCAGCCTACCGTCAGCGAAATCCACATCACCAAACAGATGGATAATGCCTCAATCGAGCTTTTCGGTTGGTCGGTTTCTTCATTCGACGCCAAGAAGGTGCAAATCGACGTGACGTCCACCGGACGTACCGACAAGCCCTTTGCCAGCTATAAGCTAGAAAACGCGGTGATTTCCGGCTATTCCGTCTCAGCCTCTGGAAACTCGCAGCCGACGGAGTCGATCTCCTTTAATTTCACCAAGATCGAGGAGACTTACCTCACGATCGGGGCCGATAACACCACGGTCGTATCGACCGTTGTCAAAGGTTACGATCTGGCGTTGGGTCAACCCACCTGAGGATCGCTAGGGGCGCCGGACAGCGAATGTTCCGGCGCCCTTGCGGGAATCGTGAGTCCATTGGCTGACCTCGAAGACATTGGCCTCGATCAGAAGCAGCGGCTCATCGCGGTCGATCATTGTCCGTTCGGCAACAAGAAAATGCTGGTCTCCGGGTTTGACGGTATTGAAGAGTTGTCTGCGCTGACGCGCTTCACCCTCGAAGTGATGACGCTGGGACGCGCGCTGAAGCCTAGTGAAATGTTGGGTCAAAAACTCAGCGTATCGCTTCAGGTAGGCGGGCACACTCGTCAATTCAGCGGAATCGTCAGCAGTCTTCAAGTCATCCGAAGCACGGTGCGCGATCATTTCCTGCACCAGGTTGAACTCGTGCCCCCGGCATGGATTCTCACCCTGAATCAGCGCTGTCAGATCTTTCACGACAAAAAAGCGACCGACATCGTTGCGCAGGTGCTGAAGGAGGCCGGAGTTGCCGCACAGTTGAAGTCATCGGGCGCACCCCGGGAATACACCGTGCAATACTGCGAGAGCGATTTCAATTTCATCAGCCGTTTGTTGGAGGAAGAGGGCGTTTTCTATCGATTTGCCTTCGACAATCCCAACTGCCCCATGGTTACCGGCAACTCGGCGTCGGATTGCGCGAAGATGAATCCGTACGAACTCGATTTCGTGCGCGAAATCGACCGTTGGCAGCCGCAATATCAGGTGGCGGCCTCCACGTATCAGCACACGGCATGGGACTATACCGCGGTCGATGTCATCGAAGGCAGCGCCAATAGCCTGGCTGTGGCCCAACCGCCCGGCATGGCGGCGCGGGCGTCTTA
>Ga0116230_10004431_pt1 | contig 13758 bp, 8 predicted proteins | sample S1TSphfallax_3_FD_88678 | JGI IMG/M metagenome (GOLD analysis project Ga0116230, IMG submission 88678) | Host-associated microbial communities from peat moss isolated from Minnesota, USA - S1T2_Fd - Sphagnum fallax MG | ecosystem: Host-associated > Plants > Peat moss > Unclassified | place: USA...
AATCCGATCCTCGACTCCAGCGGCAAGCCGTTCAAGGTCGTGAAATTCGCCGCGGACATCACCGAAGATCGCCTCAAGACCTTCGATTACCAAGGCCAGATCGCCGCCATCTCCAAGGCGCAGGCGGTCATCCAATTCTCGCTGGACGGCCGCATCCTGCACGCGAACGAGAACTTCCTGACCGTCGTCGGCTATACGCTCGACGAGGTTCGCGGCCAGCACCACAGCATGTTCGTCGAGCCGACCGAGCGCAATTCACCGGAATACCGCGCCTTCTGGGAAAAGCTCGGTCGTGGCGAGTTCGAGGCGGGGCAATACAAGCGCCTGACCAAGGACGGACGCGAGATATGGCTGCAAGCCAGCTACAACCCCATCATGGACACGAGCGGGAAACCGTTCAAGGTCGTGAAATACGCCATCGACATCACCGCCCAAAGGTTGGAGGCGGCGGACTTCGATGGCCAGCTCGCGGCGATCAACAAGGCGCAGGCCGTCATCGAATTCTCGCTGGACGGCCGAATCCTGCGCGCCAACGAGAATTTCCTGAACACGATGGGGTATAACGCCGACGAGGTTCGTGGCCAGCATCACAGCATGTTCGTCGATCCGCTCTATCGCCAGTCGGTTGAATATCGCCTGTTCTGGGACAAGCTTGGTCGTGGCGAATTCGAATCCGGGCAGTACAGCCGGGTCACCAAGGACGGCCGGAAGATCTGGCTGCAAGCAAGCTACAATCCAATCATGGACATGAACGGCAAGCCGTTCAAGGTCGTGAAATACGCCACCGACGTCACCGCCCAGAAACTTCAGGCTGCGGACTTCGACGGCCAGCTCTCCGCCATCAACAAGGCGCAGGCTGTCATCGAGTTCTCGATGGACGGCATCATCCAGAAGGCCAACGAGAATTTCCTCGCAGCCGTTGGCTATACAATCGACGAGGTTCGTGGACAGCACCACAGCATGTTCGTCGATCCGACGACCCGGCAATCGGCCGAATACCGTATGTTCTGGGAGAAGCTCGGACGCGGCGCGTTCGAGACAGGCCAATACAAACGCATCAACAAGGCCGGCAAGGAGATCTGGCTGCAAGCCAGTTACAACCCGATCATCGACATGAACGGCAAGCCGTTCAAGGTCGTGAAGTACGCTTCGGACATTACCGCGCAAAAGATCCAAGCTGCCGACTTCGACGGCCAGCTCGCCGCCATCAGCAAGGCGCAAGCTGTGATCGAGTTCTCGATGGATGGTCGCATCCTTCGCGCAAACGAGAACTTCCTGAACACGGTCGGCTACACGCTCGACGAGATTCGCGGCCAACATCACAGCATGTTTGTCGAGCCCTCGTACCGGCAATCGTTCGAGTACCGGATGTTCTGGGAAAAGCTTGGTCGGGGCGAATTCGAGTCCGGGCAGTACAAGCGCCTCACGAAGGATGGCCGCGAAATCTGGCTCCAGGCCAGCTACAACCCGATCATGGACATGAACGGCAAGCCGTTCAAGGTGGTGAAGTATGCGAGCGACGTCACCATCCAGAAATTGCAGGTCGCCGACTTCGACGGTCAGCTTGCCGCCATCAACAAGGCACAGGCGGTGATCGAGTTCTCGATGGACGGCCGCATCCTGCGCGCAAATGAAAATTTCCTGAATGCGATCGGCTACAGTGCCGAGGAGATTCGCGGCCAGCATCACAGCATGTTCGTCGAACCGATCCAGCGTCAGTCGATGGAGTACCGCAGTTTCTGGGAGAAGCTCGGGCGCGGTGAGTTCGAGACGGGGCAGTTCCGCCGAATTGCCAAGGGCGGCCGCGCAATCTGGCTGCAAGCCAGCTACAACCCGATCATGGACATGAGCGGCAAGCCGTTCAAGGTCGTAAAATACGCCACAGACGTCACCGCGCAGGTCCAAAGTGCCGAAAGCCTCGGCATCGCGGTCGGGCAGATCCAGTCGGTCGTCAACCGCGTGCAGTCGAGCGATCTGACCGAACGTGTCCCACTCGACGACAAGACCGGCGACATCAAGGTTCTGTGTGCCGGGCTCAATGGCGTGCTCGATACGATGGCGAATGTCATCGGTGGCATTCTCGAGGCTTCCGGCACGATTGCGACGGCGGCACGCGAAATCTCGATGGGCAACACGGATCTGTCACAGCGAACCGAGGAGCAGGCGTCAAGCCTGGAGGAGACGGCGTCCAGCCTGGAGGAGTTGACGGGTACCGTCCGGCAGAATGCCGAGAACGCGCAGCAGGCCAACAAGCTGGCGAGTTCCGCTTCGGAGGTTGCGATCAAGGGCGGCCATGTCGTCAACGACGTTGTCCGCACGATGGACGGCATCAGCGAAGCGAGCCGAAAGATCGCCGACATCATCGGTGTGATCGACGAAATCGCCTTTCAGACCAACATCCTTGCGCTGAACGCCGCTGTCGAGGCGGCCCGTGCGGGCGAGCAGGGACGCGGCTTTGCGGTCGTGGCGGCGGAAGTCCGCAACCTCGCACAGCGCAGCGCCAATGCAGCCAAGGAGATCAAATCCCTCATCTCCGAATCCGCGGCCAAGGTTGAGTCGGGCTCGCGACTCGTCGGCACCGCCGGATCGACGATGGAGGAGATTGTCCAATCGGTGAAGCGTGTGACCGACATCATGGCAGAGATATCGGCCGCCTCCAAGGAACAGAGTGCCGGGATCGAGGAAGTGAATACGGCGGTCACGCAGATGGACAAGATCACCCAGCAGAACGCGGCACTTGTCGAACAAGCAGCGGCTGCGGCGAAGTCGATGGAAGACCAGACCGAGATGCTGTCGGGAATGGTCGTCGCCTTCAAGCTCGTCGATGCGCCGCCCGCCCCCGTGCGCCGCGCGGCCGCGGCCCCTGCCCACGCAGCGCCCGCGGCGGCACGCCCCGCCGCGCGCCCGGCGCCGAAGCCACGCGCCGCGTCGGCGCAGTCCGCAGCGGATGACTGGAAGGAATTCTAGGACCAGAGGGCACGGGCGACTTGCCGATGGCAAACGCGGGCACCGACGCGACCAGTATGTCTGTGAAAGACGGCATCACGGAAGGGGATTTCCGCGCCCTCGCGGCGATGCTGCGCGATACGGCAGGCATCGTTCTGAACGATACCAAGCGCGAACTCGTGCTCGGCCGCCTCAGCCGCCGGCTTCGCGCGCTTGGCCTGCGGGACTTCGCCGCCTATCGCGCCTTTCTGGATGGGCCGGACGGCGAAGACGAGCGCGGGGAAATGATCAACGCGCTGACAACGAATCTCACGAGCTTCTTCCGCGAGTCGCATCACTTCACGTTTCTTGCCGAGACGGTGCTTCCCGAATTGATGCGGGACGCCCAGCAGCGGCGCATTCGCATCTGGTCCGCCGCCTGCTCGTCGGGCGAGGAGCCATACTCAATCGCGATGGTGCTGCACAAGGCAATGCGCGCAAAGGCTGGCTGGGACGCACGTATCCTCGCCACCGATATCGACAGCAACATGGTCGCGACCGCGCGTGAGGGCGTTTATCGCGCTTCGCAGGCCAGCGACATACCCTCCGCCTACGCGCAGATGCGCGTCAGGCAGGCGGACGACACGCTGCGGATGCCCGATGAGCTGAAGGCGCTGATCACCTTCAACCAGCTCAACCTGCTCGGCGAGTGGCCGATGCGCGGGCCGTTCGATGTGATATTCTGCCGCAATGTTGTGATCTACTTCGACAAGGATACACAGCGCGTGCTGTTCGACCGAATGGCGGAGATACTGAAACCGCGTGGCTACTTGTTCATCGGCCATTCCGAGACCTTGTTTCGCGTGACCGAACGCTTCGAAAGTCTCGGCCGTACGATGTACCGCAGGCTGCGTTGATGTGATCCGAAGAACGACGGCGCTATGAAGACGATCAAGATCGGCCCGGGCGAGCACTATGTCACGCGCAAGCAGGAGGTAACGATCGTCACCGTGCTCGGTTCCTGCGTCGCCGCGTGCGTGCGAGATCCGATCGCGGGTGTCGGTGGCATGAACCATTTCATGCTGCCCGAGAGCAAGACGGGGCGATGGGGCGCCGCCAGTGCCAACATGCGCTACGGCAACTTCGCGATGGAGACCCTGATCAACGACATCATGCGCCAGGGCGGGAGCCGCAGCCGTCTTGAGATCAAGGTCTTCGGCGGTGCGCGCATGATGGCGCATGGTGCAATGATCGGCCATCAGAACGCCGACTTTGTCGAGGCGTATCTGAAGGCCGAGAACATGCACATTGCCGCTCGGCATTTGCGCGGCCATCATGCCAGGCGGATCGAGTATCATCTGGTTGACGGCCGCGTTCGGCTTCTGGAAATGCGCCTGGATCAGGCGCATGTCGAGCAGACCGAGCGGAAGTTCTTCGATACCATCCGCACGCCGCACGACGACGGCTCCATAGAGTTGTTCGACTGACAGTTTCGGGGACACCCAATGGCAATCAAGGTCCTGATCGTCGACGATTCGGCGCTGATAAGGGAACTGCTGACCGAGATGCTGCGCGGCGAGCGGGACTTCGAAGTCGTCGGCACGGCACCGGACCCTCTGGTCGCGCGCGAGAAGATCAAGGCTCTCAATCCCGACGTCATCACGCTCGACATCGAGATGCCCCGCATGGACGGGCTGAGCTTTCTCGAAAGGCTGATGGCGCTGCGGCCGATGCCTGTCGTCGTTGTATCGAGCCTGACGCAGAAGGGAACCGACTCGGCCTTGCACGCGCTGGAGCTCGGTGCCGTCGATGTCGTCGGCAAGCCGATCACCGATCTGCGCGCCGGAATGGTGGAACTGCGCGCGGAATTGCTCGCCAAGCTGCGGGCAGCAGCGGTCAGTCGCCCGCGCGGCCGGCAGGCGCCGGCTGCGCCGCGCACCCTGGTGGTCGATCCGGCGCTATCGTCGGAAACGCGGATCGTTGCTGTCGGCGCCTCGACCGGCGGCGTGGAGACGCTACAACAGTTGCTGTCCGATCTGCCTGCGGATTCGCCGGCGATCCTGGTGACGCAGCATATGCCGCCGGGTTTCACCGCATCCTTCGCACGACGGCTCGACAATGTCTGTCGCATGTCGGTTTGCGAAGCTGAAGACAAGCAGCGCGTCCTGCGCGGGCATGTCTACATCGCGAACGGCCGCCACCATCTGGAACTTGGCCGCTCTGGAGCGCAATATATCTGCCGGCTGACGGACGGCCCGCGCGTCTCCGGCCATATGCCGTCGGTTGACGTTTTGTTCGAATCGGTTGCCACCTGCGCGGGTGCCAACGCGCTCGGAATCATCCTGACCGGCATGGGGCGCGACGGCGCGGCCGGGCTGCTTTCGATGCGTCGCGCAGGGGCAAAGACTCTAGGAGAGAACGAGGCGAGTTGCCTGATCTACGGCATGTCGAAAGCGGCAAAGGAGCTCGGCGCGATCGAGGCGGAGCTCGATATCCCGCATCTCGCGGCAGCTATCGTTGCACACTGACGCAGGCCGCGCGCAGACGTTTGCGTTCAACGCACGAGGTTTACGATATCTTTTTCGAAGCCGCCCAGCCTCGTAGGTTCGCATCGTTAGGCAGTGGTATGTCCCGACACATGTCACCCGGTCTCGCTCGCGGCGTATCCGGTTCGACGGCGCCGGAGGCGAGGCTGCATCGCTTGTGGCTGCCTCGATGAGCGCGCTGACGACACACGCAAGTCCGGCTGCGGGGCCGACTGCGATTGCCTCGCGCATCGAGGCCTGCGAGGCACACGACTATCGGCGCGCCTCGCGCATCCAGCCGCATGGATTGCTGCTCGCGTTCGATCCGGCCACGTTCACCTTGGCACGCGTGAGCGCCAACGCGGACGTGGTATTCAGCCGCGAACCTGCCGAGCTGATCGGCGCGGCGATGGCCGATCTGGTTGCCACCGAGGCGCTGGACGCGATCGGAACGTTCGTGCGCGACGACAGGCGCGCGGGCCGCCGTGTCACCGTGGCGGTGGGACCGCGTGGCGGCACGGGCCTTTCCTGCGATGGGTTGCTGTATCATAGCGACGGGCTCGTCTGCATCGAGATGGATCACCCGGACGCGCGCGGGGTTGGCGGCGATGTCGGAATCCTGTCGTCGCGGTTTCTGGAGATGGTCGAGCGAATCGGTCGGGCCGACGTGCCGAGCGGCGCACTCGCGGAGATCGTCTGCGCCGCCATCCGCGACATAACAGGCTTCGATCGCGTCTATTTCTGCCGGTTCGACCGCCATGGCCATGGGCATGTGCAGGGTGAGAGCGGCACTGATAAACTGCCGAGTCTGCTGGATCACCATTTTCCCGCAACCGACATTCCGTGGGCCGCGCGTGGCATCTACCTGAGCAATCCATACCGGCTGATCGCCGATGTCGACGCGAGGCCGATCGACATTCTGGGCGGAGACGGCGCACCCATCGATCTGGCGCTGTCGACATGCCGTGAAATCGCGCCAACACATTTGCAGTATCTCCGCAACATGGGCGTGCAGGCCTCGATGTCGTTTTCGGTAGTCGCCGAGGGGCGCCTCGCGGCGATCTTCGGCGGCCACCATGCGACGCCGCGCTCCCTCTCCCTGCAATGCATGAGGCTGTGCTACCACTTGGTCGAGTTGTTCGCGACCCGCTTCGAATTTCTTCGGCTGCGGGAGGAGCGCGGCTTCATCGCGGCACGGGTCGAGGCGCTGTATTCGCTGTCCGCGGGATTCCGGCTCGCCGATCGCGATCTCGGTGCCTTCGTTGCGGCAAATCATGCGGCGTTCCGCGAATTGATGGATGCGGACGATCTGCTATGCCGTTTCGAAGGACAGATACACGCAGGCCACACGCTTTCGGCACGGCAAGCGGCCGATCTGCTCGATTCCCTGTCGCTTCGGCTGGCCGCAAGTGGCGACATCATCTGCACCGACTGCCTCGGTGCTTCGGAGCCCGCCTTCGCCACGCTGGCACCCACGGTCGCGGGCGTGCTGGCAATCCCGCTCGATCTATCATGTCGCAACCTGCTCGTCTGGTTGAGACGAGAGACGGTGGTCATCGAGCGATGGTCCGGCGATCCACATCGGCCCGTCGCGGTCGGCAAGGAGGGCGCGATAGGGCCTCGGACATCGTTCAAGTCCTACGCACGGGAGATGAAGGGCACGTCGGTCGAATGGTCGTCCGCCGTCATCGACCTCGCCCGGCAATCCCGCCAGGTGTTTGCCCAGGTCCTCGCAGCGCACTACGAGTTCGGGATGCGGGCCGCCGCGGAACAGGGCCATGCGCTGAAGAACGAATTCATCGCCAATGTCAGCCATGAGCTCCGGTCGCCGATGCACGCCATCATCGGATTGTCGGATATTCTCGTGGGTCGCAATGACTCCCTGCCGGTCGACAAGCGGTTGCGTTTTGCCGGCGCGATTCGCGAGAGTGGGCAGCGGCTGCTTCGGCTGATCGACGATCTGCTCGATATTTCGAAGCTCGAAGCCGGAAAGATGGGATTCGACTTCCGACATGCCGATATCGCCGCCACGATCGATAACGCGATTGAGGATGTGGCGCCTCTGGCGGCGGCGAAGAATGTCGCCATCGTCCGCGCCGGCCAGCCACCCCATACGGCGTGCCTGCACGACCCTGCCCGAATGCGGCAGGTGATGATCAATCTTCTCGCCAACGCCATCAAGTTCAGCGCACCGCAGTCGGTCATCACCATTCTGCTGAGCGTCACGGAACCCGGGCCAGGCGGCGCATCGCTGATGATCGAGGTCGCGGATCAAGGGGCAGGTATTCCCGAGAGCGAGCTGGAATCCGTGTTTGACAGTTTTGTGCAGAGCAGCCGAACCAAGAACGGCGCGGGCGGAACCGGCCTCGGGCTCAGCATCAGTCGCCAGATCGTCGAAGCGCATCGCGGCAGCATCTGGGCCGCGAACAACCGCGCGGGCGGAGCCAGCCTGCATGTCAGGATACCGTTGGCCTTTGCGTCGTCGCGGAATGCATCCCAATGAAACGCACGGTCATTGCCATAGATGATGAGCCGCACAATCTGCTGCTGATCGAAGCCTATCTGATGGGCGAAGATCTCGATCTGCGCTGCTTTCTCAGCGCAATGGATGCGATGGACTATCTTCGATCGGGTGGGCGAGCGGATGCGGTTCTGCTCGACCGCATGATGCCCGAGATTGATGGCCTGACCTTCATGAATGAGTTCAGGGCGCTACCGCAGTTCAGCCATGTGCCGGTCATCATGCAGACCGCCGCCGGGTTTCCGACGCAGATTGCGGAAGGCATCGCGGCCGGTGCCTATTATTATCTGACAAAGCCGTTCAGCCGTGAGGTAATGACGGCGGTATTGTCGCGCGCCCTCGCGGATTATTCCATCTATCATTCCCGGGAGAGTGATTCGACAACGTTGCGCGCGGCGGCTACCAACGTCCGCCAGGTTGAACTCTCGTTCAGGTCGCTGGGTGACGTCAGGGACATCGCGCGCTTTCTGGCCTCCTTCTATCCCGATCCGGACACGGTGCTTTTCGGGATTCACGAGTTGATGGTCAATGCCGTCGAGCACGGCAATCTTGGCATTACCTATGCGGAGAAAACCGCGCTCGTTCGTGCCGGCACCTGGGAGCAGGAGGTGGCTCGCCGCCTGGAACTGCCGGAAAATCTGGAAAAGCGGGCGCGTGTTCGGGTGGATCGGAACCCGTCTGCGATGGTTCTGACCATTGCCGATCAGGGTCCGGGCTTCGACTGGTCGAGCTACACGGCGTTCAACGATGCGCGCGCGCGCGATCCGCACGGCCGTGGCATCGCCATGGCGCGGCTGCTGAGTTTCGACGACATCACGTTCGTTCCACCGGGCAACAAGGTCATTTGCACGAAACTCCAGTGACGCGATGCAGGCTTGCGGTCAGGCGGGGTCGCGCTTGGACAGACTCCACCAGTTGAAGGCGGCGCCGGCCGCCATCAGCACGCAGGTACCGAGGAAGACGAAGCGCATCCCGAAATGCCCGCCGACGAAGCCGCCGGCGAGCGGGCCGGTCACCTGCCCGGCATATTGCGCGGACACCGAATAGCCCAGCATCTTGCCCGCGACCGTGTCGGGCACGTTGTGGCGGATGACGCTGGCGATGCAGGGCAGCAGTCCGCCGAGCGCCAGCCCCATCAGGAAGCGCAGAACGATCAGTTGCCACGCGGTGGTCACGAACGCCTGCGGGATCAGCAGCAGCGCCGAGGCCAGCAGCCCGCCGACGACGACGTTCCAATGCCCGATCCGGTCGGCGAGCTTGCCGAGGCGCGACGCCGACAGCACGCTGCCCAGCGCCCCCACCGACATCACGATGCCCGAGACCAGCGTCACCTGGCTCTGGTCGCGGACGAGCTGGGCCACGTAGACGGTGATGATCGGCTCGATCGACATGTTGGCGACCATCAGCAGCAGCCCAGTCGCCAGCATCGCCAGCACCGGCCGCTTGTCCGGGATCGCGGACCATCCGGCGGCGTGCCTGGGCCGCGACGCCTGCGCCGTCCGGGGAACTTCCGTGATCAGCGTGGCGGTCGCCAGAAACGTCAGGAAGATCACGCCGCCGGCGAGCCAGAAGATGTTGCGGATGCCGATGATCTGCGGCAGCGCACCGCCGATCAGCGGGCCTGCCAGGTTGCCCGCCATGATGCCGGAGGCGACCATGCCGAGCGCCCACCCCGTCCGCGCGCGCGGCGTCTGCGTCGCGACCAGGACCGTCGAGCCGGAGGCATAGCCGCCGACGAAGCCCGCCAGCAGCCGGAAGGCGACCAGTTGCCAGACATCGTGCGCCATGCCGATCAGCGACATCGCCACCGCCATGCCGAGGCTCGCGCGGACCAGCATCAGCTTGCGTCCATACCGGTCGCCGAGCCGGCCCCATAGCGGCGCCACCAGCGCCGCCGCGAAGAACGTGGCGCCATAGGCAACGCCGGACCACTGCACGATGGCGGCGTGATCCTTGACGCCAAGCTGCTCGACATACAGCGGCAGGAACGGCAGCAGCAGCGTCATCGCCACGATCGTCGTGAACGACCCGATCAGACAGACCCACAGATTGCGCAGCCAGCCGGGCGATCCGTCGGACAGGTCGGGGGCGGGTCGTGAAACCGGGCTCATGCGCCGGTCTTCCGCAGGCGCGCGACGAAAAACCCGTCCATCCCGCCGCGCTCCGGCCACAGCGCCGGGGTGGTGCGCAGGCACCCCTCCGGCGTGATCGCCTCCGCGAGGCCGGGCACCTCGTCCGGCGCCACGGGTTCGATGCGTAGGGGCAAGCGTTGCAGGGCGGCGGCGATGCGCGGAAACCCCTCCTCCGGTTGCAGCGAGCAGACCGCATAGACCAACCGTCCGCCGGGGCGGAGCAGCCCGCAGGCCGCGTCCAGCAAGGCGTCCTGCTGTGCGGCCAGACCGGGAAGGTCGCGCGGGCGCTTCAGGTACGGCACGTCGGGGTGGCGGCGGATGGTGCCGGTGGCGCTGCACGGCGCATCGAGCAGCACCGCCTCGAACACCTCGTCCGGCCGCCAGGTCGCCGCGTCAGCGGTGATCAGTCTGGCGGAAAGCCGCAGGCGACCGAGGTTTTCCCGCAGCCGCGCCAGCCGCGCCGGCTCCCGCTCCACCGCCGTCACCACCGCGCCCGCCGCCGCGAGCTGGGCCGTCTTGCCGCCCGGCGCCGCGCACAAATCCGCCACATGCATCCCGGAGGCAGCGCCGAGCAGCCGGGCCGGCAGGGTGGCGGCGACGTCCTGCACCCAGAACCCGCCCTCGGCAAAGCCGGGCAACTCGGTCACCCGCGTCCCCGCCGGGTAGCGCCACGACCCGGTCGGCAGCCTCACGCCGCCCTGGGGCGCGGACGTGCCGGGAATAAGGGACAGATCGAGCGGCGCCTCCGTCTGGTGCGCCTCGGCAATGGCGCGCGCCTCGCGGCCCCAGGCGCTCCACAGCCAGCCCGGCGTGTCCAGCCTTGGCCCGTCGAGACCCTCCAGCGCCGCCGGCCCGGCGTCGGCGACGCGCCGCAGCACCGCGTTGACCAGGCCGGAAAACGGCGCGAGGCCGTGGGCCTTCGCCAGCGCGACGGCGGTGGCGACGGCCGCGTGCGGCGGCGTGCCGGCCAGCAGCAGCCCGGCCGCGCCGATCCGCAGCACGGTCCGCACCGGTGCCGGCGGCGCCTTCGCCAGGAACGGCTCCAGCACCGCGTCCAGCGACCCGGCCCGCCGCAGCACGCCGGCGGCGAGCCGATGCCCCGCCGCGCGGTCGCGCGCCTCCATCGCCGGCAGCGCGTCGAGCGCTTCCTCCAGCGGCCGGTGGCGCTCGAAGACGGCGGTCAGCAGGGCGAAGGCGGCGTCGCGGGTGGGATCGCTCATCCGCCATCCATGCCCAAGCATGGAAGCGAGCGGTAGCGCCCCGCGCAGGAACCTGCCTTGCCCCGCGTAACCTGATCGTAAGTCGTTTCATAGACGGTCCATCCGGTTTGTTGCACGGGACGATCATGCCGCTCACCTCTCTTGGCCGCGCCGCCGCCCGCTTCGGCATCACCGCCCGCCTGATCCTGGGTTCGCTGCTGGCCATGGTTCTGAGCGTCGCCCTGGTGCAGGCATGGACCCTGCGCACGGTGGAGAGCAGCCTGCTCGACCAGGCGCAGGGCCAACTGGACGCCAGCCTGCGGCTGCTGCACCAGCGGCTGGCCCCGCTCGGCACGGAATGGGCGCTCGGGGCGGGCGGGCTGACGCTCGGCGGCACCAAGCTCGCCGGCCGCAACCAGATCCCCGACGACGTCAAGGCGGTGACGGGCGCGGTCGCCACGATCTTCGAGGGCGATTTGCGCGTCGCCACCAACATCCTCAAGCCGGACGGGACCCGCGCCGTCGGGACGAAGCTGGCGCCGGGTGCTGCCTTCGACGCGGTGATCCGCGACGGGAAGGTCTATCACGGCCGCAACCTGATCCTCGGCAGCGAGCACCTGACCATCTACGAGCCGCTGCGCGACGCGGCCGGCAAGGAAGTCGGCATCCTGTTCGTCGGCGTGCCGCTCGCGACCGTCGACGCCGTGACGAACGGCGTGCTGCGGCACGCGATCGTCTCGGGTTCCGTGGTCGCGCTGGTCGTCGGCCTGCTGCTGCTGCTCGGCTTCCGCTGGATGCTGCGCCCGCTGGGGACGCTGGCGGCGACGATGCACACGATCGCCGGCGGCGCGCTGGGGACCGTGGTGCCTTGCACCGACCGGCGCGACCAGATCGGCGACATGGCGCGCGCCCTGGAAGCCCTGCGCGATTCGGCCGCACGCGGCCGGGCGGCGGAGGCCGAGGCGGCGGCGGAGCGGACCCGCAGCGCGGCGGCGACACGGCAGGCGCTGGCCGACATGGCGCGGACGGTCGAGGAAGCCGCCGTCTCGACGGCGGCGCAGGTCTCGACGGGCGGTACCAGGCTGACCGGGATCGCCGACGCGCTCGCGGACGTGGCCCGGCGCTCCGGCGAGAGCGCGCAGTCCTCCGCCGCCGCCGCCGCCGAGGCGATGACCAACGTCGGCGGCGTCGCCGGCGCGACCGAGCAGTTGACCGCCTCGATCCGCGCGATCGCGGCTCAGGCGGGTGACTCGGCGCAGATCGCCGCGAAAGCGGTCGCCACCGGCAACAGCACGCGGGCGATGATCGAGGCGCTGAGCGAGCGCGTCAGCAAGATCGACTCGGTGGCGGCAATGATCGCCGACATCGCCGGGCGGACCAACCTGCTGGCGCTGAACGCCACCATCGAGGCGGCACGGGCGGGCGACGCCGGCAAGGGGTTCGCGGTGGTCGCCAGCGAGGTCAAGCAGCTCGCGGCCCAGACCGCCCGCTCGACCGACGAGATCACCCGGCAACTGGCCGACGTGCGGACCGCCGCGGTGGAAGCGGTGGCGGCCGTGGGCGAGATGGAAGCCATCGTCGGCAGCCTGGACCAGATTGCCGGCACGATCGCGGCCACCGTCAGCGAACAGGCGGCGGCGACGGCGGAGATCGGGCGGCTCGTGGATTCGGCGCAGCGCGTTTCCCAGACGGTTGCCGAGAGCATCGCCGAGGTCTCCGCGCAGGCCGAGCGCGCGGGCGCCGAAGCCAGCCATGTGCGCGGCGGCGCGGAAGACCTGGTCCGCACGGTGGCACTGATGCAGCAGACGGTCGTTGCGGCGCTGAAAATCCCCGGCCAGCGCGACGCCGCCTGAACCGGCTGCGCGGCCAATGCGCCCGGCAGGGCTCGAACCTGCGACCAAGCCGTTATGAGCGGCCCGCTCTGACCAACTGAGCTACGGGCGCACGGGCACTCCCATTATCCGGCCGGCAAGGCGCCGAACGCAAGGCGCCGAACGCAAGCCGTGGGGCGGGGCACTTCGGTTGCCTCTGCATGACCGTTCTGTCATGGTCCGCCGCAATCAAAGCCACGACTGCGAATCCGTGGCGAAACAAACAAAAGTCTGTCGGGAGTAGAACGAATGTCCTTGGCTATCGTCGCCATTCTGGTCGCGGGACTGCTGGCCCTGGTCTATGGGCTGGTGACGTCGCTGCAAGTGCTCGCGGCCGACGCCGGCAATGCGCGGATGCAGGAAATCGCCCATGCCGTGCAGGTAGGCGCGCGCGCCTACCTCAATCGGCAATACACGACCATCGGCATCGTCGGCATCGTCATCTTCGTGCTGCTGAGCGGCTTCCTCGGCATCAAGGTGGGCATCGGCTTCGCGATCGGCGCGGTGCTGTCGGCGGCGGCGGGCTATGTCGGCATGAACGTGTCGGTCCGCGCCAACGTCCGCACCGCCCAAGCCAGCCGCAAT
>Ga0116230_10004432_pt1 | contig 13756 bp, 9 predicted proteins | sample S1TSphfallax_3_FD_88678 | JGI IMG/M metagenome (GOLD analysis project Ga0116230, IMG submission 88678) | Host-associated microbial communities from peat moss isolated from Minnesota, USA - S1T2_Fd - Sphagnum fallax MG | ecosystem: Host-associated > Plants > Peat moss > Unclassified | place: USA...
AACAAATAACAAATAAACAAAAACTCCCAAAAGCTACTTACACTTTGTTTTCTCACAAATGTGAATCATTTCAAGAGTTATGCAATTCCAAGAATCCTATATTTTTAGGAAGAACATTTAAGAATTCTTACACTACCAACATTTTCATGTTTTTTTTTTTTTTTGCAAATCGCTAGGTTTGATATACAAGCTCATTGGAAAAGGATAAATATAGACTTGCAAAACTATTTTTTTCTAAAATATTGTTAAAACATTTTGACAAACTATGCCTTGGACTTTGAATTATTTATAAACAAATTGTAGCAAATGACTTGAATTGTTGTGATTTGCATGCATATTTGTACTTTATTGAAGTAGCACTTGTTATCATTACACAAAGAATGTGAAAATAATGATGATGGTGTTACATTTGAAGAAGATGACAATGAAAAAACTTAGTCAAAACAAAGAGCATGCATGTGAAACATTTATCATAACAAGGCTCTTGGTGACAACATAAAAAAACATGGGGGAGTCCTAAAGGTCATGATTAACTAAAATTTGGTGATAAAGGGGTTGTAGTGGGGAGGTCATCAACAATTTCTTCATTAAATTGTCATTGACAAGCTTGATAAGATATTTGGATGGAGATGCTCTTACACGATAATCAAGAAGAATTTATGTTTGGATTCAATTTTTTAATAGATTCAACACAATTGTCTTTGAAAAAAATTGTCAACATAGGGAAAGAACATTTTGAAAAGTTTGACTAAGTTTTTCATGATAAGCCTTTCAAGAAAGTTTAAATGTTGAAGATATTATTTCAAAAAAACTTTGTCAAATATTAAGTTGGCATCATGAACCTAAAATCCCAATTCGATTTTTTGAAAAATGTTTGTGGAACAAAATCCTATTATTGGCATAGGATCCAAATGGATTAAAATGGTGTTCATGATATTTAGCCTATTTATTTCCCACTTACTCCATCACCACACATTTGTACCACATGAACACAAAGAACATATCACAAACTATGAACTAATTGTCTTTGTGTTCATCCCGTGCTTACTTTCCATATCGAAGTTTTGTTTTTAAACTTGATTCAAGTGTGCAAATTACCAATACAAGATTTCATGGAATCCATGGAGTGTTACACAACAATGTTATGATTCAATAAGGGAAACTTTGAAAGGGAGGTGGCAACTATTGTGCACATAGGAACTATAGTTTTGATTTACCAAAGTTTGAAACTATGCTTACCATTCAATTCCCCCTATATGTCATTTTCAACCATTTTCACCTTGAAATCTTAAGATTGAAAATAGGGAATGTATTTTGGGAATGTTGGGAATGCCCTTTTTTAACTTTCATTTTATCAAGTTTATAATTTTCCTTGTCCTTCAAGCAAAGTCACAAACTTGTTTTCGCCTTAGTTCATTCATTAGTATCATGTCATTTCACTCATCAAAAAATTAAATCAATGTCATGATTGACATTCTAAGCTTTCCATTGTGAGAGCCCCACTCTCATTATTAAGATCAAATTATCCTCAAATGTTTATCACATTCCCAATGCAATGGTTGTGAAATTATCTTTAACCAAAAAAATGTTAAGGTCCATTTTAACATCAACTATTCATGAAACAACATGTCTTTCATAAAGTCTCATCAAATTTAATTTTCATCTTGGACTTGTTTGGCATTTCTTGTTTCCCAAGTTTTAATCCATCCACAATTTCCACCACCATTGTTAAAAGTACGCAACCATCCCCCATCCTTTTGAATAAATATGTATGAACATATAGAACATGAGTGGGCTTGGGTATATAAAACAAGAAAATATACCCATGCATAAAAAAATTGTTAAAAATTTAGTTAGTTATGTGTTATATGCTTGCATCATTATATACATAAACTTGCCTTTTTTTGGCAAGGAGTTTAACATCACCTACATGGGTTCACTTTAGGCAACTTTGTAAGACAAACCAAGATGATGTTGGATGTATTGAATTGTGTTCAACATTACAACAATGCCCCCAAAAGACATGCAAGGAATGCCATTGCAAAACCATTGTCAAGGCATAAAGTCAGCAAACTTGTAGATATTCTAGAAAATGATCACCAACATATTTTTTGTGGAGAATGCTAGCATGTACACCTAGTAAATAAAGATTTTCTTGTTGAATGTTATTTCAAGACATACATAGAGTTGAATATATTGTCTTGAAAATTGTCCACTAATTATTAATGTGGAAAAGTTTGTCATTCTTAAAATGAAATTGTTGATTCTCACTTGGTTCTTCCATTTGAGAAAGTAACTAATAAAAGTTGTGATATAATTTTTTCATGTGAATATTATTGTAACAACTCATGGTGTTGATGGTGAAAAGGCTCTAATTGATGTTATAAATCTAACAAATAATGTTTTTATTTATACTTAAAGCCTAGTCAAGAAACATTGTTCATTTGAAGAATTTAATTAAAAGGGTGTGTGGAATGTTAATTGTTTTGAATGTAGAGAGTTTAAAGTTTCAATGGGAAATTCACACACTAAAGGACATGAATTCAAGTTTTAGGGTGTTGTTCATGGTGTAGTAGTGAATTTATATGTGGGGATGAAAGATGTGATTGACACAACTCTTAATGTTAATTAAGTTTCTCCAACTATTGTTGATGATAATCATGTGCATCTATTGTGACTTGTGTCCCCAAGACTTGTCACTTGTTCATATTTCATTTCTAATTATTTATTGAATAAACAATATGAAAAAAATGGGTGATTTTGCAATTGGTGTTGCAACTCAATTTTTGAATTGTAAAGGACATTTGCAACTCACTATATTTATATGTCATGAGTCTTAACGGACAAGTTACATGAGTTGTAGAATTGCAACTCACTGTATATATGGTGCAATTTATTGTAACTCAATTGCAACTTAGTCAGAACAACTCATTTTCAACTACTATTCAACTCCATTATAACTACACCCATGATGTCATGTTGATGTCATTAATTGTCATCCATCTATTAAAATCTAACATGTGGCATTATGAAGATTTTTGGACATAATTTTTTTTGAAATATTGACCTCCACTGTCCATTATAATTGTTAATGACAATCCAAGATTGTGACACGTGGCACAATCAAAATTGTCACATGGGACATTACTTATATTTTGGAAAAAATAAATATATATATTTTAGTACATGGGTAGGTTGTACATAACCATGGCAGGTAGGTTGGTAGGTCTTAAGACCTATATACCTACTAAGACTTTATTTATGTAAGTAAGTAGGAAAACACAAGATTAGTGCACTAAAGAATAACCATGAAATTTTGTTTTTTATTTTATGTTTTGCTTTTCGGTTAAACTTTTTCAACTCATCCCAAAATGGCACATGTATATTAATGAAAGAATATAAGAGAACAAACCTTCTTTATATAGTTTGTAACATGGGATTTGAAGACAAAGGATATGGGTTTAATATTTTAGTTGTTCATTAGTTGCAATTCAATTGCAACTGTAACATTTAAATGCACAAGGCAAGCCAAATCCAAGAGGAAAATTCCATTTTTTTAGTGTTTAAACAAAAATTGAACCCCTCTTATTGGTGCATCTAATAAATTAAAATTTGTAAAAAAATTAATAGAATTGAGAAAATTATGGCCCTTCAAAGTAGAGGGGGTCAATAATTTTTTAAAAACATACCACCAAATGCTACAAAGGTTGGTTCCCAAACACCCACAAAATTCCTTGTATGTTGTTCTATTGTTGTTAAAGTTCAAAAATGATTTGTAAAACTTTAGGTGGTGTTTTTATAACATTTTTAATTGTATAAAATGAACAAAAAAAAAGAAAGTTATGAGGTTTGAAAATAGGAGGGGTCCAATTTTTTTTAAAAAATAAACGTGTTTTGTAAGTTGGAAAACTTATTTCTTTTCTTATTTTTTTCATTATTCATTTTCCTTTGCACTTCAAATATGATTTCTAGAACTTGGGGTAACACTCCCATAACATTTTAAATCACTCAAAATGAAACACATATGATGAAGATATAAATAATTGATGAATATGTATCCTTATGAAATTATAAGTAATTGTATTATAATGATAACATAGTTGAACAATAGTACTTTAATAATGGCACATTAGTGGCCATACTAATTGTATCAATGGGAATCATAATAAAAAACTAGTTGCAAATGTATCCCATAATGGGTTGTGGAGATGTGAACACATGGCATGATGGCATGTATGTACATTCTATATTAGTTAAAACATAGTTGTTGATTTAGTGACACATTTATAATAGTTATAAAATAATTGCCACATGAAACTATAATGCAACTATTAAAAAAATCAAACATAATTGACTACATAAGTGTGTATGATGTGTATAAATTACCATATAGAAGGCCCATTTTTAACTCATTTGCAACTATAATATGATTAATTGATTTTTTGACATGACAATTTATTTATTAATATACCATATTTATAAAGGGATAATTGCACAATAGTTGTAATACCCAAAGGATAGTTGCATAGCAATTGTATACAATTTGTTTTTTGAGTTTTAAGTACATGGTAGTGTGGTTTCGGTGGACGCAATTTCACATAGTGAAAATAGGGTTTAAGGCTTAGGCCAACATAAATTGGCCACAAATTTTCAACATAAGAAATAATATCACACACCCTTATATATTGCAAAAGAAACATAAAAGAAGTTTAGAGTCCCATAAGTGCTTAGGAAAAAGACTAACAACAATAGTCTTGAAAATAGTTGGTTTGAGCATGCCAAAAAATCCTTATTTCATCCCCAATTTGAGGGTATCTAGAAAGTGGGTGAAATTAAGTACCATTTCACGACAATGGATATCAATTTAACAAATGTGTAGCATTTGATTTGGACAAGGCTTGATTTAATGAAAAATAAAGGCAACAATCAAGGTGGAAAAGTACGACAAATCCAAAACTAGGGGTTGCAACTCCCCTAAAGACCAATTTAGGTGAAAAAACTACTTTTGTCCATTGTTTTTTCTCTTTAGAATTGGAGTAAACTTTGGTGCATTAGGTTACCTTAACAAGTTCAATTTGATAAGTGGAATGGGTTTTACAAATACCTTTACAATTATTTTATTGGTTTGCTACAAGGTTTTTTGTTCCCTAAAAGTCCAATGCTTGTTTTTTTGTAAAGTAATTGACAATTGTGCATTGGAGTGATGACCAAGTTTTTATATAAAATATGGTTTTAGACTTGTTTATGTAATTTTTGTTGACTTACACCTAACACTGACACCAATTGAGTAGTGAATTCTTGTATGAACTATGATACCAACTATATATGAATGTACAAGTGGAATTGTTCTGACAAAAAATAACCAAAGACAAAAGTTGTATTTCTAAACATGCATTTATGTTCAAATGAAAGAATTACACATAACAATGAACATGTAACTCTATGCATCAATTTCTAACACACAAAGGATCACATTTTTTGGCTCACACAATTACATATTTGCACCCCTTTATTCAACTAAAAATATACAAAATTATGATCCTCAATATTGATCCAAAAAAACAACTATTGCAATTACAAACCTAAATTCTCATATATTGAGTTGCATGTTTTATTCAACTTTTAATTGGAAAGTCCATGGATTAAAACCCTCAATGTTTTGTCTTTATAGGTTGTTTTCAATCCCAAATTTCCAATAAAAATATTTAATCTTTGGAACAATTAATCCTTTGTATTGCCACTAAAAATCCATAATGGATTACAACCATTAACTTTGTTTCATTCATTCATCAAAACTAATCTCAAGCATTGTTAACCTTGTTGTTTGTTACTTGAAGTTAAATTAACATTATTTGTTTTACTAAATTACAAGGTCCCCAATCCCCATTTCCATGTGCTAGATTTCCATAGTATCATTTATTATCTAATAGATCACATTTCAAGTCCCCCAATTTCACACATAGGAATGTCATATTAACTTTCCCTTTGTCTTAACCATTTGAATTCTAAATCACCATGTCCCATAGGTCTATGTTGCATGATAAAAATCATTTCTTACACCGATGTTCACAAGACCTTCATTGATGCACCCATAGGTTTGTCAAGTAGTATTAAAGGTAAATTAACAAGTCAACTCCCAATGTTGCAACAAAATGCAAACCCAGGGTGTGCTCCCTAGTCACATGATGAAAATGGGGGTGGAAGATGTGTGATGGGATTAGGATGAATTCACAAGTGAGAATTTAAGATGATATCAACTTGTATAAACCAAGAAAAAGGTGATTCATGCAAGTTAGAACCAAAATCATAAAACAAACCACAACCCAAACTTGAAGAGAAGGCATCACCTCCTTTCTTATAATATATTATGTGACTAGCAATGTGGATTGCATCAAAATGGCAAAATCTCAAGAGAGTTTTGAAATTTCCTAATTATAGTAAGTTTTAAATCCTATAATTTTGGGGGTTCATAACTACCACATGTGAGTTCTAATTGAGGAGCTCCCAAAAAAAAAATGTAACCTTTGAAGAAACCTTTCCAACAACATATCACATTTTCAATTCAAAGGGTCTCAAGTTTTAGTGGTTGGGAATCAAGTTGCCAATTTGACTATTGACTTTTCTTTTGACCATAACTCTTAGTTCATAATTCCAAAATGGAGAATGTGAACCCATTTTTTATATCTATATTTTACAAACTTTTCAATGGTATATTGAAGGCCCAATTTGGAACATTATTATTACTTTCACTTTTGTCCCCATGGTTCCTAAGACTTCATGGGACTTCAACTCCCAAAGTGGAAAAACCTTTTGGGAATGTTGAATTCACTTTTTAACACTTTGTGAAAGGATGTTTGAGTCTTAAGACATTATTTTAGCCTTCTCTTTCTCTATTGCTTCAACTTTGGTCTTGAACCCAAGGTTAGGATCGTGACATTCATCAACCCAAACATGTTTAATTTCATCATTGTTTCCATGTGTTTTCTTTAAATCTTTATTAAGGATGCATTATAGTAGGTAAAAATTTAATGTAGCAAAAATTGGAATGTAGCACCTATTCACAAAATGTTGAATATTTTTGACATAGTAATTACACATGAAATTCTTGACAAAAACATCTAAATTCTCCTAAATTTCCAAAAGTCTAAATAAATCTCCAAAACATCAATGTCCACCATTTATTTCTTTGTAGCTTAACATACACACCCACACAACAACAACAACAAGATAACATCTAGAGATAACTTAGTAAAAATTTCTAACTCCTTCATTAATTTTAGATAAATTCCAACCTTAGTGACTCAAGATTTGCACATCATTGTGTAGTAACCAAACACATTTACCAAAAACAAACATGACATTGGTGAAGCTCACACCACTTCTTTTTTTACCTTTTCATTCTTCCTTATTCGTACATGTCTTATCATGATCACACAAAAACACAAAGTTGGAACACCTTAAATGAAAACTTTAAAACCTAATTACTTTATGCCCTTTTCATACTTGATCTCTAGAATTGAACAACTATTTCATGTCATTTCCTTTCCATTTTCAATCTATGCCCTCTTTCAAGTCACATATGTAACCTCTCCTTCTTTAGTTTGACTCCATCCTTGCAACTTTCACCATGAAGGTGCAACATGATATTTATTTGAAAATTCCAGCGTGATTTCTACAATTGCCTTTCATTACCACCTTTAGTAATGCATATTTTACTTTCATCATCTTGTTTTGAAAATCTTGTCATTTGTGTACCCCATAAAGAAATATAAACCTTTTCAATTGGTAAACAAAGCCTTTTTCTTCTTCAACTTTTGATCTTCACCAAATTTCCCTTTTTCCAAAACTTACAAATATCCTTCATAAAAACACATAATAGATTACAATTTGTTCGATTGCATTCATAATTCAATTTTATTGTATTTTATGTTTTTTAGATAATCATTATCAAGGTCTAGTACCAAGGTCTAAGTTTTCCCATCCTTCAACTCCTCAAACATTTTTTTTGATGTGTTCAAACATTTCACAAACGACACATTTTACACCACATATAATTTATATGATGAGAATTATCACAATTCAACATCATTAACTTTGGTCAAGCCCCCAATTTCAAACAATTCACATTTGCACATTATGGTTTTCTATTTTCCAAATCACATTATTCAAAAAGGCACTTGAACTTGAGATAGGTGTATTTTTCCTTCCTTTTGGTTCTCCAAGGTACAATTCCAATTATTCATTCATTTCCTAAAATTTTGTTAAAATCTTCACCATTTTGTTTCCATCCTATTTTCATCAAGGGTTTTAAATGGGATCATTCCTCCTCAAGATTTTGCCTCCTAATTTTATATTATTTTTGGTTCAACTTCCATATGTTTTGTCAATTAACAAAACTCTTTAATAGGGCATAAGCACACTAAGCCCCCCAAAAATTGTAATCACAAGTATAATCTTTCTGTAATTACTTTTTTTGGTAATGTATGGACATCACATCTTCGATTATTTTTGCTTGTTTTAATTATAATTGATTGACTTGAAACTTAATCTAAAATTTCATTAAAAAAATCCAATAAATAATGAAAAACTTGAATGTATGGAATATATTTGTAACAAAATAATCCTGTCACATAGTTTGAAAAAATTCCAAATATATTTAAAAACTAAGGTTTTGAATGGAATTATTGGGTGATTTTTTTAATGGTGTATGATATTGATATACACGAATTAAATCTATTACCATTTAAAGATTTAAAGTTTTTGGATGAAATTTCATTTTTAAAAAGTGTGTTTTTTGCATTTTTGAACAATAAATGCATTATATATATATTTTTAAAAAATTACTATATCAAAGAGGAAGAAATTTTATAGATGGGCATTGCATTATTTTTTCAATTTTTTTTTTTTTGGTAATGTTTGATGAATCACAAACATGAAGCCTTATAGTTGTTGAAAATTTATAAGTTATATATTGTATGTACATTAATATTATCCAATCCTCTTCATTTAACCATTGGATCAAGATTAATTTTGATTCAAAGTGAACTTTGAATTCCAAAATGTTGTCATGCAATTTTTTTTGTTTTTTTGCTTGTGTTTAGGATAGCCAAAAAACACCATCAAGATTTTAACTTACCACGTACTATAATACTCGTTATACATCATTTTTTTGGGGTGAAAAGTGGCTCACCCTTAATGTGTTTTCACCCAATAAAGTAACTGGTTTTCTTATCTTTTCCACAACAACAACAATCTTATCAAGTATCTCCCCATCTTATTTCATTTGGGGCCATTTTCTTTTTAAAATTTGCATACCATTCAACAATTTCCATTCCCAAACTTTTTACCTAGGATTTATGCACTTTTAAGATTTCCACATTATTATTCATTCCTAGGTTTCTTTCAACCCAACAATTCAACAAAAATATCTTTTTCACATAGAACTTGATGTCCTTAACAAATTTATAATTTCAACACAACCCTTGTCACAAAGTCACATCGATTTTTCTTTTTCACATAAACATGTAAATATTCCAAGTTTGTGTTCAAAATCACATGTTTTATTTCCCACTTGGTCACAACCCTAATATGTATACAACCATATCATAATTGCAAACCCCTAGGGTCATTTTCAATATACATCCTTCATGAAATCCCAAATTACAAACGCCCCAATTACTTTCTCCCACTAGAATCCTAACTTTATCTCACAACGTTCATCACTTTGAGGAATCATTTAACACAATTCCATCAACAAAATTCACACATTTTGAAACTCATAAGTACTAGCTTTGAACTAGGGTTGCCACATTGCACTAAACTACCCCATCTTGTTGTTCCATTAGACTATCATTTCCTTTCTAATTGGCTTTTTTGTTCAAAGAAATAATTTGACATAATGAAAATACTAATTTTATCGTTCTACTATAATCATTCATTACAGACTTTTAGAAGTTATTCAATTAGTAGTAATTGATGCACAAACAATCTATGAACAATCCTTTGATGGCCATCCCACATCTAATCACAAAGTTTCATAACATTTTACACACACATGGTACAACTTTTTTCCCTTTCACATAATATAATTTTCCACTTTCCAAAATAAATGAAGATTGATACCACCCCATATTTCCATAAAGATAACTTAAACTCATTCCTAATTGCAACATTTAGAAAAATTAAGATCCTATACATTCCTCTCAATGATCATCAAATACGAGAAATTTAAAATTAAACAACACAATGCCAACAATTAAACCCAACAATTATTCCATCACCATTCACGAGTACATAAGGTCACTTGTGAACATACAACCCATATATCATTCACACATTTTGAGTGAAAGCACATTACATTTATGGACATCACACGAAATGGTAATTTATTTTTTCACATAAAGAGATAACTTTTCCTTTGAAATATAATCTAAAGGGATGAGCTCTTATGTTAACCAATCAACTCATGGGTACTCAATAAGTAATGACAATTTGAATTTTGGCAAATATTTTTTTACCAAACTAAATATAAAATTCATGAATATTGATTTTTATCTTATGATGTAATTATCCTATGTACTGGAAAATTTGGATATTGCATGATTGATGTTTACAGAACAAAAGATTCAGTGAATGAATGTATTATGATTTTAATTTATTGTATTATGAACTTTTCAAAGTTCCAAAAACTCCAATTATTTTTAAAGTACTCTTTAAGCATAAAAAATGATTATTTTCTTGAACTATATTGTAGAAATGAGTATTAAATGCCTTATAACATCACAAATTGACTTGAAAATGGGAAAAATGCTAGTTCCAATAACATCTAAATGTTTAGATTTATCAAATATATTGGATATGGACTTTTAAAGAGGCTTTTCAAATTTTTTATCCAACCTAATGTGCTTTCATTCTTTCAAGAATTATTTATAATTGTGTTATCATATATGTGGGCATCCCCATTTTATTATCAATTATATTCATGGCATACAAAAATGGTTGTGCAATAGATGATGCCATCAATATGTAATGGATCAAGCATACATAACACAATCTAAAATCAACCTCACATTAAAATCTTTGAACAAAATCAGTAGATGAAAAGTTCTTCCTTTGAGTTTTACTATTGGTGAAAACATCATAGGAAAGATTATTGTGCAACTCTTCTTTATTTGTACATTCCATGCATTTTCCACCACTCAAGATGCCTTGATATCCAATAAAAATTGGATATGCATCCTTTAATAAATAATTGTGCCAAAATCAAATCAATTTTTTTGTTTGTAGACACATAAAACAATAAATGCATACGAAAATAACAAAAATGAAAAGCTTTTAGTGCCCATCACTACAACTCCCATTTTGGAGTGACATTCTTAAAATGCTTGAATGTTGGACACACCCATGTGCTTGCTAGTCCCGCCTTGAACAATCCTTAATTTTACATATCAACATCCTCCACTTGTTGAATCAAGTCTTCACCTTTTGACACTTCCCCATCCAAAAGTTTGTTGTGATGTTCTTTTTGGTCAAAGTGAAATCCATTTTTGTCATCTTGTGGTTTCTTTTAGAGCTTGTGTTTCTTCCTCCAAATTTTATATGAATTTAAATTGTTGTTTTTGAACATCACCTTACATTCATTTTTATGTGCATCTACTTCTCCAAGGCTTTGATGTTCATTAGAACATTATAACTCATAACTTTTCATGAACATATATTTCAAACCTTCATTTGAATATATATATTGATCTATGCATACTTCCACAATATTTGAGCAACCTTAGACATGGATATGTTCACTTGAATTAAATGTGGACAATTATTGACCATTGAAGGTTTTTCACACATAATATGTTTTTTGTCACTAAATCCTCCCATGTTTTACATAATGAATTTATCAATTGTGTTTCCATATACCAACTTAGGACATTGTTACCCATTCTAAAACTTTCACACATATGATCTTATTAACCCACAATTCATTTTCACAACTATTCTAATACAAAAAAAAAACTACTAGAAACATAAGTTGCATTTCTAGACATACATTTGTATTCAAATGAAAGAATTGCACATAACATATGAACATGTACCTTGATGTATCAATTTTTAACACATGATTGTTAAATTGATAGCTCAATAGAGGCTTCTTGCTTCCATCAATGTTTATATAAGCTTCAACTTCAGAGATTCAAGATTTCCACATCACCATTTAGTAGCCAAACACACTTGCCAATAACAAACAATGACATTGGTAAAACTTCTAGATTGCACCAATTCTTTTGACCTTTCTATTCCTCCTTATTGGTGCATGTCTTATTTTGACCACACAGAGACACAAATTTGGAACAATTTGAACAAAAATTCTAACATGATTAGACATTGTTGTCTTTTCATATTTGAACTTTAAATTTGAACAACTACTTTGGCTATCATTTCTTTTTCATCCTCAATATAAAAGGAATGTCATTTCCTTTCCATCTTTGATTTAGGTCCTCCTTTTAGGCCACGTTGTAAGAAAAAGAAAAATGAATTAGTCAAAATTATAATCAAAGCAATCAATAATGTATGTGAATCTTGAAATGTCTTAAGCACTTTCCTTAAGTGTAAATGGGTATAGTTACATATAAGTCATTTAATCATGCCTACAACCAAATTTGATTACAAATAAGCCAAATTGAATATTTGAAAAAGAGTCGAAGAAAGCAAATCAATAATAGTAACTGGCAACGCACTTTAGTTGTAATATTTGATTTTGTGTGAATTTATTGAGCTAAGCCTACAACTATGATAAATTGAATATAGAAATACCACATCACAACCTTTGGTTTTCTATTTTAACCTGTTTGTTGGATAAATTTTGTAAACTATGGGCAAAGAAACATTAATGAAATCTTTCTTACAAGTTTAGAATTTTGGATAGAAACTTCATTAGATCTACAATTATCAACCAATGATAAACTTTTCATAAAAATAGCCACTGCCTTTGGCATTTGGCCTAACAAGGCCGAAGGCTACACCTTCTATAATTTCTTTAAAGTCTTTAAGAATGCAATTAAGGTCTGGGAAGAAAGCAATACGAACACACCATTGATACAATTGATGAGGTTGAAGGCAAATAGGAAGCAAATACAAAAAATTGGTAATGATATGGTTAATATATTGATAGCTCTTCATTTTACAACATCAAGTAAATTCTTTAAAATGTGGGAAAGCTTACAAAGACTTAAGTCATCGCAAACATTATAATTTTTTATTAATCTAGTTTCTAATTTGCCAAGAATTGGTGTAATGACAAAATAAAAGAAAAAACCAACTGAAGCAATTTTTTTAATAATAACATATGATGCCTCCACATGTTGACATCCAATCCAACCTAAAGGTAAGTAATCTACCAAAAGCAACCAAAATAATTTTTGGTGAATTGGTCAAAAACTTGAACTATGTACGTATGATGTGTTAATAAATGGTAAAGCAAATAATGATAGAAAAATTAATCCTATGGTAGCTACACCCTCTAATTTATTAGATATACTTCAAAAAATTGCATAAATTGGTAAAAAATACCATTTTGGCACTATATGAGCTAGAGTTGACATGGAATTTGCCATAAAATGACTTTGACGAGACTTATGGAAGGCACGAAGTGGGGGGTAATTAAGGGGGCGTGGCGGGTGGGGGATGCAAGCAATGTCCCAACTCTTTAAAATGTTATTATGAGTTTTTTGGTTTTAACCAAGAATTTTCCCAACAACAT
>Ga0116230_10004433_pt1 | contig 13754 bp, 5 predicted proteins | sample S1TSphfallax_3_FD_88678 | JGI IMG/M metagenome (GOLD analysis project Ga0116230, IMG submission 88678) | Host-associated microbial communities from peat moss isolated from Minnesota, USA - S1T2_Fd - Sphagnum fallax MG | ecosystem: Host-associated > Plants > Peat moss > Unclassified | place: USA...
GGCCCTTTTTAGCAGCTTGACAAAGGGGATCACCCATGTTCACATCTACTTGGTCATTTGCAAGAAGCTCTTTCACCACTTGGAGATGGCCCCCTTCAGCGGCCCAACGAAGGGGATGACCAACATTCACATCTACTTGGTCATTTGCAAGAAGCTCTTTCACCACTTGGAGATGGCCCCTTTCAGCGGCGCAACGAAGGGGATGACCAACATTCACATCTACTTGGTCATTTGCAAGAAGCTCTTTCACCACTTGGAGATGGCCCCCTTCAACAGCCCAATGAAGGGGATGATTCGCATTCACATCTACTTGGTCATTTGCGAGAAGCTCTTTCACCACTTCTAAATGGCCCATTTGAGCAGCCCAACAAAGGGGATGACCAACATTCACATCTATTTGGTCATTTGTGAGAAGTTTTTTCACGCCTTGGAGATGGCCCCTTTGAATAGCTGCATTGAGGCCCCCTTGAGTAGCCCAATAAAGGGGTAAACCTTTATTCACATCTATTTGGTCATTTGTGAAAAACTTTTTCACCACTTCTAAATGGTCCTTTCTAGCACCCCAAGGAGGGGGATCGTTCATGTTGACATTTTTTTTCAAAATCCCCTCTCTAGTAAAAGATTTGAAATCAAGTGAACTCAACATGTCATTAGTTTCAGCGTTACATATTTCTTGAGTGTTTAACATGGTCTCACTCTCAACCATGGCCACACCACACTTAGCTTTATCCTTGACCAAGTCAGAGATAGCGCCATAGCTTGGTTGCATCTTGTTGCTTATTCTACAAAAGTATAAGCATGAATGGAAACATATAGGTGTTTATTGAGTCCCCTTCCTAATAGAGAATGATGATAAATACCATTTTCTACCGCAAAAAAGAAAGTTTGAAATAAAAAAAAGAAGCAATGTATGTGTATTGGTGGTGGAGAACACAAGAATAAAACTAATAAACTGAATTTCAGAAACACCTAATTGTTTACCTTAGGTATTGTACCAAAGGTTCAACGCATCACACATTTTTTATTACTCTATCACACTACCAAATTACAGATGCTTGCTAACCAACAAAGGGGAATCCACAAAATCAAATAAATCTTTTAAAACTAGATGGCAAGAGATCAATATCATGAGATTTAATAAAATGGAGAGTGGAGAAGAGAAAGAAGAAGAAACAAATTTCTAAAAAACTTCTAGGAGTGAGGAGATCTAGCATCTTATACACAATGAAAAAAGAGAGTTTTTAGTAAGAAACCACAAGACAATAGTCTTGAAGAGTAAAACAAGAAGCTCTATGACCCTAAGAAAAAACAAAAAAATCTTTGAAGCACAAGCTAACAGAAGCTCAAAATCTGGAAGTTGAGAATGGAGATAGTCGCAGTGGGATCTCTCTCATATGTGGTCATTAGTAATAAATATCTAAAGACCGAGTGAATTCACTTAAAGCTGTAAGAACTTGAAGGGATGAACAATGGACACCTTCCCAGCAGCGACGGACGAGTTAGGATCTTCCCCCAGTTGTAGCAAGCGTTGAATTCCTTGCAGCAACACTGCTTCTGGACCCCAGTTTTTTGCTTCCTAGAACTTGCGGGGATGTTCTCTTCATTTCTCTACTGTGCCATCGGTAAAGATGTGAAATACCGACTCAGTTCACACACGGGAACCTGTAAGAACTCGGAGCAGGAACGATGGACCTTCCCAGCAACAACCAGCTATCTACTTTCCAAGTTGTCGGAAAGCTTTTTTAATTCCTGGTTCAGACGACAGACTAGATATTACGACTTCATATCGCAGTGTCCATTCCTTGGAACTAGCGGTGATTCTCTGTTTATAGAGGAATTAGAAATGAATTTATAACACATTTGTTGCTGCTTTCATCTCAGGGACTGGAACTCCTCCTCTTTCAAGAGAAATTAACTTAGACTGATTTCTATATAATGCAGTTTTTTGCAGGCGCTTTGCTCCTTAGAGAGAAGCCTATGATAATGATGACTAGTGTGGCCTGTGCCGTTGGCGCAAGTGTTACCCTGTCCTCAACTGATTTTTCCTTCCAAAACCTGGTTTTTTGGAATTTATTTGAATTCGCAGAAATCACTTAAAATTCAATATCTCTCACATTCTGAATCCAAATCTTACCAAATAAATTCCATTAAATCTTACTCATCAAAATCTTTCCAACAACACTGAAGGCACATTCCAATTCCTCACAATTTTTCAGCTACTTTTAAATTTAATTTTCAGTGAAGAAATCATTCAATATTCAAGAACTTTTGCACCACAAGTCCAAACGTCATGGAACCAAGCCCATGCAGCCCTCCTTGTCAGGAGCTTTTCAAAGACACCAAGAACACAATCTGAAGCATACAGGTTTGGTTGATCTCATAACTACAAAGCAAAACAAACTACCTTCATAGATAGATGATTATGCTACTAGCTCCTAACAATTAGTGCCAAACCCAGCATGATTTTAGGAGATTGTAGCTTCTTGCTACAGAAAACATGTTGGTGTTTTCTTTTATGGAGATATTAAAATTAAAAATTAAAAAAAGGATATTTTAGGGTTTTCCAGTCGCCCCTGGAACAAAAAAAGTTTGCCAGATTTCCATATCAGATTTCACTAGGCAGCCACTGAATTAGAACAACGCTTATGTGTTTTTACTGTCATGTCTGTTTCTTCATAGCCAAATTTGGCAAAATTTTCAACAGTTGATCTGCATCACCCCAAATTGGAAAATTAAAAAAGGAAGCTGCAATACAGAGCCTCTTTTTTTCTATTTTAATGTTGCTTCTCATCATTATAAATATTCCACCCCTATGCAAAATCAGGGTCTCTTAAGTCCAAATTTATCATTTCCCAGGTTGAATATAGCCTCCGACAGGCCTCACTCAAGAAGGTGAAGGTACAAGTGTAGGTGCTGGTTAACCCTGGCCAGCAAACATCTGAGTTACTTCCTGAAAAGCACTACCTGGATTGAAAATTCTAGATGGATTCAATTTGAAGACCAACAAATACTGCCGCTAGGGGGAGAGGGCCGCAAGTCTATTCTGTCTACAAATGATCAATTCCTGGCAGTTCAAAGAAACCCAAAGTAGAACTGAACGCCTCTACACGTCTACATAAAATCTCGCTTTGAGAACTAGCTTTTCAGGCTCACCAAAATCACCAAAATGAGCTCCTTCTAAGAGTCATGACTCATGAAGTAATAACTCTCTCTTGCATCTTCAGCTTGATCTGATTGCAACTATGGGATGCTGATTGCGAGGCATTGAGAGGCAGCATGCAGTGAATTCACCTATGTTCCCAAGGCAAAACACCCGGTGATCCAAATTTGGTTTTTTGATTTCAGATCATTTGTAGACCCTGTCAGATTATTTGGTGGGTGCTGGGTCGAAAGGGTCTACAAATTATTAGCCAGCACCCACCAGTGCACTATCCACTGGAAACCCTTTGTGATACAGTTGTGGATGAACCACAGCTGAATGACCAATGTTCCACGTTGGTAACCTCTCCTGTGAACCCTCCATCCCAATCTCACTCTATCTAGGTAACTACCCATTTAAGTGGGTAAGTATCATTGGTAACTAGGTACGAAATATGTGTGGTTACTACGTAGGTAGGAAAGTAGATTAGGCCCTTGTTGGCTACTAGCTCGGCGGATCCATGTGCATGGTCAGGACATAGCTAACAACCATGGTTATCTCTTGGACAAGAATACAGTGATAAAGTGTTTCATGTCCAATACGATTGTATTCAAACACATCTCTTATGAGGTTTAGGTCTTTCAAAATGCCTGCCCTTCAAGGAGGGAGGAAAAATTACGGGCTGTAAAGTGCCCTACCCCTACACTTGGAAAAAGCTTAAGAGGTCTGTTTGGTACCTGAATTCCTTCATCACCTACCCACCAGTGTTGTCTGCTTCTTGATTTCAAGAGGAACCTTTGGTCCCAGTTCTAACTTTTGAAAAAAGAATTTGATGAAACATTAAGTCTGGCCTTGAGCTCTGTTCTTTGGATCTCTAAAATGTCTAGTTCTAATGATTTCAACATAGAAGATATTATCAAAGGTTAATTATGTAAAAGCAATTGAATGCAATAACTTGCCTAAAATGTAAGGTCAAACTATTTTGTATATAGAAGTTGTACTTATATACCTAGAGAAATCGAACCCATTTAAATAGGACAACATCCTGGACTCAAGTTCTAATTCAATTTTGAAAAGAGACCGATTCCTCAGTTAGTTTCTAATGACAATTCTCAAAAAACTAAGAACCTTTGGTTCAAAGAATATAGAACCTGACCTATAAATTAGACTTGAACGTACCTAAATCCCAAAACATGCCAACATTATTACTCACACCATCCAACCCTACACAACTATTTATTTATGAAGGGCAAAGATTGTTAGTCAATGGCAATCATTACCTACTTTTAAATATCTTGTCAAACAGAAACCTTGGTCATTCTAGTCTGTAAACAAAAGGTCATTAGTGGATAATTGGAGCAAGTCCTACTCTCAATCTTGTAAAATTGAAAATCTAGAAGTTAAACAATTATCATTTTAAGTAAGTAGGGAGTCAAGGGATTTAATTATCATGTCAAACAATTTATCAACTAAAATTTGATTAATTATAATGATGGAACCTTGCCAAACTTAATTACTAAACAAACACGCATTCGAAAGGGGAACCCAAATAAGAAGGAACATAATGAAAGGACCAATGTCCAACCAAGAAACAAAACCCAAAAGTGCCAATGCACCAACAAGAGTAGCAAAAAAAGACAGTGGTGACCTGCCAAAGGGGAAGTATTAGGAGTGGAGGGAACATGCAAGTCATGGATTAGTCCAAGTAGACCCATGTCCTAGGTAACATAGATTCATATCCACTATGATGGGATACTTATGTGACCCTCTAGCTATCTCCAGCACCTGCAAACAACTTCCCAACTTAGATGAAACCTTATTAAACTCCCATAGTTGATGAGTTTAATTCACCAACAACCTTTTTTTTACAAATTTATGATGTAGCCAAGGTGGCAATCATCCATAAACAGGTTTAGTCAAATTTGGCTATCAAAACAATATGAAAATAAAATATTTAAATGCCCTTGTATATTGAAAAAAATTCTTTTATTTCTCATTTTATGGAATTGTTTTTCAAAAATTCATTATATTTGTGACCAAAAAATGGTTATCACCATCACTACCAATGCACAACAATTCAAAACTTTAGCACAATGATAACCATGATGATATAGGTAGCAGAAAGCAGGTTATTAGGAGGTAAAATAGATGTACATAAGTGGTTAATAGGTAATTGTGGCCACATAGGTGGTTATTTTGTAAACAAAAAAACTTGTGGTTAGTTCATAGTCAGTCCCAGGGGCTAGTTTAAAGACCGTCCAGTAAAACAATTTATTTGACGTATGGAAACATTAGGGAAGATTTTTACAACCCTGTTGCATTGATCAAGGCAATTAATGTAGTAGGGAGAAATAAAGGGAGGTAATAGTTTGATAAAGTATTGCTCCAAAGCAATCTTAGATCTATTTGCAAAACATGATGAAATAGTAAATTCACAAAAGAAATGGTGTTTTTTGACAAATTTCATGGCATGATTCATCCTATTGGCTAGGTTCAAATACAATCAAGGACTTCAAGTGTGAAGCACCTTAATGCAACAATTGTTTTTTGGTCCACCCTACTATGCAATGACCCCATTTTCAATAGAGGAAAGTGTAACTAACCTTACTTTTTACTTGCCCATGTGATTAATCCTTCTACAAATAGAAAACAACAATAGTTAGCCATAGATCATTCTAGTGTTGACATCACCTGCCCAACTAGCTTTGGGGAAATCATGCAAGATATAGCAATCCAACACCCTTTGATAAAAAAATCCCAAATGTCAAAATGCCATTGATATATTTTTAATTTTGTTTTGATGCTTGCCAATGGGCCTCTTTGGGTTAGAAAGAAATTGGCCCAATGGAAAAACAACAACCTAGTCTTGTAAAAGCACTTGAATGCATGTGACAATCAATGACGGTAAAACGAGTTCATCTTTTGTTGTTGTTAAAGTTTTTAAAAGCTATATCATGTTTTGATAAAGTGATTACAATTTTTGAAGGAATATTTATGGGTCCACACATGCCAATGGGGGCTAGGGTCTCCTCTCTAGGTGATTGTTCAGTTTTAGATATTATTCTCAAAATATACTTACTTCAAAATATTTCAATAATATTATGTTTGAAAGTTGAATTTTCTTCATGTTTAACCCAAAAAGATGTTGCAATATATTATTATGAAAAATATATTTTAAAAACCCTTCAAAACATGTCATGTTAAAATAAAACCTCAAAAATATAACTTCTTACAATGTTATTATGATTTTTTTAAAAATTATATCCTCATTAGATCCATTCCAAATCACACCTCATGTTTCTATAATATATTATAAATATTGTCACAAATTATTTTTGAATGACCAACAACATTACTATTATTTTTGATACTAAAACATGAAAAATTAAGCATTGTTACACTTGATTTTGGCTCCTATGATTGTGATTGCACCTTTATAGATTTACAATTGTTCATTGTAAAGTGTTGAACAATAGATGTCAAATATATTTGTTAGTAAATATAAAACCCTCAACATGGTTCTAGATGACTTTGATACCAAGTATGTAATGAAAATAACCTTAATTCATAATTTCAGATTCTTTTTTCATATTTTCTTTTCACTCATACATGCCAACTTCACATTATTACTAACAATAATGCCATTGTCCACATAAATTGCCACAATAATGAAAACTTCTTCAATATTTGTTTGTTGGCATTGAATTTTGTTTTTGAAACAAGTAGGTATCAAGTCATTCATACAAGATTGAGGTGGTTGTTTTCACCCATAAAAGGATTTATGTGACTATATAACAAACTATGTTTGTTGGGGATGATATGTTACATCCTTTGGGAATTGTCATATATTAAATGTCTTAATCCAAAATATCATTTTAAAAGGAAATTTAAATGTTTAATTGTTGAATTTCCAAATCAAATTGAGAAGCCAAAGATATTAAAATTCTAAGAAACTTTTAATTTAAAATTAGAGGGAATGTATTTATAAAGTCAACTCCTAAAATCTGTGTGTATCCCTTTGGCAACCAATCTAGTGTTGTACTTATCTACATTGCCATTTGATTTGTACTTTATTTTGAAAATCAATTTTGAAATAACTGGTTTTTGTCTTTTGGCAAAGTCGTATAAGTCTACGCATTATTTTTTTCTCTAAAGATTAGATTCAGAAGCTAATGGCAACTTTCCAATAGTGGGACTCCTAGCAATTAGATCTTTCTTCATATATTATTGGAATTTGGGTTATGTTGTTACCAAAGCATTCAATGTCTGGGGTGGGCTTACTTTCAATAGTTTTAATTAATCTTTTGAGTATGAGATGATTGCTAGGAACACTGTAGGCTTGTTATTAGTGGTTACGACTCAAGTATGGAGATTTGCAAATGGGTTTGCATTTCTATTGCTGAAATTAGGTTAGCTATTCGGTTTGTTATTAATAGGAAAGATGCTAAGCCTAGGGGCTGTTGCAAACAGTCTCAGATTGAGGAGTTATTCATTGAGGTTTGGCGTCACATTGGTATTTTCAGCAGGTTGGGATGCTAGTCTCCACCAGAAACTCCTCCTTGGGTTGCACTATTTGATTCCTGATCAACAAAATGGGTTGCTTCCGCCCCCAGCCCGTCACATAGTACCCTTTGCATGACCCCTTCGCATTTTCCTATGAATTGAGAGTAGAGGTTGATTCAATAATGGAATGTGAGTAAGAAATCCCAAGACAATTGTTTTTTGGAAGAGTAAAACACAAAGCTCTATGAAGCCAAGAAAAAAAATCTTTACAGCACAAGCTAATAATTGGAGCTCAAAATCTAGAATGGAAGACCGGAGATAGTTGATGCTGTGGGATATCTCTCATCTGTGATCGGTAATGATAAAGGGTAAAGACGGACTGAATACCCTGGAAGGGCCTGGAAGGGATGAACGCTGGAATGGATAAGCGATGGACACCTTCGCAGTAGCAACCAACGAGCTGACATCCCCCCCCCCCCGTTGTAGCAAGCTTTGTACAAATTGCATGCACTGGGCACAACACTGCTTCTGGACCCCAGTATCTGCGGCTAGAACTTGCGAGGATGCTCTCTCTTCATTTCTCATCTGTATCCATCAGTCAGGATATTCAAGACCGACTTCGTACATGCCCTGCAAGCTGTAAGATTGGGGAGGACAACGATGGACCTTCCCAGAAACTAGCGAGGTAGCGTCTTTCCCAATTGTCAGAAAGTGTTTCATTCCTGGTACAGTCCAGATCACTGTACATATGACTTTCGGACCCCAGTTTCCATTTCCTGGAATTAGCGGTGATTCTCCCTTTATGTTCTCAATGGAGAAGAATTAGAAATGAATTTATTTAGACATTTTGTAGCTGCTTTCATGTCCAGCACTAGAACAGTCTCCTCCTCCTCATCCAACAGAAATTAGCCTGATTTTGATACAAGGCAGTTTTCTTGTAGGGACTTTCAGTGATTGGGGTGCATCTGTCACTTATATACACTATGAAAATGACCATGATTATGCTACCAGCTATTATCAATTTTTAGTGCAATATTATTCAACAGCATAATTTTAGTACATTGTGGCATTTTGATGCAAAGAACAGGGGAGTGTTGCTTTTCCTGGTGAAGTTAAAATTGAGAATGCCAGAAAAATGATTCTTTGGGGGGATTTTGCAATAGTCAGAAATTAGAATTCCAATAAAATAACCAAAAAAAAGCGCCAGAATTATGTATTAGATACCAACAGGAAGCCAATAACATAGAAGGATGTTTAAAAGTTTTCACTTTCATGTCTCTTTCAGCTTTATAGCCAAATTTGGTTGAATCTTCCTGCAGATGATCAGCACTTGGAAGTTGGTCTACACTCCACACCACAAAATGTAAAAAAGGAAAGAAAAAAAGAAAGAGGAAGCTAGCTGCAAGAGTGAGCCCCAAAAAAAGTTGTTGTGTGAATTCTTTTCTTTGGAAGACAAACATCTAACTTACTTCTTGCAAATCATGACTTGGATGGACAGCCAGAGATGCCAAAAATGTGTTTTTATGTGCCCATAGAAAGATGAACTGGAGGGAGGGACTGCATTGAAAACTACATAATCTCATCCAAGTGGGAGTTTTCTTCAAAATTTCAATGAAAGGAAAACTCCTTTTTTTTTTGTATTGGCTGGGCCCTTACCAAAACATCCTCAATGCACTATTCCAAGTCCAACCCAACTTTAGTTCACCTATCAACAAAAAATAGTGTGATTCATATTAGTTAGTTTGGGTGGACAATCTTGACATGTTTTCCCTTTTGGTGACAGACCTCTCTGATTGGTTCATCACCCAAAAGAAAAAAAATCCACCTTTGACACACTACTAACATATAAATTCTTCACGTAGCCCACTAATTGGCACTGATCTAAGTGAAAAGACTCAAACCTTTTTGTAAATCTCCATGCAAAAAAAACAAGTTTTATTTACACTAAGCGTGCAACTCTCTTATCTCTCCATAGCACACGGAAGAAGAAATAATAAGAGAACAAAGAAGAAAAGCAATGAATTCCTGTAAAAGGTTGATAAAATTAGAAGACAGAAAAAAATCTCTAAATTTTTTACATGTGGCACACCTATGTAAATGAAAAGAATAGAACTCCTTTGGACTTCCACAACCACTTTGCAAACTAATCCACAATAAAAAAGAAAACACTCACAACCCCCGCCCCCCCTCCTCCTTCCAAAAGCAAAAACTCCTCAGCCTCTGGGGTGCACACTGCATCTCCTCATTGGCCATCATTTTGTCCCAAAACTAATACCAGACACACTAGAGTAGAATTGCCCATCACTGAACATGGATCTATAATCAAACAATTTCCTATCTTTCCTTCACTCCTTAATCAAATTGAGTGATTTTTTTGTAATTGGATGCACAAACTAAAGGGCTACAGATGTTCTTTAAGCGTCAGAAGTGAAGGAGCAACTCAGAAAATTACAGGTAGAGGATGAGTGATAGATCACGCACCCATATCTTCCCCATTTCTTTATAAATTGAGCAATTTTTGCACCATTGGAAGCACTAGGTGGAGGGCTACAATTGTTCTTTCAGCTTCAGAAGGAGAGGAGTAACGTGTGAGGATTCGACCTCCTTTGAGTTCTTACAGGTTCGCTCACTGGCCTATCTACCCTAATTGGGGTACATAGTTCATTCCAATAAAGAGGCGAGAGGAAAGCATGTGAGTGAAACGATACACAGTCGCTAAAAGGATTGATTTACAGTCCAGATTTCATCTTGTTCTTTTTACCCTCTGTTAAAAGGTGAAGGAAGGTCAGCAGTTAGCACAGCTATTTTGGGTTCAAATTGAAGAGCAAGAGATCCTTTTCTAAGGAAAAACAATTCCCTACTATCAACAAATGGTCAATCCCTGGCATTTCAAAGGTACCTGAGTAGAACTGGAACACATCTGCATAAAATCTCGCTTTTCACGCTCACCAAAATCAGCATGCTGCCATTTGAAGCCATGTAGAAATAACAGGTCCCCCTGGAGACCTGGTCTGATTGCAATTGTGGGATGCTGCTAAGTCAGGTATGGATTTTTGAAGATGCAGCATCTAACTTACTTAATTCACCTTTGTTCCCAAGGCAAAAGAACATGTGACCCAAGTTTAGATTTCAGATTGTGCGTAGATATGTATAGACCAGTGTTGTGCAGTTCTTCATTTTTGAGAGAACCTGCTGTTTGGTTCTAACATTTTAAAATTTATGTGACGATTCTCTGAGTACGGGTCTGAGCCAGGTTCTTCCAAATTTGATCCCTTTGGCTCTGGTTGTATCACATCTTTTCAAATTCAAGAACCTCCAGACCCAGTTTTTGAACTGGGTTCGGTTCCATGTGCACACTACACATTCCCTAATGCTAAAGATTATGTGAGTACAAAGTTTTATGACAAATTAAATTAAGGGTTTATCTAAATATAGAGTTGAACAACTAATAAAAACTAATAATTAAATATAAAGTTCAGTCTACTTATTAACTTTTGAAAAAAATTTACTTTTTAACATATATATCCTTACCCTGTTTTCAAAAATAATTTTTCATGGTTCCAATTCCGAATCTAGCAAAACATTTTTTCCACAATCTGATTCTTGTGTCGGTTTGAACAAGTTGATGTAGACTCGAGTCTGGGTTACAAGAACCTGACCCTGAACCGCCAGTTATTACCCTTCAAACAGCCTGCCCAACACTGGTATAGACCCAGTCCAGCACCCACCAGTGCACTATCCATCAATGGAAACCTGTTCTGATGCAGTTGTGGATGAACCACAACTGAGTGAACAAATTTCCATCTTGATAGGTATCCCCTAAACCCTTCTATTTTTCATCTGTGGAGGTGGGAGGGTTTACAGGATACATAGAGGATATACACACACATATGTGTGTCATTGTAATCCTCAAACAGAATGTTGTTAGTGTATATAATTGGACTAATAAGACCTACTTAGTCCTGTAAAACTGAAAATCTGGAACTCACAAAATTATCATACCAGTAAACAGGAGTATGGAACAGTCAAGGGACTTGATTATCATATCAAAGAATTGGACAACTAACAATTGATCAGTCACAAGCATGGTTTTTTTTCCTTCACTTTTGTGGTCTAGCCACACTGACAACCATTCACAGGAGGATCTAGCCAGATTTGTTTACAGCAGTACAGTATAGTTAAATTGTTTTCTAATACTACTAATGTTTGGTGACCTGTAGATCAGGCGCTCTAAATCTGGGGAACCCAGTCCAAAATCCATGCTGATTTTGGTGATTTTTTTTCCAAAATATTCAAAAAGGAATCCTTCTAGGAGTCGTAGCCTCAATTTTGTTTCTCTTCCTTTTGGCAAAATTTTGCACGATAACAAAAGGCCGGTTACAAGCAGCGGTTCTTTTGGGTGAAAAAAATATTTTTGGGAAACTTTTGCAAACTTTCTAAAAACAATATTAGTTTAGGGAGTTAACTTTAATTAAGACTGATTTATTCTTAATTATATGAAGTAAATTAGACCATGAACATATGATGGGTACCGGTGGCCTAGTGTCAATCTAGGCCACAGTGTGACACACCCCTAGTTAAAGATTTACCATTCTGAAATATTTGAGTTTCCATAATTCTCCTATGGAAACTCAAATATTTCAGCATGGTAAAATATAATCTTCAAAAAATCCTCTAAAAGAAGCCAAAATCCTTCAAGATATCATAACTCTGCAACTAATCTCAAGTTTCAACACAAGCCAAAATATCATCTTTCAAAACTCCTCACATAAAAATAAACCTATTACCTAGGGGCCAAAATCCCTTAAGCTACTATACTCTATAATGAATCTAAACACAATATCCCTGCCTTGGTAGGCAAGGCCAATAAATATGATGACAAAGTTGGTTCTAATTAGCTGAGTTAACATGAGTTTGTTGAGAAAGAATTAACCTTAATACTGGCTCTACAACTTCCGTACAAGTACATGTATATAGTAAATCCTAAACATTATGCATGTCAATTGTATTTTTGTCAATTTTGTGATGTAACAAATTATGTGGCAATGATTCACAGCAAGATTTAGCCATTTAATTTGGCTATAAGCTAAATAGGAAAGTGAGTTTTTAAAAAATTCTTCAATATTTTTTAGTAGTTACTGGAACCATGTATATAAATCTGGCAAAAAAATTTGAATTTTGGTTGAATTCTGGCTATGAAAACCTCAAAAAGCATTTTACCACTTTTATATTTTCATAGAGCTTTTTGGCTATATGTATAGCCATCAAAAAAGTGACTAATGCATGTGTACATAGCAACAACCAGAAGTTGGCAATGTAATAATTAAGGCTCCACACGAAAATGGGCATATGTTCTGTACTTGTCAAGTTAGAAACACATTTTGCTTTCATTGAAGTGCAATTATAGCATGGAGTTTACTGTAGGCAATGTAGAAGAAAATGGATACCATGTTAATGTTCAGTAATTATCATGGACCATTTTTTTGTATTGAAACCATACAATGTACATACCCTTTTAATGGGTTACATACATGATGACATCACTTGAATAGGATTGCAGTGGAAGTGGATTATGGAATAGGCCCATTGTTCCTTGTAGTGCTGCCACACAGATTAGGGGTATTGTTGCACACCTTCCCAATACATTTCTAAAAGTATTCCCAATTCCTAACCTTACCCCCACATTTTACACATCCTTGATTCATGGTGATCCAGAAGAACACATTTCATGTCCATCTTGTTGAACACACCCCAATCACCCTCCATGCTCCCCACATTTCACATATGGAGAGACAAAAAGTTATGGAAAGTTTGAGTTTTTTCACATAGATCAGTGCCAATTAGTGGGCTATGCAAACAATTTCTAGGTTAGGAGTCTGTCAGAGTGTGAACAGTAATTTTTTTTTGTTTTGGGCGATGAATGAATCAGAGAGGTCTATCCCAAAAGAAAAAAATTGTCAAAGTTGTTCCCCGCAAACCAATTAATACAAATCACACTATCTTTTGTTGATAGGTGAACTAAAGTTGGGTTAGACTTGGAATAGTGCACTGAGGATGTTTGGGTATGGCCCAGCCAATATTTTAGTTGAGTTTTCCTTTCATTGAAATTTGA
>Ga0116230_10004434_pt1 | contig 13750 bp, 10 predicted proteins | sample S1TSphfallax_3_FD_88678 | JGI IMG/M metagenome (GOLD analysis project Ga0116230, IMG submission 88678) | Host-associated microbial communities from peat moss isolated from Minnesota, USA - S1T2_Fd - Sphagnum fallax MG | ecosystem: Host-associated > Plants > Peat moss > Unclassified | place...
AAAGTCAAGTAACAGAAAAATATGGATGAAAACTGGAATTTACTCTTAATGAGAAACTTGGACAGAATCGGTAAGACGTTGGCGTGAACGAAGCGCAACAGCACCCACTAGGCTAGTGAAAAGGGGGTGGGGGCGGGGGGGAAGCTCTTCGTCGGAAGCGAAGAGTGCAGTGCCTTGCCCCGACGACGCCCTTCGCGACGTCGAGTATAAATCAAGCTCTGCTGTAGAGCTCTTCGTCTGCGACGTCGCGGATATTTCATATGATTCTTCTTCGTCTTCTTGTTTTTTCTTTTTTTTTTCCCTCGCCGTTATTGTCATCGCCTTTGCACCGAATTTGAGAGCTTGAAACTGTGGGGATAAGAATCATGTGTTGAACTTGTTGTAACCTTTTTGTTGTAACCTTGATCCACAGTGTATATGCTCTCAAACGCGGTACAAATGTTATGATAGTAGTGGAATGCTGCAAAAGCCCCGGCCGCCGCCGTGCGTCGTCTTCATCGTCGTCGTCGTCTCCTCCTCGCATCCGATCATTTTCTTTTCGAAGGAAGCTCCCGGCATCGTCTCGGCAGCAGCAGCAGCTAGTTGCACCTATCTGAACACTCGTGACGCCGCGGCACAACTGTACTGGGAAGAAGAAGAAGAAGAAGAAGAAACTCTGTTTTTTTTCTTTTATATAATAAGTTTTTGCTCTAGGTTTTTGCTTTTGGCTGTTTTGATTCTGATCTGCATTTTTCAGGTGAAGGAGCTCTTTTTTTGTGCTCATGTTTGATTGTTCAATTTCTCCATTTTTCTGTTTTTTGGAGTTGAGTTCCAATATCTCTCTCTCAAGTGTTACCGATATCATATATACAAGATCAAACTGCATGTGACGACAGGGATGTGTGACGGTCTCTTGAGTGTGCTCGATGTGGCCACGGTTCACATCGGCTTTGTTGCTTGGCATGCAGGAGATCATGATCTTCACTCTTGGCCATAACAGCTCCCAATAGCGTCAACTTATAAGCCAGTAGTAAGTATATCTAGTAGTAGTGATGTGTGACTCGGGTGATCTGCCTTTGGAGTGTTTCCAAGTGAGGCCCTGATCATAGATCTGTGAAGCAGCAACTCTGCAAGATCGTGTTCTATGGTCTTAAGCATTAGTCCAACCTAGGTGCATGTCTTTTTATCAGATCTCTTGATTGTTGATGCATGGAAATTAGTCACCAGAACATTGTCTGAGATCAGGACCAGCAACAAACTGATCTCTAGCTCAGTTCTAGCTGCTGCATGCATGCATCCGGTTCTCATGTCTCATGATCAGCTGTTGTAGTTCAAGCTGATTCTCTGTTTTTCTTTTTCGTTTTTTGTTTTTTTTTGGGTCCTTTTGTTGAGATCTAGATCTCTCTTGTAACTTATGTTTGTGCCAGGAGTAGGTGTACAATCCCTCCTTGATCCCTCCTTATATTCATGGATATAAGGTGGGCCCTCCAAGTATAATGAATAGGAATATTTCTCCAAGTGCTTTATGTATGTAGAAGTTGTTACAATACTTACCAAGGTTTTTGGTTTTTCAACTTGAACATGAGCTTGAAGCAGTATGGTTTTGTCAATGATAAAATGGTACCAGTGCCAAGAGGAAACAAAAACTGTTGTTATGTTCACAAAGAAATGTTTGTAGAATGCCATCATGGCTGATGAGACTTGTGGATTTCTGGTGATAGGACTGTGCAAGGTAGCATATGAAGAGGAGCTGCACTGCTGCGCGACAGCAAATCACAGAACCCCCTAATTGGGTGGTGGAATCCTAGAGATGGTTGCAACATATGGTACTAGAGACTGTGTATAATGCCAGATTGTTTCCCTTTGAACAAAAAGGGCTTGCAAGGTATGTCAAGACTGCTCATTACAAGAAGATGATGAACAGGACATCTGTCCACAGGTGACCATCATGTCATCTCTTGGAATTTCTTCATGATTTTGGGGATGGGTGGAATGTGCATGCAAGGCAAAGATGTCCAGTATTGTGGGGTTTCTCATGAATGCATGTGACATTGTAAATGGCACTTCACAAAGGCAAACCATTCCCATGAACATGTCATTGAAAGCAGCTGTTGGGTTTGATCTGTAATGCTCATGCATAGCAAATGTGGAAGCATAGATACATGCAGATTATCTTTCTGTTGCTAATTCTAGAGATGCAACAAAAGCTCAGGAAGCAGAACTTTTTGTGTAGATGTGCAGATTGTCTTCCTGTTGTTGCTTCTGGATGCAACTGAAAATTAGGAAGCAGAATTTTTTGGGTAATTGTTTGCCTGAAATTGTGTGCAGATTATTATGTACTATGCAACATGACATGATATCTGCAGCCTGGGAAGCTGATGAAGTCAGTTGAAAGGCATGGCAGCTTGTCACTGCCAATTGTGATGAAGGTGATGGTTTGATGTTTTTGTGATTGAGTGACACAAGGTAATGCCACACTACAACTAGTTTGCAATATATTAATTTATTTGATTTCGAAATAATAATTAATTAGTTATTAATAATTAGTTAATTATTAAAATATTAGTCAATTACTAGTTAACTAAATTGGTTGATAAATCATTATAGTTCATATACAATTAAAATTAATTATTATTACTATTTATTTAGCTAATAAATTATGTAATATTTAATAATAATATAATTAATTGAATAATCATAATACATTGATGATTATTACTATAAATAATTAGTTATTTTTAATTTAGTTTTTAATTAATTAATTAGAAATTTTATTAATTTCTTTTCATATGTTTTATTCATCAAATAAATATTAATTTTATTAGTTAATTAGTTGATTTATTAGTTTATTAGTTAGCTAATTAGTCAACTAATTAGTTGTCACTTACGTACTTAATTATATACTTTTCAAGATGAGAATGAAAGCCAAAATATATGGGATAAACTTTTTAGTTGCAAGTTGTTTGCGACTAAAAATGTGTAGTCACAAACAACTTGCAACTAAAAAGTTTATCCCATATGTTTTGGCTTTTATTCTCATCTTGAAAAGTATGTAAACAATGTGTTTGTTTTACATTTTCATATTTAAAAATATGAGCGTAGGGATGAACCGATAAAAACGACTTTAACCAAAATAAAATATAAATATTCATGTACTTACACCTAATTACCTATTTCCTTAATTTACCTACCTACTTTTCTACCTACCTATTTACTTAAATAGGTATTTTTTAAATAAGTAAATAGGTCCTATCTAGATAGGTGTTTAGCCTAAATGGTAGGTACGTATATTGGTAGGTAAATACCTAGTTCAACCTACATACCTAAATATTGATTTAAATTTAAGTTGGACAAATTCAATTTATATGCCACATGGCAAATTTTTATTGCACCACGTGTCATAATCTAAACCATCCAAACATAAAATTAAACCTTTTAGATTATTTCAAAATAATAATAAAATATTTTTAACTATTAAAAATTGGGACATGTAGAAACTCATAACCTTTCATTGTTTACCAAAAAAGTCACATCCTACTTGCAAGCATCAATACATGTATGACCAGTCAAAGGATGAAACGTATTTCGTTGACTTTTTAATTCATCTAAAATTCGTTGTTGTTTGCAACTGTGTCAATGCGACTATTAGGACTAAAAACTAGTTGCAAGGACCAATTGCAAAATGGCCATTTTCTACTAGTGGAATTAGGTAAGTCAAAATAATTAGGTAAGTAAGTAAAGAGGTTTAAGTGAATAGGTAGGCTTGGTAGATATGTAAATATATAAGCCTTGGTTAACTTAATAAATAAGTTTAATTAAATAATATCCAATTTTATTTGTTGATCACAAGTTTTTTTTATTGGGTCATTTCAAATGATATTTGCACTTTTAATATATGTAATGCATGTATTATATGTAAATCATTTTTTCATTTAATTATATAGGTTACAAAGTTGAATTTGTTGACAAAGAATGTGAGAATTTTATGAAAGGGAAACATTACAACACAAAAAAGGATCCCACATTTTTTGTTTTGCGCAAAAGTAGCCTACCTATTTATCCATCTTTGTATTACCTATTACCCAACCTATTTAGCTTAGCTAAATCCTAAATAAAATAATATGTATTAAATAAGTATAAATATGTAGCCCAGCTACCTTACCCTACATTACCTACCTATTTATTATTAGTTCCCAACTTATTTTTATGTCCCTAGATATATATCCTTACATAATATATTTTTAATATATCCCTAACAATCTTTAATATACATTTGAATGCAAACATAGTAAAAAGAACCACAAGGTGTGTGGATGGGGTTGAAAACCATAATTTTATATCTTTGAAAAATCATAAGAGGATCATAATAAATTTGATTGTCAATTTCTTTTCCTTTTCAAGTCCCATTACTTATAAATGTTCACAACTTGATGCAAATTAAAGATGTTTCAAGCATCCTTTTACATGTTCAAAACAATTGTGAACAATGATTTTTTTTCATTATCAAATGTGCATCATTCTTTCTCAAAATTGGAGAGGATCGTAATATTTGGTAATTATGAAAGCAAAAGCATTTGAAATTGGTAAAATCCATTTTAAAACACATTTGAACATGTTTGTTTCAAACGGGTTTTTAACCCTGAAAATTATAATTCTTGAAATTGTGTTTTTAACAAAAAATTATTTATTTTTATGTTATTTAAAGCGTTGATGCATTATATAATTGATATAAACTAAGATATAGCAAAAAGTAATTATATTATAAACACAATTGTAAACTAGGTATGAAAAATGAAAAAAAATTAAAATCAATCAACACAAAAAAGCCATGTATCAAATGTAGTCCTTGGAAAGGATTTTAACCTTGGCCCCCTTGGCTCCTTTTACTATGTTTGCATTCATTTGAGACTCTAAATCCATGTCATCATTGTGACCAATACTTGTTTATATTTATAACTAATGTGATATGTGATGGGCTAAATAGATGATAAATCACACAATTCATCCATTTGCAAGATTAGTTGCCATTAATTACATCCCAAGTTGTAAATATGATCAATGGAAGAAAAAAATGTAATCATGTGATAATTACTACAAGGCATTTTCCATGTCACATACAACTACATGACTAGGTTTGGGCATTAGTATTAAAATAGTCTGATCATAAATACCATGTTTTTACATAATGTGATCTACCTATGTTTAGGTTTATGTTAATGTCCACTTGTGCATTATGATTAATAAAACCCAAGGATGAAGGACATTTTCAAAATGTAAAAGTATACTCAATTATTGCTTACTCTAGGCCCTTATTTTATGAACACCCCCACCCTAAGGCTTTCCAAACAATGGACTTTAATCCAATAAAAGTTGCAAAAAATTAATGCCAAAGTTTGATCTTTTTTTTTTATGGGCCAATAAAAAAAGGTTTGTTAGGGTTTAGGGTCTATTAGGGTTTGTCAAAAGTGAAATAATGTTTAAGAGGGGTGAGAAAGTTTAGCAAAAGGAGTTGAGAGGTCTTAAAGTGTTTATGATGAGAAATATAAGTTTGAAAGGTTTGAATATGTGAGGCAAAGGTATGAAAAAATCTAAAAAGGCATAAAAGGAAGCAAAGCTATGAGTGAAGGTTTGAGTGAGGTTTAACAAGGTTTGTGTTAGGTCTAACTAGGTTTGAATGAAATCTAAGTGAGGTTGGAAAGGTCTAATGAGGTTTGGTAGGGCCTAAATGAAGTTTGGTGAGCTTGAAAAATTATATAAAAAAACTTGGAAAATGGGTGAAAAAGTTGAAACAACTTGATAAAAGGTTTAATTAAAAGAAAAAATGGTCCAAAAAGTATGTAAGAGGTGAAAGAGGGTGTGTCAAAAGGTTTTGATTGAAAATGAGAGGAATTTGAAAGGTGAAATGGAAAAAAAAGAAAAAAAAAGGGGGGTATAATTGAGAAAAAGGGGTATAAATGGTGAAATAGTAAGAAAAAGGATCTAAAAAGGTTTTTACATCTTGAAGGAGGGAGGTTTAAGGTTTGCAAAAGGTGAAGCAATATTTGAAAAATGTTTGAAAGGGGTTTAAAGCTTGAAAAAGGGAGTTAAGACAATGTGAAGGATAAGAGTTTATTATGGGATTAAAAGGTCTATTAGAAGTGATGAACAATTTTGAGAAAGTGAAGGCAAAGGGTTATAGGGCTTGTAAGAGGTCTAAGTTTACTAAGGCAACTTGTCAATCGGTGGAAAAATTCAAGAAAATAGAGAGTGTTGAAATTCATACATATTTCAAAATATGAATTTCAAATCAAACATTTTGCAAGTCAATTCAAACATTTAGATTTCAATTCAATGGATAACTAGATTGCAACGTCATTTGCAATTCAGAATTACAACTTTTTTTACTTTAAAATTTATAAGTCGTTACAAGCTAAATAATGATTCAATTCAAACTTTGCATCACAATAAACAAGGTGAAGGTTAATGAAATGCAAGAATTCCCTCAAGCATTCATGTGGAGCTTTAATTTCCATAATGCATGCAAGTTCTTTTTTCATGCTTGAACTTAGAATTTTTACTTCACACTTGCACAAAAACATCAGAATTTCACACACACTCACACATAGAATCAAGGTGAAACTCAATTTTGGTGAAAATAAAAACTTTTTTGAATTTCACCAAGTGCATTTTTGTTAAATCAAGTTAGTTCACACATAACAAAGTCTTTATTTATTTTTGTTTCAAATCATAAATTAAATTAGTGGTGAATTTTTTGAATGAACTTTCACAAAATTATTGGACTAATGGATTATGAAAACATTTGAAAAAGTTTGAAATGAATTTAATGAATATGGAATCCCCAAAAGCAAGTTTAAATGTGTATAATGCATGTTTTCACAATTTAATAAACCCTTTGAAAAGTTTCCAAAAAAATTCAAAAACATATTTATGAGAAAAATTTTAAATACACTGTTACCTAATGGTATAATGTAACATCCTTTTTAGTCATAAATATGAAAACAATTTTTATGTTATTGTGTAAACCATGAGTTTTTGAATTTCTTTTCTAAATGACCAATCATATTGGGCCATGGAATTTTGATTAAAGTACCCATTCCTTATGAGAACTTATCATATGAACATTTTTGTTTCATTTTAACTAAAATGCACATCATCTCATTTTTTTCCTTTTATATTGTGTTCAATATAACATAGGTTACACAATTTAATTTGTGTTTTGCTCAAAGAGAATGTACATCTCAAGTGCTGAACATTTTATGGATTTTTAATGTATTCTATTCATTTTTCTCTTAATCATCTTCACACCCCTTTTATGTTGGTTGAAAAGGTCTTGTTGTGGAATTTTTTGTTTAGTTTAAATGTTTTTATTTTTAAGTTTAAATTTTTTTTGAATTTTTTTTAAAAAATTAAAAGTTTATTTGGTTTTCATGAAAGTAGACCCATGTCCTTTCGCCCTTTGTCATGTAATTTTCACGTTTTCAAGTTGACATTGTGTTATTAGTCAATGGTGTTCACATGTTAATAAACATTGTCATTGTCAATCCCACTCAAGTTGATTTGGTTTCAAAAGCCACTATTTCTTGTGAGGTTGTTGTGACAGTCACAGTTCAAATGAAGGACAATTTTTATCATGATCATTGGATCCATTGGACATATGGCCAAGTTGGCCCCATTTTGTAAAAGAACAAGAAGCTTATTTGTGAAGTTCCCGCCAAAGGAAGCACTGAAGAAACAAGTCGTTGAAAGGTTGCGTCACCCAAAGCCCAGAGCCCATATTGAAACCTAAACCTAATGAAACCTTAACCTGGAAACCAACACCCTTTTTTTTAAATACCCTGGAAGGTTATCACCCTCAACTTCTAAGTGATAACCTTTAAGGTTTTCAAAATGGTGATTTTCACTTGGGAGAGAATCAACGGTCAAGTTTTCAAAAAGGTTATCACCTTATGTGAAAACCGTTGATTCTCATTTTGAGAACCAAACTAAAAACCTTAAAGGTTCTCACTAAAAAAATGAAAACCGCCCAACAGTGGTAATATTTTCATTGTGTTCAAGACCCTCACTATTTCTATAATGCAATATTCGCACAATAACCTCAAGTAAAAAAATGTATTAGAATATCTACATATTTTGTATTATGTATCTTTATCAAAAAACCCCTTTGGTGCAAAAGTGAAAGGTTTGAATATGCAAGTATTGCAAAAAAATAAAATTTGTTACCCAAAATTACTCTAATTACATTTGGTGAACCAAATGTAATACTTGCATTCATTCACCTAAGATCATTGATGTTATTGTGTTTTTCACCCAAAATATGTGAATTGTAAGGAGTTAATTTATTTTTAAATTTAAGTTTCACATTAGGTGCCCCATGTCATCATGTCCACATATGAAAACTTAGTCCATCATCATTTAAATCCCCACCATATCATGATTGATCCATTATATGCAATACTTTGCACACATGGTGGTTCATATATTGTCATAAAAATTGGAAAAAAAATGTTTGATTATAAGAAACTAAGAAAGACTAAGCAAGGCATGCACAATACTTTCATTTGTCACTAATGGCATTTTGGCCTTTGGTGAGTAGGTAGGGGGGACTCAATCAAATATCGGTCTCATGTGAATTACAGTACCTTCATCAATTGTCAATAATATTGCAACCTTGGTGGGTCTTTTAAGTAGATAGGTTAACAAGCAAGTAGGAATATATCAATAGTTTAAAAAGTAGCCTAAAGTGATGGGCGCATTAGTTTGTAGGTAAGGTCAAGATGGTAGATAGGTCAATGTGGTCAAATTTGGGGGGGAAAAAAAATCAAACTATGTTAATCATATAGGTTATATGATTAACATAGGGATAGAAACCAATGAAAAATCAATGATCATCTAACCACATATGTCCCTAATTGGTGTAATCTTGGGGGTCGGTTCATTTTGGCCCACACTTGGGTTTGCGAGTAATCTAGAATGGGTAGAAGGTATCTAAGGCATGGACTAGGGTAGAGAGATTGGTCATAGTACACTTAAAAAGACAAAGGAACTTGGTGATCTCATGTGACCTTAGTTGCCTTTAAAGTCCCAAGATGGATTATAAAGGAGGTCTCAGCACACCTACTACACTTTAGATCATGCAATTTGGACTTCAAATGCAAAAGTTATGGGCTTTACAAGGTCTCATCCTCATTGCAAAAAAAAAGTCATCAAACATTAGGCCTACCTATGTTCAAACATTGCATATCTTATCAATGAACATTGTAACACTGACACTTGTCACAATCCTACTTATGACCAAACATTAACACAAGCAAATCAATCACAGATATTGAAATTTTCATGCATTTGTATTCAAGGGTTGAAATCAAAACTTGAAATAAGGCAAAAAAGTGTTTTGTGATCAAACCCTAAGGGCTTGCTAAACCATCATTAACTCATTGCTCTCCCACGCGGTGCCACTTTAGAATTTGCTATCCCCTCCCCCTTCCCTCTTCTTTAACCTCTCCCCATGCCCAATTCTAACTTTCTTTCCCTCATTTCCCATTCGAATGTTCGTTTTCGTGAAGCTTTGGAAGTGATGGCAACTCATTATCGTGGAATTCTCAAAGTCATTGCTTGTGGTTCTATTTCTTGTGGTTCTACTTGAAGTTCCCAACGGTAATTTTTGTGTGTGTGTAAATGGTGGCCTTCATTGAAGCATTTTATTCTTGTTGTTCCTTTATTGCATGTGCACTTGTTCTTGTTGCACCTCTATTGTGCACTTGTTTGTGTTGCGTTTTTATTGTGCACACACTTGTTCTTGCTACACTTTTGTTGCAAATTTATTCTTGTTGCACCTTAGTTGCATGCACACTTATTACTGTTAGGTTGTTCTTTAGGTCTTAACATTCCTGCATTGCTACATTGAATTGTTCCTCAGTTTTTTACCTTTTTGCATTGTTACCATGCATTGTTTTTCATTTCTTGACCCTCTTGCATTATTATGTTGTGTTGTTCCTTAATTTTTGACCTTCTTGCATTGTTGTGTTGCGTAGCTTTTCAGTTTTTGACCTTCTTGCACTATGACTCCTCTTTAGTTTTTGACCTTTTTACATTGCTCCTTAACTTTTGATTGTGGCAACCCTAGCCTTGGGCTTGCGATCAAAGCAAGATCTTGTAAGGTTGCAAGCCAAGAGGAAGCCGGGGAGTGAAGGAAAGTGTGAGGGAACGAACCCTCACACTCCCAAAGGAACTTCCATTTTGGGAGTTTGGAGTCCCGGTGGACTCCCAAATCTTCAGAGAGTAATTACAGGGGTCCAAACCCAATGGATTGAAGAGTTTTTTATATCATTAGAAAGTTATTGAAACTTAAATGTCTGAAATGGGCTTGCATGAACCATTTGAACATTTAAAACATAAGGTCTGGCCAAAAGAAAGGCTGGGAATCAAATTGGTAGTTGGACTCCCAACCACTAAAAGTCAAGAATAGACCCGATTTTCTTGCTTGCAAGTAGCGTACGACATACTGTTGAAAAGCTCTCAATGAGGGCTAGAACTTTGCTTTAAACCACATCTCAATTAAAGGTCTGCACACAAAGTTATCGGGCCCCAAAGTTGCGAGAGTCCCAACTTTTGGAATTTTGGGACAAAATGCCATTTGGATGTGGGCGTCATGGAAAGGCACAAAATATACTATAAGGGGGAAGGTGGTGGCTTCCTCAAAGTTTGGGCTATGGTGAATCTTGTGAATCTGAATTTGCCCATGGCTTGTCTTAGCACCAAAAGTGCTCCAACTATGCACTAACCAACTTGTTATTTGGTTTTGTGTAGGTCCACGTGAAAGATTAAGTGCTTGTCATTCGTCCTAGTCCCATCCCGAAGCTCCAACACGCCTTTCTACCCCCAAAGTGTTATGAGCTAGGGAGCGTGTCCCCAACTTTTTGTTCTTCCATTGTTTTCACTTCAGACTCACATTTGAGTCTATCAAGGAGCTTAGGAGCTTGTCAATTGAAATGCATGAGATGTATGTGAAAATAAAATAATCATATCCAACCCAAATTTTTTAACTTGTTCAATTGCTTCAAGGGTGACATGGGATCCACGCCCATCCAAGATGAACAAATGTCTATTTGTTAAGGATGTTCCATTTGGTGTAGACCTTTTGAACAAAAACCAAAAACTCTTTGAAAAGGAAGGTAGTCGTCCATGCCTTTGATTACATTGCCACACAAGTTCCTAGTTTACATAGTTCTATGTAGTCGTCACATATCCTCTCTCTTCTAAATATGTAAAACCTTGGCAGTGTTGTTCTTCCTACATTGACCACATAGTTAACTTTCAACCACTCCTTAGATTTTAGGATAATGTTATACACTTGGTGTGAACCTCATTTTGTAAGAACCCTTGTTCTGATATTTTTTTCACTTGAATGCCTATTTCATTAGAATTTTAAATATGGTCTATAACATAATTGTGTTTGTTGTAAAATGACCATAAGTTTTGGTTGAAGCTTTGGCAAGATTGAATTGTCAACCCTTGTGTTCAACTAATATCCAATCCCTTAGCTTGACAAATGTTGAGCTCAAGATGTTTCCTCTTGAACCAATACCACCAAGAGGTCCTTGGTACCCCTCCTCAAAAAGGTGTTGGCCTTATTTGAGTCAATTTTCCACTTTCATTTGTAATTGTTGTAAGTTAATTGATAGCCCAACTTCCCACATAAACAAAACCCAAGCAACCACAACTTGATCTTCTTTTACTATTAACAAACCTATTGGTCCAGGTTTCCTAGATCTTGTTTTCTCATACAAATGATCAAACAATGAGGTAAGAGGTATGTTTTAGTGCCTATTTGCCTTCTTCAATGAAGTTGTCCCATTTTCAACTGCATCCATGGCCTCCTTCAATGCTTCATTGGTCCATTTGCCTTTAGTGATTAGAAGATTGCATCTATTAACTTTTCTTTATTTTCTTTCTAGTTCTTGTCCCAAAGATGGTGGGACATTCTCCTTATATTGGCTTAGTTCCCCTTGTAGTCCACTTTGCCTCCTACGAGGTACATTGATCATCATAATGTAGATCCCCTAGTCCAAACCTCTAACACATTGGGGGTGTGTTATCTAGCCCTACAAGAGGTATAAACTTGAATTTTTTATATTTTGCCCAACTCTCAAGGAAGTATGACAAATTGGGGTATGTTTGAAATGTGTATATCTCTAGTTGTTGGGAAGAAATTTCCAAAACATAAAATTGTTCAAAGTCATCCCAAACTAAATTCTGGTCTATTGTTTTTGTACATGCATTAGGTATGTACAACAAACTATGATTTCTTGGAGTTGGATAAAATTTGCCTCTCTTATGACTACCTAGATTGTATCTACAAATTATAAAACTCTGCACCCAATAGTAATGTAAAAACTTCTTGAACTTTTGGTTGTAAAGTTGATCTATTGTAAGTTTTCCTAGTTGTCCCTTTACATCCACCCCTAAATTTTGAGTTCAAAGAACACTAGGATCTTATCCTTTATGTTTAAGCTATTGTAAATTTTTTTTGGCTACTCTACTATTTAGAATTTGCAAATCTTCCTCTAGCTATTATAACTCCTTTTTGGCTACTCTAAGATGCCCTCCTTGCTTTGGTTGATATGTTAGGACTTTTGTTTTTGATTTAGAACTTTCTACAACTCCTATGTTACAACTTTTTGCTGGTTTAACTCATATGCTCTCAAAATGTTGAAGAAAGATTTTAGACTATCCCTCTCACAATTTGCAAATTTGGAAGCTCTAACATGCTGAAAGAATTTTGCTTGTGAATTTAAAACATAGATTGTGAATCAAAACCTTGCACCATAGCCTCGTGAATTTGGGCAGGTTAATTTTGGTGGGAATGGGACATGTTTGAATTTGGAGGGAAATTGGAAATCCTTCTTTAATTAATGTGTAGTTGTTATTCTTGCATTGGATTTTTGTAAACTCTAATCCTTGTTTATGGTCAGTTGTGTGCTATTTAACATGACATTTGCACCCCATCACCAAATTGGTGATGTTCATTTTAATGTGCAATCCATTTATTTACCTATGACCAAAGACTCATTCCCAGCCCAAACTTGGGGTTGCTGTAAAATTGGACCATATTTTTTCAATCACCAAACATTAAACATACCTCTCATGTTCCCCCTTTGCATAATGAAAATCAACTCATGGCCCATCACTAAACTAATCCCTTGTAAAATTATTCAACTTTTTTATAAATGTACCCACCTAAACCCCTAATACCAAACACTTATATTTGATGGCTGGTCACCAATATGAAAACCCTAGGACATTTTTTTCTTCAACTAAGCATTTGGTAATGGGCTAAATAAACAACACCCATAAAAAAAAAATTGTTTTAACATAGGTTAGTTGCTGCACTACATCATGGGTGCTCGGTGACTGGCCTCTGTTTGGTGGTGGGCCAGTTTACCCTAGTGATAAATTATTTATAATGTGGGAAGTTGGAACATAGTGAAGCCTTGCTTACTATGCTAGATTGAAATTTGAAAACATGACATGCCGAGCACAAGTAAATTAACGGACATTTGAATTGGTTAGTTCCACTTGTGTGTAAAGCCAAAAGTGTTATGCTCATTTTATCTTTTGACTAAACAGAGACGAGATTCTCTTGGGATTGTAAATTGAGTTAATGCTGCACAACATGTGTTGTTATTGTGAACTACTTGTCCTTCTGCAAGTTCATGAAAATAAACAAAAATAAATGATGAAATGAAAAGAGATTGGGTCAAACCGTCTTGCT